>JACCEC010644662.1_pt1 | contig 13886 bp, 15 predicted proteins | sample 7450121 | NCBI WGS metagenome assembly JACCEC01 (sample SAMN15323455, study PRJNA562643) | freshwater metagenome | isolation source: river surface water | place: USA:Blue River Watershed | collected 2017-08-18 | reverse complement strand
GAAACCAACAAGTAACGAGACAAATCGATCTTTTCACCGATTTTACCGGTGTACTCGATAATCAATTCAGAAATAGCCAAACCGTCCATGGTAAGCGCCATCAATGCAGCTAAGTCGGCTGGTTTGTTTTCCAATGCTACTGCGGCAATTTTATTGGCGAATGACATGAAATCGTCGTTTTTAGCAACAAAATCAGTTTCGCAATTCAATTCAACGATCACACCTTGAGTTCCGTCGTTGGAAACAGAAACGATAACAACTCCTTCTGAAGCGGTACGATCGGCGCGACTGGCCGAAATTTTCTGTCCTTTTTTACGTAGAATAACCACGGCTTCTTCGAAGTTCCCCGCAGCTTCTTCCAACGCTTTTTTGCAATCCATCATGCCGGCACCGGTCATTTGGCGCAATTTGTTTACATCTGATGCTGTAATGCTCATATTGTATTGATTTAATTTTTCTTTTTTATTAAAAAAGCCCGCGAAACAGTATGAAACTGCTCCGCGAGCTTTAAGTTGGAGCAATGGGCTCTGAAATTAATCTTTATCGGTTGCTTCTTCCGCTGGAGCCTCTTGAGCTTCTCCCTCGGCAGATTCAACTTTCTCGCGCTTGCGCTCTTCCAATCCCTCTTCAATGGCTTTACCGATCATTTTGGTGATCAAAGCAATGGATTTGGTTGCATCGTCGTTGGATGGAATAGCGAAATCTACTTGCGTTGGATCACTATTGGTATCCACCATGGCGATGGTTGGAATGTTTAAGCGAAGAGCTTCGGCAACGGCAATGTGCTCGTTTTTGATATCCACGATGAACAACGCAGCTGGAAGACGGTTTTGATCGGCGATACCGCCCAAAACTTTTTCCAATTTAGCGCGATCACGTGCGATCATCAAACGCTCTTTTTTGTTTAAGGTTTGCCAAGTACCGTTGGTTTCCATTTTGTCGATGGTGGACATCTTCTTGATGGATTTGCGAACGGTGGCGAAGTTGGTCAACATACCACCCAACCAACGTTCGGTTACGAAAGGCATGTTCAAACGCTGCGCTTCTTCGCGAACGATTTCTTGAGCTTGTTTTTTGGTTGCAACGAAGAGAATCTTGCGACCTGATTTTACGATTTGCTTGGCTGCTTTGCAAGCATCTTCCAACATCACTTGAGTTTTGTTCAAGTCGATGATGTGGATATCGTTTTTCTCCATGAAGATGTACGGAGCCATTTTCGGGTTCCATTTGCGCTTGAGGTGTCCGAAGTGAACCCCAGCATCCAATAATTCTTGGTAAGTAACTTGTGCCATGAATGTTCCTCCTGATTAGCGTTTTGAGAATTGGAAACGACGACGAGCTTTGCGGCGACCGAACTTTTTGCGTTCCACCATACGGGGATCACGCGTGAACAAACCTTCGGATTTCAAAGGTCCGCGAAGTTCTGCATCGTGTTCATTCAAGGCACGAGCAATGGCTAATGAAAAAGCACCTACTTGGCCATTGATACCGCCGCCAGCAATGTTGGCTTTGATATCGAATTGCCCAGCAACGTTTGCCACAGTAAGTGGACGAATCGCTTCTTGCTGGTAAATCATGGTAGGGAAGTACTCTTCAAATTTACGGCCGTTAATGGTAATGGTACCACTACCGGGTGTCAAATAAACCCTCGCAACGGAGGTTTTACGGCGACCAACAGTATTAATCGCTGCCATTATTTCTTAATTTTTAAAGGTTGAGGTTGTTGCGCTTCGTGCGGATGCTCGTTTCCGGCATACACAAACAAATTGCGGTACATTTCGCGGCCCAAACGGGTGCGAGGCAACATGCCTTTGATGGCCTTCTCTACGATGTACGTAGGACGGCGCTGGATCATGTCCTTGGCTGCAACGAAACGCTTACCACCGGGATAGCCACTGTAGAACCAATAGTCCTTGTCAGCCATTTTGTTTCCGGTAAACCTCACTTTGTCTGCGTTGATGATGATAACACAATCACCGCAGTCTACGTGTGGGGTGTAAGACGGCTTGTGCTTGCCGCGCAACAACGTTGCAGCAGCAGTTGCCAAGCGACCCACAATCTCCGTTTCGGCATCGATAACGTGCCACTTCTTCTCAACAGTTGCGCTGTTGGCGGAGACAGTTTTGTAACTTAACGTAGGTTTCACTGTATAAAAAATTTTAGTTATTCCTTAAAAGGACTGCAAAGGTAGGAAAACCAACCGATTATTCCAACACGTCTGTATTAATTTTTTCTTAGAAGTTCTTCCACATCATGGAAGCTTGAGGTTTCGGACTCTTTTGCGTGTATTTGGCGTTCTTTTTCAAATGGTACAAGTTCTCAATTCCCCCTTCTACCTGAAAATAAATCAACTGGCCAATGGGCATTCCCGCATACACCCGTACCGGACGAACACAACTAATCTCCAACGTCCAATAATTGCAAAATCCTACATCGCCCTTTCCTGCGGTCGCATGAATATCAATCCCTAACCTTCCCACCGAACTTTTCCCTTCCAAAAACGGAACCGTATGGTGGGTTTCGGTGTATTCCATGGTACTTCCCAAATACAATTCTCCGGGTTGCAGTACAAAACCCTCTTCCGGAATTTCAAACTCAGAAATCGGATTATTCAATTTCGCATCCAACTCCCGGTTGGAATAAATGGCCAAGTGTTTCGATAAATGAACGTCGTACGAATTGGTTCCCAAAGCGGATCGATCAAAAGGCTCAATCACGATCTTGCCCTCTTGAATGGCTTGTAGGATGGAAGTATCGGTTAAAATCATACTGCAAAGATGCGACTATCCGCGCAAAAACACCAACTTGTTTCCTGAACTTTCCGCCTCACTCCAACGATATCCCTCCCGATCAAAACCTCGGATATCATCCAATGTCTTTGCATCAACATCCAATAAGTACCTGGCCATCAGGCCTCTTGCCTTCTTTAAAAAGAACTGCACAGGCTTATACTTTCCGTTGGAAAATTCTAAAAACAGACATTCAATGACCGGACGAGTGATCGACTTAAAATCAACCACTCGTGCGTATTCGGCGGAAGCCAAATTCACCAAAATTCCTTCTTCCATTTCTTCTTTGATGGATTTCGTGACGGTTGTTTTCCAAAATTCCACCAAATTTTTCTTTCTGCCAACACTCAATTGGGTGCCCATTTCTAACCGATACGGCTGAATCAAATCATGGGGGCGCAATGCGCCATGCAAACCGCTTAAAAGCCTTAATTGTTTTTGAGCCCGGTGCCAAACCTCCTCCGTCATGGAATGCGCATCCAAGCCGGAATACACTTCGCCCGCAAAAGCAAAAATGGCAGGCCGCACCGATTCGTCTTTTGGCTGAACGCTCCATTCTTGGAAACGTCCAACATTTAATTCGGCCAAGTCCTTGGAAATATCCATCAAATCCATCAGCTTCTTGGCCGAAAATCCTTTCATCTTTTTTACGATCGTTTCCGATTGTTCCATCCAACGGGGCATCTCCGAGGAACAAAAAGGATAGGTGTTTTGGTAGTCGAGGGTTTTGGCAGGAGAAACTAGAATGAGCATAGATTACTTAAGCAAATCTTTCATGACTTGAACGGCTTCGAACAATTGCTGGTCTTTCTTCAAGCCATTTATCCATTGTTCGTTTTTCTTTACATTGATGGTATCGTATTGAATGGCAGGCAAATCCGACTTGAGATTGAAGAGGTTCCATCCACTCAATTCCTTTACCAATTTGTTTCCGGCATCAGCCTCGGTTTTATCCTGTTTTCTCTTCACTCCGTATGCGTTGTAATCCAAGGTTACTGATGATTGCTCTTTGTTCTTTTTCGCCTTCAAGGCTGTATTTTGTTGGTAGATGAAATATTCATTTTTTGCGATTCTTTTTTGCGAATTGCTGATGGCGGAAGTCCAGTTCGCAGCTCCCGTTCCGCGGTAAACCTGATATTTCGCTGCCGGCACTTGATCATCGGCCATGGGAAAATCTTCGGCACGCTCTCCGTTAGGGATGTACTGATAAGGATCGGGGAAAATGATATCGGGAATCACTCCTTTTTTCTGGGTGGTTGATCCATTGATGCGATAAAACTTAGCAATGGTTACTTTCACTTGTCCAATTGGGCGCAAATTACTGTTGGTTGGAAGGCCGTTATCTAGATCGAAGAAGTTTTGAACAGTTCCTTTCCCAAACGTGGTAGAGGTTCCCATGATGATTGCTCGTTGGTAGTCCTGCATGGCAGCAGCGAAAATTTCAGAAGCCGAAGCGCTGAAATGATTCACGAGAACAACCAAAGGCTTTTCAAAATCGACACTACTACTGGGGTCGGTGTGTTGGAAAGCTTCTTGTCCGCGGCGTTTTTCCAAAACTACTGGCCCTGAAGGAATGAAGAAGCCGGCCATTTTCACTACATCGGAAAGGCTTCCGCCTCCATTGTTGCGCAAATCCATGACCAATCCATTAACGTTTTCGGCTTTGAGTTTTTCCAACTCTTTTTTCACGTCGGCTGCGCAACGTCGACCGTTGGCATCGGCAAAATCGGCATAAAATTTAGGAAGGTGCAAATACCCGATTTTTTTACCAGTTCCTTCAACTTCCACAACTAAAGAACGAGCGAAGGTTTCCTCCAACTCAATCACATCGCGAACGATGGGAATGACCTTCATTTCGTCGTTAGGCTTTTTGACTGTCAAACGAACTTCAGTTCCTTTTTTACCTCGAATGAGCGAAATAGCTTCGTCCTGGTCCCATCCCCCAATATCAACCGGCTCGGAAGGCCCTTGAGCCACTTTCATGATTAGATCGTTTACCTGCAATTCACCTTGCTTCCAAGATGGAGAACCAGGAACGATTTCAGTAATTTTCAAATAGCCGTTTACTTGTTGAAGTTTGGCCCCAATGCCCTCCATTTTTCCCGACATGGAAATGTCGAACTGCTTTTTGTCGGCCGGAGGGAAAAAGTTGGTGTGTGGATCATAAACGCCAACCAAAACGTTGACGAAATAAGAAAAACGATCCAATTCTTTTTGTTTTTTAATGCGCGAAAACTGGTCGTTCATGTTCTCTTGGACTTTCTTTCGCGCTTGAATTTCCAGTTCCTCCCGAGATAAAATCTTCACGGTGTCCGATTTTTTAGAAGCCTCAAGTTGGGCTTGTTCTTTGTCGTACACTTGATTCAAAACCTGCAACTTCAATCCTTTCCTCCAACGATCTTTTAATTCTACTTCATCTTTGGCCCAATCCAATTTTTCGGGGTCGGATTCCACTTTTTCAGATGCCACGAACGAGAACGGTTGGGCTAAAATTTCAGACACCATTTTTTCAACTTGGAGCGTCCGTTGATCCATGATGGAAGCAACGTCGAGATAAAATTGAAAATCCTGAACTTTGACTTGATCGTCAATTTGATTTTCGTGTTTTTTTAGCGCATCTAAATCGCTTTGAGTAAGGTACAATTTGCGGTAATCCATCCGCTTTATATACAACTGAAATACGTCTTTAGAATAGGTATCGTTGAGGGTTCTCGGGTTGAAATGAGTGCCATCCAAGGCTTGGTATGCAATGCCTACGATGGCTTTACGTCGCAAATCCATATCGTCGGAAACGAAGGAAAACAAGGCCAACGAAACCAATAAAAAAGAAAGGGAGAATGATTTTTTTGTCCAGAATTTCATAGGAAAATTTTCAAAGAAACGAAATTAAAAAGAATCGGATGCACTTGATTCGAAAAAGCAAAAAAAAACCGCTCAAAGATGTTGAGCGGTTTTTTTAAATGAGTTAAAATCAATCGTAATTATAATTTTCGGTAAACATAAAGCTCATGATACGTGGAAGGTCGCGAACCGACATGAAACCAACGGGTTTTCCATCATCTTCAACCACCAAGGCACTGTAATTTGCTTTGTTTAAACGTGCAACAGACTCACCCAAAGATGTAGATGGAGTTACAAAAACCACGTCTTTGGTCATGATATCATTCACGGGGGTGTGATCCAAATCTGGATTTGGATTGTTCAAGGCAAACTTCAACAAATCGGAAGCGGTAACAATTCCTACAACATTTCCTGATTCCTCATCGGTGATCACCAAATGGTGCAATGAGTAATTCATGAATAAATCTTTGAGCTGGTGTAAGGTTGAAGAAGGGTGACCAACAATGACGTGGGGAGTCATCACTTCTGAAATTGGGGTATTTTGATTCATAAAATGAAAAGTTTTAAAGGCAAGGAACGAGAACCACTTTGGAGAAAAATTTAGGTTTTCCCAAACCAGGAAATCTTTTTACGGTTGCTACTCGTATTGGAAACGTGATCGCATCGGTAACCGGACAACCAGGCTGTGGATTTCGAATCGTAAAGTTAATCAAAAGTCCTGATTTACCTTTCGACATTTTATTTATTTCCAATTCTGTCCCACCGGTTCGATGTACACCCGAGCAAATGAAAACCAAATAATTCTTGGAGAAATCGATGTTTGGGAAAACGAAATTTCCACTTGGGTTTATTTTAGAATCTTCGCAAAACTGAAAAAATTGTTTTTGAGAGGTAAAAACCTTTTCGAAAGGTTCATTGGATTGGAATTCCTGAAAAGAATTGGTAACATCTTTGAAGGTCATTTTTTGGGCATTTGCTCCAAAAAAGAGGAAAATCGTGAACAGGAGGAGGAAATTTTTCATTGCTTTCAAAGTTCTGAAATTGGAAGGAATAAACAAAGAAAATGATCACTAATTTTGTTCGCATGTTCGACTCGCTCAATTTTGAACTTTTTCACACTCGCCACGGCAGTTTCACCTTTTTGGATTTGGTGGGAATGGTGTTAGTTCTTTTGAGCGTATATGTTGTTTCTTTTATTCTTCGGAAAGTTGTATCAAGAAATTTAAAGAAGAGAAAGAATTTCGACCGCAGTCAAATCCTTACCTACAACAAAATACTGCATTTTGCGGTCATGTTAATCGGGATTTTATTGGCTTTCCGAACCGCCGGATTTCCATTAACCACCGTGTTGGCCGGTTCGGCAGCCTTGCTGGTAGGGGTTGGATTTGGTATCCAAAACATCGTGAACAATTTCATTTGCGGACTTATCATTTTGTTTGAAAAACCTTTCAAGATGGGAGAGTACGTCAAAGTGGGAAATGTGGAAGGAAAGGTGGTTAAAATCACCAATCGGGCAACGCAATTGCTCACATTGAACGACGAAATTGTAATCCTTCCCAATGCTAAAATGTTGGAAGGAGCCATCATCAATCTTTCTTACCAACGCTCTGTTAGGATTGCCTCTCAATTCCATGTGGCTTACGGGACAGATTTGATGTTGATGAAGCGATTGCTTTTGGAAATTGCCCAACTACACCCTTGGGTGGTTCAAGAACCCAAACCGGATGTTTTTATTCCTTCATTTTCGGAAAATGGAATCGAAGTGTCGTTGTTCGTTTATGTTGACCAACCTGAACGTTATCAAAAAATATTAAGCGACCTGCATTATGCCATCGAGAAATCTTTCCGTGAAAATGGGATTATCCTCCCCTACCCTCAACGAGTGGTTCATTTAAAACAGGGCTAATCTTTTCGAACCCGGGTAATTCCGTACGGGTAATCTTGCTGAATCAGGGCATTGACCCACTCAAAATCTTCCTCCTTACCAACAAAATCCAGATTATCGGTTTCAATGACTAGATATCTCAAACCGGTGGCTTCATTCATGAATCGGAAATATCCACGAGCGATTTTGTTGAGGTAGGTATCGGATAGATCGAGTTCGAATTCGCGATTTCTTTTTTTGATATTTTGAAGCAGCTGATCTGCCCCATTGTGCAAGTAAACAAACAATTGCGGTTGGGGCAGTTGCTTGTTGATGATTTGAAAAAGGTTGGAAAATAACTCAAACTCGGATGGCTCCAAATTCTCTTGAGCAAAAATTAAACTCTTGTAAAAACTATAGTCGGAAATGACCGGAAGCCCACGGTCGCGAAGAGGCATAAATTCTTTCTGGAATTGGTGATAACGCTCGGCCAAAAATGCAGTCTCCACCGAAAAAGCAAAACGTTCAGGTTCTTGGTAAAATTTGGGAAGGAAAGGGTTATCGATAAACTTCTCAAGCAAGATTCCTGTTTGGTACTTTTCAGCCAATAACAAGGATAGGGAGGTTTTTCCTGACCCAATGTTTCCTTCAACGACGATAAATTTATGCTTCACGGTACAACGTTACAATCCCTTCATCCTGGCAATGGCGAAGCAGATCCCGAACATTCATTTGATAGGTTGGATGAACCCATTCGGAAAACACTTCTTGCAATGGAAGAAGAACAAAGTTACGTTCATGAAGGCGAGGATGAGGCAACAAAAGCTCTGAACTGTGAAAAATTTCCCGATCTAGAAATAATAAATCCAAATCAATCTTCCTGGGTCCCCATCGCTCTCCTTCATCACGGCCCATCAAAGCCTCAATTTTTTTTAAATATTGTAAAACCTCTAGCGGATTTTGGTCGGTTTCTACCAAAATTACTTGATTGAGAAAATACGATTGATTGAGTACTCCCCATGGCTCGGATTCGTAAATCTTAGATTTCTGAATGACTTTGCCTATCAAAGACTCTACCCAAAGGATGGATTTTTCCAAGGCTTCTAATCTGGGTTCAATATTACTCCCCAATCCAATGGCAGCTAGCTTCAATCTGTTGAATTTTCAATGCAAATTTAGCAACAAAAGTTCAACAAAAATTACTTTGTTTTGGGTTTGTAGCCGGATTGTTTTACGATTTGCTGAAAATTCTGATTTTTGAGCAGTTCATCCACGGTAACGTCGGAGTTCTGATTCATGTATTGCTCTACGAGGCGCCAACCGATCCATCGACCAATCTTTCCTGGACTTTCTTTCGGCATTCCTGGAGTAAATGGTGCGTCGTTGATGTAGCGAGAAACCACCCGTATTTCATTGGAGAACAGGACATTCTTAGAGGTAAGAAACCCCCAAATACTCCCTTCACTTTTCAAACACCATTCTAATTTTGAACCGGGCAACTCTATGATTAGGGAATCGTTGAATTCAGGCAGCAGTCGTTTCTTTACAAAATTCCATTTCCCCCAATAAACCATCTGATCGATGAGGGGCGCACCTTCCAAGCCATACCCCATCACATTTCCCAAGGCGGCATCGGCCAGGGTTGGAACCAAGTATTCGGGACGGGTAGCAAAACGCTGGTAGGCATATATTTTCTCGCCGAGTTTGTTGTAATCAAAACTTTCGCCCAAGAAACATTCCAACGAAATAAACAAAGTCGAATCATCCAGCACTCCGCCTTTGATCAACCCATTTTGAAGTCCGAAAATAGAATTTAAAGTAACGATCCGCTTGATCGGCATTTTCGGAAAATACTTTTTCCAATAACCCACCAAAGGCAATATGCTTTTTTTAAGCGAATCGGAATTGGCGTATTTCTGGGAAACCAAACGATCCAATTCAGCAATATTTTTTTCTTTGAAGATTCCTTGCACGTAGATGGCCAATTGATCAGCCGACATTTTTGGATCCAATCCCAAAATTTGAAATAAATAAAGGTCAACCCATTCTCCATGTTTCTTTTTCAAATCGGCATATTTTTGATTGAAATCGCCCGAAGCCAAGGTAGACAAGTCTCGATCCAATCGAATCAATTGGAATTCGACATTCTCTGTTGCGTCATCGTCGATTTCTACTTTGGCGATGCTAGTAATGGAAGAAGAAGATGGCTGCAACATCCAGTAAAGTAAACCGAACAATACAGCAGCCATGATGCCCAAAAAAATGAGGTGTTTACGTTGAATCATAACCCAAAAATATTAAGTAGAAAAGAATCAAAACTGCTTTTTACCTTTGTCGAAAAGAATTTTTATGAAAAAATGTTTTTTCATCTTCGCCATTTTAGTTTCTTCCATTTCATATGGACAATCTTTCCGATTTGGGATTACGGGAAATAGTGGTTTGGGATGGTTTACACCTCAAACCAAATATTTAAAGGCATCTGGAACCAATTTGAATTTTGGTTATGGTTTAACCGCCGACTATGAATTTTCCGATAATTATGCTTTGAATTTCGGATTTCAAATTGGCCAAAATGGCGGGAAATTAACCTATGATTCTTTGATTTACCAATTACCAAAATTAAACGGAGGCACGTATTTCGATACCTTGATAGGTTTAACGTACGAGTACAAAAACCAATGGATTGAACTTCCGATTTCTCTGAAATTGAAAACCAACGAGATTGGTTATTTGAAGTATTTTGCTTCATTTGGTTTAAAACCCGCTATTTTATCCAGCGCCCGAGCCCGAAATTTATTGAGTTCCAACATCACCACATCGGATTGGTTTTTCGTAAACAAAAAAGAAAACGACAATCTGGATCTGTACCGTGAAGACAACATTATTCCTGTTCGTGCGAGCTTGTTAATTCAAGGCGGGGTTGAATACAATTTGGGAGGCAAAACTTCGATGTTTGGGGCAGTATTCTTCGACAAAGGTTTTACCAACCAAATTTCAGATCCGAATTTAAAATCAAACAACTCTATGGTTGGATTGCAAATTGGAATATTTTTCTAATTTATGCTTTTTTTAGGGGTTCAATTTAATCCAACCGTTGGCGATGTAGTTGGAAATGCTCGTCGTATTGCCGCCACTTTACAATCAATTCCCCAATGGGAGGAACTTCTTGGCGGCACACCCGATCTCGTTATCTTTCCCGAATTGGCGCTTTGCGGCTACCCTCCATTGGATTGGCTCGAGCACCCATCTCTTTTAGCAGATAGTGAAGAAGCTTTAGAAGGATTAGCACGAGAATTCCCAGAATACACGATTCTCATCGGAGCACCTGAGCGCAATTCAGTACCTGGAAAACCATTATTCAACAGCGCCTTTTTGTTGCGGAATGGGGTAATAGAAAAAACGTTTAGAAAACAATTGTTACCTACTTACGATGTATTTGATGAAGCTCGGTATTTTGAGCCCGGAAAAGAAACTGGAGCTTTTGTACTGAACGACTATTCTTTTTCCGTAGCTATTTGCGAAGACCTTTGGTTCGACCAACAACCAGGATTGTATTCCAAAGACCCTTTAAATCATGTTCCCACCGATGGAATCATTTGCATTTCGGCTTCGCCATACAGTAAAAATCACGAGGAAGAACGGCAACAAATTTTCCAAAAAACCATCCAAAAAAATCACAAACCCATTCTGTACATTAATCAGGTTGGGGCCAATACCGAACTACTTTTCGACGGTAGAAGTCGAGCCATCAACAAACACGGAGAAATGGTGGTTGGAGCCGATGCGTTTCAATCTTCACTCTTACCTGTTGTATTCGAAGATGGGGATTTTTACGGCACAGAAGAACAAATCCCTTACGAATCCCACCAAACCATGGAAGATATTTACCAAGGTTTGATCATGGGAATTCAGGATTTCTTCCATAAGAACAAATTCCACAAAGCTATTTTAGGCCTTTCGGGTGGTATTGATTCCGCACTCGTGGCTGTTTTAGCGGCCAGAGCGCTGGGTCCGGAAAAAGTTTTGGCCTTGCTTATGCCCAGCGAATTTAGTAGTGACCATAGCATCACTGATTCCATAGAATTAGCGAAAAAATTGGGAATTAACCACGAAACCATTCCCATCAAGGGAACGTTCGATGCCCTTCGGCAAGCCTGTGAACCCGCATTCAAAGGAATGGGATTCAATGTGGCTGAAGAAAACATGCAAAGCCGAATTCGAGGAACAATTTTAATGGCTTACACCAATAAATTCGGATACATCTTGCTGAATACCAGCAACAAATCGGAATTAGCCGTAGGCTACGGAACCTTGTACGGCGACATGAATGGAGGGTTGGGCGTGATTGGAGATTTGACCAAAACCCAAGTTTTCGGTTTGTGCAAATACATCAACCAAAAGGAAGAAATCATTCCCAACGCCATCCTCACCAAAGAACCTAGTGCAGAATTGCGTCCCGATCAAAAAGATTCGGATAGTTTACCTCCGTACGAAATTTTAGATTCGATTTTAGAGGCTCATTTGGAATATCGAATCTCGGAAAGTGAATTGAATGAGCGATTTGATCCGGAAGTGGTGAAGAAAGTGTTGGATTTGGTGAGCAGAAACGAGTACAAGCGATACCAAGCTCCGCCCATTTTACGTGTTTCGAGCAAAGCCTTTGGCATGGGAAGGCGGGTACCTTTGGTGGGCCAAATGCCTCGTTAATTCCCTACCTTTGTACCATGTTTGAAACCGCTTGGAGCTGCCCATCAAATATTGCCTTGGTGAAATATTGGGGAAAGAAAGAAGGAGAATTGCAAATTCCAGCCAACCCGTCACTCAGTTTCACCCTATCGGCCTGCACCACATCGTGCCACATGCACGTGGAAGCCAAACCCGATGACGGAAATTTTTCGCTTCACTTTACGTTTGATGGAGAACGAAAACCCTCCTTCATTCCCAAAATTCTCACTTTTTTCGAGCGGATTGAATCCTTAGTTCCGTGGTTAAAAATCCATCATGTCACCATCGCAACATCAAATACGTTTCCGCACAGCAGTGGAATTGCCAGTTCGGCTTCGGCCTTTGCTGCGATGGCCCAATGCCTTTGCGATATTCATCAACAAATGGGAAACCAGGTTGAAGAGCCCTTGGCTTTTGCTTCAGAATTAGCGAGAATAGGTTCGGGTTCGGCGGCGAGATCGCTCATGGGGCCTTGCGGCGTTTGGGGAAAACACGTCGATTTTGAAGGAAGCAACGATCGGTATTCCATCGCATTTGCTGATATTCATCCCATCTTCCAAGATTTCCGAGATACCATTCTTATTGTTGAATCGGGAAAGAAAAGCGTTAGCAGCACAGCCGGGCACGAGCTGATGGTAGGTCACCCGTTTGCGGAAGCCCGCTACCAACAAGCTCATCGAAATTTATCGAAGTTAAAAGATATTTTGATGCATGGCCACCTCGACTTGTTTTATGCATTGGTGGAAGAAGAGGCCATGACCTTGCACGCCATGATGATGACTGGAAATCCATCTTACATGCTTTTCAAACCCGAAACAATCGCCATCATTGAACGATTGCGGGATGCACGAAAACAAAAAGGTCTTTCCATGTGTTTTACCTTGGATGCTGGAGCAAACGTTCACGTTCTCTATCCAAATTCCGAACATGAAAAAGTTATGAATTGGATCAACGAAGAGGTTGCTCAGTATTTAGAAAACCAACGTTATCTTTGTGATCAAATCGGAAATGGGGCAAAACGCATCGACATCTGAAAAAATAAAAAACTCACTTTATTACGGTAAAGTGCTGTTGTTCGGTGAATATGGAATCATTCAAGATTCCATGGGTCTTTCGATTCCCTACCAAAATTACCGAGGCATTTTGCGCTTTCAAGCCAATGATATGATCTCGGAACACTCCAACCAGGAGATTTTCAAATACTTAGAATTTTTAAAGGAGCTTAATCATTCACCTGAGTTTACATCGAAAATCAATACCCAAGCTTTGGAAGAAGATCTTCAAAAAGGATTGTGGTTTGAATCAAGCATTCCCCAGGGATTTGGCGTAGGCAGTTCAGGGGCATTGGTTGCGGCCTTGTACGACCGGTATGCGGAGCAAAGAATTTCGGCTGAAACGGCCGCTTCAGAAGGAAAACTAGCCTTATTGAAAGCAGAATTGGGACAAATGGAAAGCTATTTCCATGGCAGGAGTTCGGGTTTAGATCCGCTCATTTGCTACCTGAATTTCCCGGTATTGATTCGTTCCAAACAAGAATTGGATACGGTGGGATTACCGGAAGAAGGAACGGCCGGAGGAGCCATTTTTTTATTGAACAGCGGGGCTCCGGGAAAAACCCAACCCATGGTGGAGATTTTCATGGATAAATTGAAAAACGATGGTTTCCG
>JACCEC012040642.1_pt1 | contig 13887 bp, 14 predicted proteins | sample 7450121 | NCBI WGS metagenome assembly JACCEC01 (sample SAMN15323455, study PRJNA562643) | freshwater metagenome | isolation source: river surface water | place: USA:Blue River Watershed | collected 2017-08-18 | reverse complement strand
GCGCATCGCCTCCACCATGGGCCGCGACCAGGGCTGGCTGGCCGAGCACATGCTGATCCTGGGCGTGACCAACCCGCAAGGCAAGAAGTACCACATCGCTGCCGCCTTCCCGAGCGCCTGCGGCAAGACCAACTTCTCGATGCTGGTGCCGCCGGAAGCCGGCTTCAAGGGCTGGAAGGTCACGACCATCGGCGACGACATCGCCTGGATCAAGCCGCATGCCGACGGCAAGATGTACGCGATCAACCCGGAAGCCGGCTACTTCGGCGTCGCTCCGGGCACCAACATGCAGACCAACCCGAACTGCATGCGCTCGCTGAACAAGGACGTGATCTTCACCAACGTCGCGCTGACCGATGACGGCGACGTCTGGTGGGAAGGCATGGAGAAGGACACCGGCAGCGTGCCGTCGCACCTGATCGACTGGCAGGGCAAGGACTGGACGCCGGAGATCGCCAAGCAGACCGGTGCCAAGGCCGCGCATCCGAACTCCCGCTTCACCGTCGCCGCGACCAACAACCCCGCGCTCGATGCGCAGTGGGACGACGCCAGCGGCGTGGCGATCGACGCCTTCATCTTCGGCGGCCGCCGCTCCAACACCGTGCCGCTGGCAACCGAAGCCCGCACCTGGATCGAAGGCGTCTACATGGCCGCGACCATGGGCTCCGAGACCACCGCTGCCGCCTTCGGCGCGCAGGGCGTGGTGCGCCGCGACCCGTTCGCCATGCTGCCTTTCTGCGGCTACAACATGAGCGACTACTTCCAGCACTGGCTGGACATGGAGAAGAAGCTCGAGGAAAGCGGCCACCAGCTGCCCAAGATCTTCTGCGTCAACTGGTTCCGCAAGGGCGCCGACGGCAAGTTCGTCTGGCCGGGTTACGGCGACAACATGCGCGTCATGAAGTGGATGATCGACCGCATCGAAGGCCAGGCCCAGGGCGAAGACCACGCCTTCGGCATCAGCCCGACCTATGACGAGATCACCTGGGAAGGCCTGGACTTCAGCCGCGAGCAGTTCGCCTCGGTCACCGACATGAACGCCGACGACTGGAAGAAGGAACTCGCGCTGCACGACGAGCATTTCGAGAAGCTCGCCTACCACCTGCCCAAGGAGCTGGTCGAGACCAAGGCCCGCATGGAAGCGCGCATCCTGGGTCAGTGATGAGCGGGGCTGCGGCCCCTCAGCCTGCCTGACGGCAGCGTGAAAAACCCCCTGCAGCTCAGCGCTCCAGGGGGTTTCGTTTTTGGCGGCTCCGGTGTTGCCGATCAGCCGGGCTGGCCGTCCAGCCGGGTGCGCAGCAGCATCGGCGTGTAGCGCCACAGGTAGAGCGCGAAGGCCAGGCTCCAGAGCAGCGCCGAGACCTGCACCGAAGCGATCAGCGCCTGCGGCAGCAGCAGCGGCAGGAAGACGCGCACCGCAGCGGCCAGCAGCATGGCCGCATAGGCGCTGGTCTCGACGGCGCCAGCCCGCAACGGGCGGCCGGTATGGCCGAGCGCGGTGCGCGTGATCATGCCCAGCGTGATGGTGCCGATGACGCCGATGGTCAGCGCGTGCGTCGCCGGGCCGGCCGGCAGCCAGCCGAGCGCGGCACCCGCGCGCAGCAGCAGGTGGATCAGCAGCCAGCAGTAGGCGGCGTGCAGCACCCAGACCAGCGGCTTGCGCAGCGTGCCCCAAGGCTGCCACAGCCACCAGCGCCGGCCATGCGCGGCCAGCGCGAGCATGCAGGCCAGCGCCAGCGGCCAGCCGCCCAGTCCCAGCGCGTCGAGCGCGAGCAGCAGCAGCACAGAACCCAGCGCGGCTTGCTCGGTGCGGTCATCGCGGCGCGCCTTCAGGCCGGGCACGCCGTTGTTGGAGAACATGGGCACCACGCGCCCGGCCATGACCGCGATCATGAACAGCACGATGTCGAGTCCCAGCGGCAGCCCGAAGTCGCCCGGCAGCTGCAGCAGCCCCAGCTGGCTCAGGTGCATGACGCCGCTGGCCGTACCCATGGCGACCAGCAGGCCGACGAAGAAATGGTTGCGCCGGTTGCTGCCGGCATGCAGCGCGCGCCACAGTCCCCAGGCCGCCAGCCAGGGCAGCGCGACGTTGGCCGCCAGCGAGGCCCAGGTCCAGGGCGTAAGCACCAGCACGCGCGCCAGCAGCCAGAGCGCCGCCAGCGCCATCAGCGGCTTGGCCGTAGGCGTCGGCTGACCCGACCAGCTGCGCCCGGCGGTGAACAGGAAGCCCACGATCACCGCCAGGCTGTAGCCGAACACCATCTCGTGCGCGTGCCGCAACGCGCTGCCCAGGGCCGGTGCCGGCAGCAGGCCGGAGAATTCGAGTGCCCACAGCGGCACGACCAGCGCCGCCTGCAGCGCGGCGAGCAGGTAGAAGGGGCGGAAGCCCAGCGCCCACAGCGCCCAGCCCGGAACCGCCTTGGCCCGAGGTTCCTCGATTTTCAGGAAGACGGCGCTCATGGGATCGCTCCTGGATTCAGCCGCTGCAGCAGCCGCAGCAGCTCCTGCCCGCCGGCATGCGCGAGATGCGCACGCGGAACAGCTCGGGGCCGCGCTCGAGGTAGTCCCAGCCGAACAGGTCGGGCCAGAGTTCCTGGAACTGCTGGCGCAGCGGCAGCGGGTCGTGGTCGTTGTGCAGCTCGAAGCTGCCGCCGACCGGCAGCGATTCGTAGGCCGCGAAGATGCGCAGGTGGCGCTGCGGCGGCGGGATCAGGCGGACATCCATGACTTCGGAAGTGGTGGCAGTGCTCATGTGATCTCTTTAATATTCATTCAAGGTGAATATATTATCGCGCAGATCTGCTGCAGCTGGCAAGGATGAAAGCCGGATCGCCCCGGCCTGGTCTCAGCCGCGGGCGTCTGGCGGTATCGAATAGCTGCCGACCACATGCGCGACCGGCTCGTCCAGCCCCTCGGAATAGAGCAGGACCTCGCCGACCGCCAGCGTGCGCCCGACCTTGATCAGCCGGCAGACGCCAATGATGCGGCGCTCGGCCGAGGGTTTGCGCAGGAAGTGGATGCTCAGGTCGGTGGTGACGGCCAGCGGCACGATGCCGATCTCGCCCAGGATGGCGACGTAGAGCGCGACGTCGGCCACGCCCATCATCACCGGCCCCGAGACCGTGCCGCCCGGGCGCAACTCGGCCGGGCCGACGCGGTGCGAGACGGTCGCGCCGCGCGCGCCGACCGACTCGACGACACACAGGCTCTGGGGAAACTCGCTGGCCAGGAAGGCCGCTATCTGTTCTTTGCTGGCAGGCATGACGGGGTCGCGTGGTGATGGGGGCTCCATCTTCCCACAAGCGCCGACCGCGCCGGCGGCTCAGATCGCCTTGTCGATCAGCTGGCCGCGGAACAGCCAGGGCAGACTGGGGCCGCGTTCCTCGGGCACGCCGTCCTTGCCCTCGACGCTGACCGCCAGTTCGGTCGCGCCGGCGAGCAGCGCCGGATCGAGTGCGAGCTGCGGCGTCTGCAGCCGGCGCTCGATGACGCCCAGCGAGCGCGGAGCCTGCTCGCCGCCCAGCGCCCAGAGCTGCAAGCCTTGCTCGCGGCCCTCGCGCACCTCGTTGAGGCGCTGCAGCTGGATCGTGCGCGCGCTGGTGTCGATGGTCGCGAGCAGCGCCGGACGCTGCTGCTCGTCGAGCAGCACCGCGAGCTGGCGCAACTGCGGCTGCTCGATCAGGCGGCCCTGCAGATGGCGGATCTGGGTCTTGAACTGCTCGAACAGGCTGATTCCGGTCGCGCCGCCGACGAACAGCAGCAGCGCGAGCAGGATGGCGAGCGCGCGCCACCAGGAGCTGACGCGGCGGGCGGACGGAACGGCGTGAGATGGTATCGACATCCCCTTATTGTCTGCCACGGCGCTCACCGGACAAAAAAAGCCGCTCCGGAGGAGCGGCGGTGACCAGGCAGGCGGCCCGGTGCATCAGAGGTGGAACAGGTGGCTGTCGAGCGCACGAGTCGCCTTGGCCAGCAGCGGCGAGCCGGCCGGCGGCCTGACGTGCCGGGCCCGCAGGCGGGCTGCTGCGCGTGCCTGGGCGCGGCCAGCGGCCCACCGGTCCAGGCTGGCGATGGTGCGCGTGCTCATGCGGCGGGCGGTGCCGGTCAGCAGCAGGCTGCCGGCGAAGACCACGGCCCACATCGCGACCCAGGCCAGGAACAGGTGATCATCGATCCAGGTCTCGATCAGCTGGTCGGCCGCGACAGCCAGCGCAGCCACCGATGCGGCCAGCAGCAGGGCGGCCAGGCCGCGGGCGTTCTCGGGCCTGGCGGCTGGCGCGCGCAAGGGCTGCTTGCCTCGTGTAGTCGAAAGGACGGCGGTGTTCATGCTCGGATAGGGGTCTGTGTTGCTGGGCAACGGTCAATGGCCGCGATCATAGGGTAAACCCGCATGCCGTGCAATTTATTTTTGCAATGCAATATATTCACATCCCATATGAATGAGCTCAACTTCCGCACCCTGGATCTCAATCTGCTGCGCGTCTTCGACGAGGTGATGTCGGAGCGCAACCTCACGCGCGCCGCGCACAACCTCGCGACCACCCAGCCCGCGGTCAGCAATGCGCTGCGCCGCCTGCGCGATCAGGTCGGTGACGACCTGGTGCGGCGCTCGGGCTATGGCGTCGAGCCCACGCCGCTGGCGCTCACGCTCTGGCCCACGGTGCGCGACACGCTGCGCCAGCTGCGCGATTCGCTCGCGCCCGGCGCCTTCGATCCGGCGCAGGCGCAGAACCATTTCGTGCTGGCGATGGCCGATTCGACCGCCACCAAGCTGGCGCCGGCACTGGTCGACATCCTGGCGCATGAAGCGCCCGGCGTCACGCTGCGCGTGCTGCCGCTGACCACGCGCGATCCGCGGCCGCTGCTGGAGCAGGGCGAGGTCGATCTGGCGGTCGGCTACTTTCCCGGCGTGCTCACCGAGCTGACCGCCAGCCACCTGCAGGAGAGCGCGCCGCGCTTCCTGCACGAGCGGCTTTACGAGGGTCGCTACGTGGTGGTGATGCGGCGTGACCATCCGCTGGCGGCCAGGCCGCTGACGCTGGAGGACTACTGTGCTGCCCGCCATCTGCTGGTGAGCTTCTCGGGTCGCCCCTTCGGCTTCGTCGATGAGGCGCTGGCCGCGCGCGGCCTGCAGCGGCGCATCGTCCTGACCGTCAACCAGTTCTTCACCGCCGGCCGCGTGGTCGTCAATTCGGATCTGCTGACGGTGCTGCCGCTGCACTTCATCAGCGCGACCGGCATGGAGGCCGAGCTGACCCACCAGCCCTTGCCACTGGAGCTGCCGATGGTGCATGTCGATGCGCTGTGGCGCCGCCAGCAGCACAGCCAGAGCGCGCATCGCTGGCTGCGCGAGACCTTGTTCCGCGCCGTGGGCAGGAGTGCACGATGAGGCTGCAGCTGCTCAGCGACCTGCATCTGGAAGCCAATCCGGGCTTCGTCGCCGAACCGGCGCCTGGCGCCGACCTGCTGGTGCTCGCAGGAGACGTCGGCTCCTACCAGGCGCGCAGCGCCGGCGCCATGGCCGAGCCCGACTGGGGCCTGCAGCGCTTCTCGCCGCTGCCGCAGCATGCCGGCTGGCCGACCCCGGTGCTGTTCGTTCCCGGCAACCATGAATACGACGCGCTCGACTTCGACCAGGCGCATGCCGGATTGCGCGCGGCCTGCGACCGCCTGGGCATCATCTGGCTGGAGCGCGAGCAGCTGCTGCTCGATGGCGTGCGCTTCGTCGGCACCACGCTGTGGGCCGATTACGACGCGCTGGCGCAGGGACTCGATCTGACGCGCGCGCTGCAGCAGCGCGGCAAGGCGTTCCGTGCCGCCAACTTCTATCTCGAGAAGATGGGAACCCGGCGTGGCGGCGCGCCGTTCGACGCCGCAGCGATGCGCGAGCAGGCGCTGCTGTGTCAGCAATGGCTCGAGCACGCGCTGGCGCAGCCGCACGACGGCCCGACCGTGGTCGTCACGCATTTCGCGCCCAGCCTGCGCAGTGCCGATCCGCGCTATGGCCGCACGCCCGGCACGGCGGGCTTCTGCAACGCGCTCGATGCCTGGCTGGAACGGGCCGACCTCTGGTTGCACGGCCATCTGCATTGCGCGCATGACTACCGCGCAGGCCGCTGCCGCGTCGTGGCCAATCCGCTCGGCTACGCGGGCAAGAACGAGCAGCGCGATTTCATTCCCGACCTGTGCCTGGAACTGGACAATAAAAAAGCCGGAGCATGACTTCACATGCACCGGCCGTATCAATTGCATCTCTTGGGACGCTGGATTTGATGTTGTACTTCTGTTGTCTCCTCGGTCCTCTCGCTTTGCGACTGTTCAGCTCGGAGCTGTTCCGGTCGGCGAGTGAGCGCATTGTAAGGAGGACTGACGGCCCCAGACATAGGGATTTACCCGGGTAAGGCGCAGCCCCGGCTTCAGGCCGTGAAGACCGGGGTCTCGCCGTCATCGACCGCGAACGGCACCCGCTGCGCCACCGCGCACAGCAGCTCGTAGGCTATCGTTCCGGCAGCCTGCGCGACCTCGTCGACCGGCAGCACCGCGCCGTGCCGGCTGCGGCCCCACAGCACCACCTCGTCGCCGCTGCAGCAGGGCGGGCCGCCGGCTTCCGCTGGGCCCAGATCGACTGCCAGCATGTCCATGCTGACGCGGCCGACGAGACGGCTGCGCACGCCGCGCACCAGCACCGGTGCGCCGCAGTCCTGGCTGCCGGGGGCGTGACGCGGATAGCCATCGGCATAGCCGCAGGCCACGATGCCGATGCGCATCGGCTGCAGCGCGGTATAGGTCGAGCCGTAGCCGACCGTGTCGCCGGCCTGCAGCTGCTGCACCGCGATCAGCCGGCTCGCCAGCGTCATCGCCGGCTGCAGTTCCCAGTCGGCGCTGCGGTGCTCGGGGTGATCGGGCGCGCTGCCGTAGATCGCGATGCCGCCGCGCACCCAGTCTGCCGCCAGCCGGCCGGACCCCAGCGCGCGGCCGGCGTGGCGCAGCGTGGCGGCGCTGTTGCACAGGCTGCGTTCGCCCGGCAGGTCCTGCGCCGCGCTGGCGAAGGCGTCGAGCTGGTGCGCGATGCCGTCGGTTCCCTGGCGCTGGCTGTCGGCGTCACTGAAATGCGTGACCAGCGAGATCTCATCGACCTGCGGCAGCGCGTTGAGCCTGGCCCAGGCCGAGCGCAGCGCCGCCGGCGTGAAGCCGAGCCGGTTCATTCCCGAGTTCATCTTCAGGAAGACGCGGTGCGGCTGATGCGTCTTGTGTGCGGCGAGCCAGTCGATCTGTTCCTCGCAGTGCACCACATGCCAGAGGTTCAGGCGCGAGCAGGTCTCGAGGTCGCGCGCCTCGAACACCCCTTCGAGCAGCAGGATGGGGCCGCGCCAGTCGAGTGCGCGCAGCCGCTCGGCCTCGGCCAGATCGAGCAGCGCGAAGCCGTCTGCCGCGCGCAGCGCCGGAAAGACGCGCTCGATGCCGTGACCGTAGGCGTTGGCCTTGGCCACGGCCCACAGCCGGGAGTCGGGTGCTGCGCGTCGCAGGCGCTCGAGATTGTGGCGCAGGGCCGGCAGGTGGATGGTGGCGAGTATCGGACGCGGCATGGCGACGATGGTAGCAAGGATGAAGAGGCGGGGGAGGAGGGCTTTGGCGGCGTGCTATAAACCGGCCACCCACGGGACGAATCCCCGGCTCGCCCCCGATCTGCCACGGCAAGATCCCGATCCGCGACCCGAGCCCCGTATTTTCCCAGCCTTCCGAGCCAGACATCCATGAAGCGCGGCTTCTACACCATCATGACGGCGCAGTTCTTCAGCTCGCTGGCCGACAACGCCTTGTTCGTCGTCGCCGTCGAGCTGCTGCGCAGCAGTCATGCCCCCGAATGGCAGCGCACGGCGCTGGTGCCGATGTTCGCGCTGTTCTATGTCGTGCTCGCGCCCTTCGTCGGTGCCTTCGCCGACGCGCGACCCAAGGGCCAGGTCATGTTCATCAGCAACGCGATCAAGGTGGCCGGCTGCCTGCTGATGCTCACGCCCATCCACCCCTTGCTGGCGTTCTCGATCGTCGGTCTGGGCGCGGCGGCTTATTCGCCAGCCAAGTACGGCATCCTGACCGAGCTGCTGCCGCCCTCGCAGCTGGTCAAGGCCAACGGCTGGATCGAGGGCCTGACGATTTCATCGATCATCCTCGGCGTCGTGCTCGGCGGCCAGATGGTCGGGCCCGTCGTCTCGGGCTGGCTGCTGGCGCTGGACCTGCCACTCATCGACACCGGACTCGATACCCCGGCCGAGGCGGCGATCGCCTGCCTGGTGCTGGTCTATGCGCTGGCGGCCTGGTTCAACACCCGCATTCCCTTGACCGGTGCCGCGCCGCGCCACATGCCGAGCAATCCGCTCGAGCTGCTGCCCGACTTCTGGACCTGCAACTGCCGGCTCTGGCGCGACCGCCTGGGCCAGATCTCGCTGGCCACCACCACCCTGTTCTGGGGCGTGAGTGGCAACCTGCGCTACATCGTGCTGGCCTGGGCTGCTGCCGCGCTCGGCTACGGCACCACGCAGGCCTCCAGCCTGGTGGGCGTGGTGGCGATCGGCACCGCGATCGGCGCGGTGGCGGCGTCGCTGCGCATGCGGCTGGACCAGGCCACGCGCGTCATGCCGCTGGGCATAGGCATGGGCCTGCTGGTCGTGCTGATGAACGTGATCGACAACGTCTGGGCTGCCGCGCCTTTCCTGATCCTGCTCGGTGCGCTGGGCGGCTTCCTGGTGGTGCCGATGAACGCGCTGCTGCAGCACCGCGGCCACAACCTGATGGGCGCGGGCCGCTCGATCGCGGTGCAGAACTTCAACGAACAGGCCTGCATCCTGGGCCTGGGCGGGCTCTATGCCTATTCGACCAGCGTCGGCCTGTCGGCCTTCGGCGCCATCTCCGCCTTCGGCCTGGTGGTCGCGGCGGTGATGTGGATCATCCAGCGCTGGCATGCCCGCAATCAGCGCCAGCACCCGCACGAACTGCAGCGCCTGCTCGAGATCGCGCGCCGCGACGACCTGCACGGCTGAGTCACGGTCCTCGCCGGGCTGGCGGCGCTACACTGGCAGGCATGCTCTGGATCAAGTCTCTGCACATCGTCTTCGTTGCCAGCTGGTTCGCCGGCTTGTTCTATCTGCCACGCATCTTCGTCAACCTCGCCATGGTCGAGCCCGCCAGCCTGGCCGAACGGGGGCGCCTGCTGCTGATGGCGCGCAAGCTCGCGCGCTTCATGACCATCCTGGCGCTGCCGGCACTGGCGCTGGGACTCTGGCTCTGGCTGGGCTATGGCTTCCAGGGCGGCTGGATGCATGCCAAGCTGCTGCTCGTCGTGCTGCTGCTGGGCTACCACCATGCCTGCCTGCGCCTGCTCAGGCGCTTCGAGCAGGGTGAGTGTCAGCGCAGCCATGTCTGGTTCCGCTGGTTCAACGAGGTACCGGTGATCATGATGCTGGTGATCGTGATCCTGGTGGTCGTCAAGCCGTTCTGATTCCGGCTCCATCCGGCCAGCGATGCCGCTTCGCCGCCTTTCCCTGGCTGCCCCGCTGGCCCTGTGCTGGCTGGTGCTGATCGTGCATGCCAGCCTCTACCCCTTCAGCGGCTGGCGCTCGCAGGATGTCCCGCCCTGGGCTTACCTGGAAGCGCCCTGGTCGCCCTACTGGACCGGCTTCGACGTCTGGGTCAACGTGGTCGGCTACCTGCCGCTGGGCTTCCTGCTCGCGCTGGCCCTGCTGCGCAGCGGGCTCCGGCGGCTGGCCTGGCCGGCCGGGCTGCTGGTGCCTGCGCTGCTGTCGCTGCTGCTCGAGGGCCTGCAGAGCTATCTGCCGCAGCGCGTGCCGTCCCGCCTCGACCTGCTGCTCAATGCCGCCGGGGGGGCTGCTGGCGCGCTGCTCGCGCTGCTGTCGGCGCGCCTGCGTCTGATCCGGGTCTGGGACCGCTTCCGCGAGGAGTGGCTGAGCCACGAGTCGCCGCTGGGCCATGTCGTGCTGCTGCTCTGGCCGCTGGCGCTGCTCTATCCGACGCCCGTGCCCTACGGTCTCGGCCAGTTCTGGCTGCGCGCGCGGCTGCTGCTGTCCGAATGGCTGCAGGACACGCCGTTCGCGCACTGGCTGCCGGAACCGGTCGAGGCGCCCGCGCTCAGTCCCTTGCTGCTGCTGCTGGCGATCGCGCTCAGCCTGGTCGCCCCCCTGCTGCTGGGCTTTGCCTTGTTGCCGAGGCCGCGCCAGCGGCTCTGGCTGTTGCTGGTATGGGGCTTGACCGCGCCGGTCGCGCTGGCGCTGTCGACCGCGCTGACCCATGGTCCGGATCGGGTCTGGGACGGCTTCTCGCTGCCGGTCGGACTCGGCCTGGCGCTGGTCGGCCTGTCGGCGCTGGCCGGCTTGCGGCTGTCGTGCCGGGCCAGCGCGGTGCTGCTGCTGCTCGCTCTCGGCTTCGCGCTCGGGCTGCTCAACGGTACGCCGGAAAGTCCCTACTACGCCGCCGCCACCGACGCCTGGGCTGGCGGACCCTTCCTGCGCATCCATGGCCTGTCGCAATGGATGGGCTGGCTATGGCCCTATGCGGCGCTCGGGGTCGGCTTGCAACTGGCGCGCGCCGCGCCACTACAATGCCCCGACATGAGCGAACCGACCCGTCAGCCCAACTCCTACTACGAGCGGCATATCTTCTTCTGTCTCAACCAGCGCGACAACGGCCAGGATTGCTGTGCCGCGCACGGTGCCCAGCAGGCTTTCGACCACTGCAAGGCCAGGGTCAAGGAGCTGGGTCTGGCCGGTCCGGGCCAGGTCCGCGTCAACAAGGCCGGCTGCCTGGATCGCTGCGCCGGCGGCCCGGTCGCCGTCGTCTATCCGGAGGCGGTCTGGTACACCTTCGTCGATCAGAGCGACATCGACGAGATCGTCGAGTCGCATCTGCGTGACGGTCAGGTGGTCGAGCGCCTGCTGACCCCGCCCGACGTCGGCCGCTGAGAGGGACAGGATGAACTCCCGCACCGAATACCTGCTGCTGCCCGGTCCGGCCGGCCTGATCGAGGTCGCGATCGACCGGCCCGCGCCCGATTCCGTCCAGCGCGGCACGGCGGTGATCGCGCACCCGCACCCGCTGTTCGGCGGCACGATGCAGAACAAGGTCGTCGGCACGCTGGCGCGCGCCTTCGTGCAGTCGGGCTGGACCGCAGTCCGGTTCAACTTCCGCGGCGTGGGCAAGAGCGAGGGCGTCCACGACAACGGTGTCGGCGAGACGCAGGACCTGCTGGCCGTGGTCGAGGCGCTGGCGCCGACCGGTCCGCTGGCGCTGGCGGGCTTCTCCTTCGGCGGCTTCGTGACCGCGAGTGCGGTCGCGCAGCTGCGCGGCCGCGAGCCGCAGAAGATCGTGCTGGTCGGCCCCGCCACCAGCCGCTTCTCCGTGCCGCCGCTGCCGGCCGGGCTGCATCAGCGCACGCTGGTCGTGCACGGCGAGCAGGACGACACCGTGCTGCTGCAGGCCACGCTCGACTGGGCGCGGCCGCAATTCCTGCCCGTGACCGTGATCCCGGGCGTCGAACATTTCTTCCACGGCCAGCTGACCCTGCTCAAGGGCCTGGTCGTGCGCCACCTGTCGCAGGACTGATCCTGCCCCGCTGGCGCCGCCACCGGCGCCGGCCTTGAACCCGATCTGCCATGTTTGTCACCACTACACAGCTGCGCCGCTGCTCGGCCGCCGGCCTGCTGGCCGCCTCTTCCCTGTTTGCGCTCCAGGCGCAGGCGCAGGCCCCGGCCGCACCCGAGATCGCCGCGCGCGCCTACCTGCTGCTCGACGTCACCGCCAACCAGATCCTGGCGGCCAAGGACGCCGACATGCCGGTCGAGCCGGCCTCGCTGACCAAGCTCATGACCGCCTATGTCGTGTTCGACGCGCTGAAGGCGAAGAAGATCGCGCTCGACCAGACCTTCGGCGTCAGCGAGCGCGCCTGGAAGATGCCGGGTTCGCGCATGTTCATCGACCCCAAGATGCAGGTCAAGGTCGATGATCTGCTCAAGGGCATGATCGTGCAGTCGGGCAACGACGCCACCGTCGCGCTGGCCGAGGGCGTGGGCGGCAGCGTCGAGCGCTTCGTCGAGCTGATGAACCAGCAGGCCAGGGCGCTGGGCATGAAGAACACCGGCTACCGCAACCCCGAGGGTCTGACCGCGCCCGGTCACACCACGACCGCGCGCGACCTGTCCATCCTCGCGACCCGCCTGATGCGCGACTTCCCCGAGTACGTCAGCTACTACGCGATCAAGCATTACCGCTACCCCGGCACGCCGGCGGCCAACGACGGCAACCGCAACCTGCTGCTGTTCCGCGACCCCTCGGTCGATGGCCTCAAGACCGGCCATACCGATGCCGCCGGCTATTGCCTGGTGGCGACCGCCAGGCGCGAGGTGGCCGGTGTCGGCCAGCGCCGCCTGCTCAGCGTCATGCTGGGCACCGCGAGCGAGAACGCGCGCGCCACCGAGAGCCAGAAGCTGCTCAACTGGGGCTACACCGCCTACGATTCGGTCCGCCTGTTCGCGCCGGCCCAGGCGGTCGCCACGCCGCAGGTCTGGAAGGGCAAGGCGTCCAGCGTCAAGCTCGGCCGCCCCGAGGGTGTGGTCGTCACGGTGCCGGCGGGCGAGGGTCGCGGGCTCAAGACCCAGGTGCTGCGCCCCGATCCGCTGCTCGCGCCGCTGCAGCAGGGCCAGACGCTCGGCACGCTGCGCGTGACCAATGCCGCCGGCACGGTGCTGGCCGACAAGCCGCTGCTGGTGCTCGAGAGCGTCGAGGAGGCCGGCATCATCGGTCGCCTCTGGGACTCGCTGCGGCTCTGGATCAAGTGAAGCCGGCCAGCGCGCGGCTGGCAAATGTCATTTGCATTCCGCTGGCCTGCGTGCTACAGTAGCGGGCTTTTCGGAAGTTTCCGAAGGGGATTCCGTTTTCGGAATTTGTTCAATTTCAAACGTTTAGGGACGTTTCAATGCCAACCATCAACCAACTCATTCGCCATGGGCGCGAGGTCGAAGTGACCAAGTCCAAGAGCCCGGCGATGGAAAACTGCCCCCAGCGTCGCGGTGTCTGCACCCGTGTGTACACCACGACCCCGAAGAAGCCGAACTCCGCTCTGCGTAAGGTCGCCAAGGTTCGCCTGACCAACGGCTTCGAGGTCATCTCGTACATCGGCGGTGAAGGCCACAACCTGCAGGAACACAGCGTCGTGCTGGTTCGTGGCGGTCGTGTCAAGGACTTGCCGGGTGTGCGTTACCACATCGTGCGCGGCTCCCTTGACCTGCAAGGCGTCAAGGACCGCAAGCAGTCGCGCTCCAAGTACGGCGCGAAGAAGCCCAAGGCCAAGTAAGCCTGAGCTGAAGATTCATCGGTGCTTGAGTGCTTGCTGGCAGGTATTCGAGCGTAGTGACCCCCAGCGCAGGTGCGCGGGTCGAGTAAGTGGGAGTCGGTATGGCTCTCGCGGTGCTGCCGGAAGCGGTGCCAACTGAAGCAACAGAGGTAAAAAATGCCACGTCGTCGCGAAGTCCCTAAACGTGAAATTCTGCCGGATCCCAAGTTCGGCAATGTCGAGCTGTCCAAGTTCATGAACGTGATCATGGAAGGCGGCAAGAAGGCGGTTGCCGAGCGCATCATCTATGGTGCCCTCGAGCAGATGGAAAAGAAGACCGGCAAGGATCCGCTGGAACTCTTCACCACCGCCATCAACAACGTCAAGCCGATGGTGGAAGTCAAGTCCCGCCGCGTCGGCGGTGCCAACTACCAGGTGCCCGTTGAAGTGCGTCCGGTCCGTCGCCTGGCTCTGTCCATGCGCTGGATCAAGGAAGCTGCCCGCAAGCGCAGCGAGAAGTCGATGGCCCTGCGTCTGGCCAACGAACT
>JACCEC010474628.1_pt1 | contig 13892 bp, 13 predicted proteins | sample 7450121 | NCBI WGS metagenome assembly JACCEC01 (sample SAMN15323455, study PRJNA562643) | freshwater metagenome | isolation source: river surface water | place: USA:Blue River Watershed | collected 2017-08-18 | reverse complement strand
GGAATGATATTTTCGGGCGAAATTTTGTTAGGTAATTTGATTCTTGTGTTATAATTAATAACTTATGTGGTATAGATATTCTCAAACATCAAAAGACCTTTATTACAATAGTGTAAATGAAAAGGTTCGATCTGTAAGCGAGCGAAATAATTGGGATATTCCTGTAGGTTTGCGAACACCTGATCCTGGGTTTGATGCTGCTTCTAGAACACCATTCGCAGATGATCTCGAAAAACAGTTTGGTAAATTGCATGAAGAGTTTGGTGGACCTGAAGGAGCCAAAGATGCGATGGTTGATTATTTAAAAAATCAGCCTGAACAGGTTAAAACATTAAATCCACATTCAATTGCACCAGGGAATCCTGAATTCTCTAGAGCTTTTTATTTATTACCTGATGGTTCTATGACAGCTGCTGCTGGTAGTCATCGTATGTTAGATAGAGATTTATTATCTGAGTTTAATATTAATCCTCATTTTGTAGAAGATGGTGATAGAGTGATAGCAAGTTTAGTTGGAGCTATTTCTTTATTGCTTGATAGTCCTGGTGTATTTAGAGCAATGGTTAATTTTAGTCCTACACCAGCGCAGACAAAGTGGTTATCGGAACATATGAAACCTGGAGCTGAACCATTTGTTGGTATCATAGAGGGTTTGAATACTGTAGATAAAAAATTTGAAACTTATAACAAAGTTCCTCAGATGATGAACAATATGCATAAAATGAGAAACCAAAAAGATGCTAATCCATCATTGAGAGCTATCAGGCCAGGATTGTATCAATAATTTATTTTATATTGTAGATTGTGATTTTGCGCGCGAAAGCAATAATGAATAAAAAACAAGAATTGATCAAAGATATAATAATTGTTTCTTATGTTATATTTGTAATAATATTTTATATATTATTATTTTTATATGTTATCTAATTAATTTTTTCTGATTTTAAGCAATATAATGCGAGCATAATCAGCAATATAAAAGTAGTTAAAAATTCAATCATTATGTTCCACCAGACAATAGAAACATATTATCTGGTGGAAAGTTTCATTATTTAATAAATTTATTAAATATTTTATTAAATTCAATTGATTTAGCAATTCTAATATATCTATTAAACATTGCTTGAACAGTATTAAAGAATGGCTGGAAGACCTTTTCTGCTTTGTGTCTTGTCATGGAAGAATAACCAGCAAGTGCATTATTACAAATCTTTTTAATTTTCTCTGACATATTGTCGCCAGGAACATTATCAAGAGTATCTCCTCTTTCTAGAAGAGTTTCTGCTGTCATAAGGTCATTAAGTCTTGCTTGGTAATCAGGGTCGTTTGCGAGAGTTTCTCTATGTTTTGCAATAATTTCTTGTAATTGATTATTTTGTGCATAAACATTTTTAATTTGATTATTTATATCTCTCCACTGATCCATGAGACCATCAATGTCAGCTGTGTGTAGCTTCTTTTCATCAGGTCTTCTTGAATCTTTATATTGGAGGTTTCTAATTCTTTTGTTCAAATCTTCAGACTGTGCTTTTAAAGCTTGATATTGCTCAAGAAGACTTCTAAGCATTTCTCTGTAAGATTCATCACCAGAATAATTTTTATAAAAGTCTTTTAATTCTCCATAATGCATTTGTAATTGGAGCATAGCGGAGCGAAGGAATGCTTGTTCAGGAGAAAGCTTTTCAATTCTTTCAGAAACATCTGTTCTTCCTTGGTTCCCTTCTGATAACCATTTTTCAATAATTTTCTTAGCCGAGCCGCCATCAAAAATAATATGTTTTGATTCTAGCTGGTTAATAAGTTTCATTGGATTATCACCAGATGCAAAATCTTCACTGGAAATAAAGATAACATCATTACCTGTCATAAGAGCTTGAACAGGTTCTAGCTCTTCTTTCATTGCAGTTTTATCTTTATATTCTTGGCCGAAATATCCAAAATATTCGCCCACAAAAATAACCTGTGACCTGATAATTGGATTGCCTTGGTCATCAAATCCCATAAAAACTTCGCAAGGTAACAAAAAGTCACAAAGGAATTCAGTGTTTAATCCACTCTTTGCATTAATTTTGGTGGATGGCATTTTGATTTCAGTTGGAATTGGCTGCAAGTTTACTTTCCTAAAGATAGCAAGAATTTCTCTTTCTGCTTTAGATCTTGTTTCAAGACCGTAATCTTTGAAAACTTCATCAGGTAAAACTTCTGAGCTTTTTCTTTTACCGTGTGTTGAATAAGAAATATTTTCATCAATCTTTTTGAATTCTTCAGAAAGATTTGGGAACCCTGACAATGTTAATAAATTTTCGAATTCTCCTCTACCTTCTTTTGCAAAGTAATAATTGAAAATTGTTCTTAATGGTTTAGCTGTTGGGTCTTGGGTTGATTGTTTGACAATATCGAATAATTTTCTTGCGCCTTCTTCATCATCGGTTATATTGTTTTGTGATAATAAATTATTTATATTATGTGCAAGAACTCTTACATTCTCATCATTTTCGATACCTTCTTTGCTTTTGTTTTGTGGAAGGTGTGCCCACATTGATGGTCCTGAAGGTTGGAATGATGGAAGATCTGATTCGTCAATTAAATCTGGTGTTGTTATAAACTTTAATCCTGGGACAAATTTATCTTCTGGGAATACAGCATGGTATTGTTTATTAATATAATCATTCCAGGTTTTTGTGTTATAGAATAAAGCTGTATTCTTTTTTCTAAAAATTGAAATTAATGCTTCTTGTGATGATTGGTCTAAATCTTTAATTGCTTTTGTAATATCAGATTCATCAACTTTATATAATACCATTTTGGCGATATTATCATCTACACCAGGAATCATTTTTAAATTATTTAATTCTTGTGCAATAATTTCTTTGATTTGATTAATTTTTTCTTCTGTTTGTAAATTTAAATTATTAATTAATAAATCTTTATTTTGAACAGGAGCTGGTTGTTGAACTTGTTCTGGTTGAGCTGGTAAGACAGATTCTTCGGGCGAGATTTTTGGCGCTTCAGCCTCAAAATCAAACTCGGTAACCCTCTTCTTTTTAGGGTGGTCTTTTCTCTTAATTCTATACCAGCTCATATTTGAATCCTCAAAAATTAAATATATTTATTTAATTAGTGTTTATTTTATTGTTGCCCTTGAAAAAGCCTGTGATTTTGGAGGTTAGGGGGCCAGCTCCAGTTGGCTTTTCTTCTTCGAATACAGAAGGTTCTTCGGTAAAGTCTTCAACAGCTTGAGCTAATTCTTCTTCTGTAATTTCTTCAAGAACATCTTCTGCTGTTTCTTCTTCAACAATTTCAACCACAGGTTCTGCCACTTCTTCGACAACCACTTCCATGATTTCAGGAGCAGGTTCAAGAATTGGCTCGGGTTCTACAGCTACTGGCACAGGAATTGGTTCTGGCTCTGGGATGGGAGCAGGTGTTGGCTCGGTCTTTGGAGTCATTCTAGCAATGTAATCATCTTCAAATTGCTTTGCGAGAGTATATCCTTTTTTGAAACATTCCATAGTGTAAACTACAGAATTTCTGACTCTAGTAACTCCAACTAATTCTCTGTCTACACCTAATAGATTATTAAGGTAAGTTTGGAATTCATCTGCTGCTGTCTTGGTGTGGAAGTTTGCAACATATTTTGTATTTTTTACTTCTCTGCTGGTCACATACATTTTATTTTTTCTCCTAGAATGGTAATAATTATTATACTAAAAAACCCCTCTTTTGGAGAGGGGTTTTAGGAATTAAAAAACCATTTCCTTTTTCATATTCTTCTTATAGGAGTCAATAATCCTTTTAATTCCTCGGTTAGCGGAAATAACTTTACCCAATGTAACATCTAGAATGCTTGCTGCTTCTTGCATAGTGTATTCTTGGACCCAGCAAAGTTCAAAGACTTGGTTTTGTCTTTCATTGAATTGCTCTTTCATTCGGTCGATATCACTAAGGTATGAAAGTGTTTCTTGAGACGGTGCGGCTTCATCCTTGAACTGCTGAAGACCAATCAAATCTTCATCTGTGTAGTATGGGTCACACAGGCTCATAAAATAAGGCAGAAGCGGCTCAATCTCTTTCTTCTTAGCATCAATCAGGTCTTGGTTAGTAAGGCCCCATTTGGCCTCAAAATTAGCCTTCTTGACAGCGTCATTGTCATAACCACCCATGTAGTAAGCGCGGAATTCACGAAGCTGGGATGGGCACTTTACAAAAGATTCAGAATCAGCTTGTGTAAGCATTTCGAATCGAACAGTCTTGTAAAGGAATGTTGAGAGTTTCGCTGTTTGATTTGAGATCTTAAAACGATCATAAGCAATCATAGCGGAGATTCTCACAACGGAAAGGCAGTCTTCTACTCCACCCAAATAAGGACGGACTTTGCTCAATTTGTAAGCGAGCTTCTTGAGAAGATTATCGTGTCGATTGTAGAGTTCTTGGAGAAGCTTGTCTCCGTAGGAAGTACCCTTGTTGGCTCTGTAAGCCTCGAGAATCACGATGTCGGTTGCTGTCTTGATGGCACTGGAAGATAACTTCCTCGATGTAGTTGTTTGTAGCATAATATTAATTTCCTTCCTGTGCATATGTGAATTGCGGCACTATCAAATGGCCAGTTGTCTGCACTACTATAGAATATTGTTTGCTATTTTTAAGATAGATTTTTTATTTTATCTCTATCCCTTTATTTCGGAGAAAAGCCCTGTCAATCCTGGGGAAACCGGTGATATGATACACATCATCGCCTAACCAGCATTCGTGTATTTCGACCCCATGGTCTATCATAACGGTATCCTTTGGTATTCTGGATTCTCCTCTTCCTATTGTACAGTTAAAATGGAAATTTTGATTAGCACTTCCAGATAATTGTGTATGAATTTGATTATCTTTTTCATATCTTCCGTCAATAAGAAGGTCAATGTAATCGAGGCATTTTAGGGCGGATTCATTAGGTAAATTAATTATTTCTTGTAATGTATATCCTGTAAATACAATGATACCATCGGGCAATTTATCTAATAAATTTTTATTTATTTCTTGAAGCAAAAGCAATAATGCTTCAGGTTGTTCTAATGGATCCCCGCCTGTAATTGTGATACCTGTGTCACCATTATCAATATAATTTTTAATAGAATTGTAAACATCTTCGATGTTTTCTTCTGTCCCTTTTTTGGTCCATGTTTCTGGGTTAAAGCATCCTGGGCAAGCTTTGGTACAGCCCTGTGTCCAGAGGACAGTTCTGGACCCAGGGCCATTAACCTTTGAGTTTGGTATTAGAGCATGGGTGATTAATTTATGCATTATCCACTAAGCTTCTAATATTACTAAATTTGAGATTGAATTGAGCGATTTCTTGTCTGATTCTTCCCACTTCAGGATGAAGGGAGTCTAAATCTTTACCAAGTGTATTGTCAACAAGCTTGTTAACATTTTCACCAATTCTATCTACTTTTCTGAGTGTATCAAGGAGTTCCATATCATAAGAACTTCTCGAAGACGCTCTGCGAAGGCGAATTAATTTTTTCACTAATTCATGATCCTTCATAAAAGACTTCAACCCTCCTGGCTCTCGCAAAGAAGGGTGTTCTTGAATATGATAAACACTGATTTTTGGCATTTTATTTCCTCCTTGGTGGTAATGAGTTCTCCTTGATTTCAAAGTATCCGTTGTATACAAAGTCCTCTAGGGAACTAAAACCGCTATAACTAACTGCAGATGAGATTCCGCCCCAAAGATCAGATGTAAGTCTTTCAAGAGAAAGAATAGGTTCTTCAATTTTGAATTCCTTACCCTCTGAATGCCGTGTCGCCTTGCCTTGCGCAATAAGTTGTTGCTTTTCAGAAGCTCCACCCCAATAAGTGCCATCTCCTGAGATATTTGTTTCTGCTTCTTCAGCCCTCACAAAATATCCGCCCATCATTACAGCATCAGCCCCAGCACCAAATGCTTTTGAAGCGTATCCACTATTCTTTATACCGCCATCTGCAATAATTCTAACGTCACATTCAACAACTTTTTTAATAAGTTGTGGTGCAATATTGTGTGATCCAGTTTCTGCAAGCCAGTCTGCACATTCATTGATTTCTGTGATTTGCCCACGATTATAGCCTGTAGAATCGTTTGTTGAACATGGAGAACCACCAGCGATACCTACGCGAATATAAATAGGACAATCAAGAAAAGAAAGTTCATTTACAAGATTAAATACACCATGTGCTGTATGAACATTACCAACCATGAGATTATCAATCTTAGCAATCTCACTAATCTTCTTAACTGCATTACCAATAGCCTTATGCATATAGCCATTAGCCATATCAATAAGCCAGTTTGTAACACCAGCTTTTGCGAGTTGCTCTACACGATCAAAATCATTCAGCCCAACCGAAACAAAAACATTAGATGTATCTTGCAATGACTTGAAGATTTTAATTTGACCCTCTGTAGAGCCCCAGTCTCGGTCTGTAGGGACAGAAGAAGGGAAACGATGCAGACATAGGCCTAGACCTAATTCATTGGCCTTGATGGCAAAATCCATACCAATGATAGCTTGCATTGGGCTTACATAAACTCTGTTAAGTTCAACAGGAATATTTTTGCGCGATAAAGCACCAAGAGTGTTGCTTTCGTCTACAAATGTAGGACGAGCGAGAAGATTGACATCATTGTAGTAAATTGATTTCTTATTTGTAAACTTTGGCATTTTATATTTCCTTAAAATAAAACTATCGAACAATATATTGTTGTATCTATTTAGTCTTTCATGAATTCTTTTAATGTTTGCATTAATTTATCTTTTTCAGCACTCCATGTGTCTTGGAAGATTGTGGCTCCACTTGGGTCTACACATGCAATTGCTTTGATTTGAATAATTCCATTTGGCACATCTCTATTCCATTCGTCATTAAGAAATGTATTTGGTTCTAGCTGCCATTCTAGTGTTTCGCCAGCTTGAATACCGCCTGGAATTTCATATTTGAAATCATCATTAAGATATGGCACTTCTCTGCCTGGAGCAAATGTTTTGATATTGAAAGCAATTGTTGAAAGAGTTCTTCCTGTATTATTTTTAACCATCATATAAAGAATTCTTTTAGGTAAAAATCCTGAATTGTCTGTGGTCATTGTTGTTCTTTCGACAACAATATCTTCGAGCGACTTTCTTGCGGATGCAGATGAAGCTCTCTCATTATTTAGATTTGTGATTTCTCTTTTGACAATCTTTCTTGCATCAAAAATAACATCATCATAAGATTTATTTTTAAATTTATCTTTAATCTTCTTGATTGTTTCATCGGCAGACATTATGTCATTGAAAGTCAAACCATCAAATGCAATGTACCTTACAGCTTGTTCAAACTTAGCTTTTTGGTCATCATTAAGAGAATCTCTAAGTCTTTCTGTAGATTCTCTCATCCTCTCATCTGAAGATGTATCAATTCGTGGTTTGGTGATATGTAGAATACCAATAATTAGAATGGCTAATGTTAATAAAAATATTGATGAATAAATTATATTTTTTTTAGAGAACATCTTAATTTGTCCTTATTTAGATTGCTCAAATACAAGAGCGTCAAGATAGCAAGTTAAAACTGCAATTGTTAGGTTGTGGCTTTCAGCATAACTTTCATCAATTTCATTATTGAAAATTGAAACAAAGTATTTATTAGCCCCTAAGCGAATACTCCAATCCCATTTGTTGTTTTCTATCTCTTTAAGATAAAACATGAGACCTTCGGGCGAATTCACATAATCAATTTGTTTGCCTGTCAGCTGGCCGATTTCTGATTGAAGATTGTTGATAGTGACAGTGTCACTGTCTGGTTGAATCCAAAATTGCATAATTAAACCCTCTCTTATATCTATATAGAAAGAGAGGGTTAGTTTTTAAGATCAAAGCTTGGGTAATTTTTCTTTTGGTATATTGTTCAAATCGTCAACTTGTTCAAAATACATAATAGCCTTGGCTTTGCCATTTGCATCGACAGTTGCTCTCATGTTTGGGTCATAAGGATCTGTTCCATGCTTCTTACAAGTTTCAATGTGATGCATTTTTGTTACCAAGTCATTCTTTAGATCCATTAACTGCACTGTGTCGCCATATGGGGTTTTCTTCTTCATTTTTTACCTTGTGATTACATTTCCAATAATTTTTTTATCATTAACACTTGTAATTGTTACAGAGAACATATCTATAATACCACTGTCTTTTTCAATAAGCGAAGCAAGATCTCTAACTTTCTTGTCAACTTTGATTTCTGCAAATAAAGTGTTGCCACTGAAATCAACAACCTCTGCATTAATTATTGATGAATTCTTTCTAAGAAGATTAAGAAATCTATTTGCGCTACTTAAGCTTTGGAAACCAGAAAGATTAATTGTATATGTTGAATCTTCAGATGCTTCATCTTCGATTTTGCTCATTTCTGTAGAAATTTTAGCAATGGCTCGATTGATTAGCTTAGTAGATGCTTCTTTAACAGCACGGTCATAACCAGCCTTATTAGATACATCAGCAACAGCTGTTTGAATACTGTCAGAATAAATAACTTGATAAGGATTCAAATTCATTGCTCTTACAGACATTGTAATTCTTGTAGCAGATTGCCCTAATGCATTTACTCTTTCTGAGTCAATTACACCATAAATAAATAATTTTGCATTACCAGATACTCTAGCCAGATTTTTACAATATTCTGCTAGAGCTTCACTTGTTTGCATATTGTTTCTAGTAAATGATGTGCCTAATACAATTTTTGCATTTGAATCTGAAAGAGCATTTGAAAATACTTCTTCTGCAACCATAGACTCTGGGAATGAAACTACAACTCTTGTTTTATTAAAATTATATGTTGTATTGTTGGGAGTTGTTTTTGCGGGCGAAATTTCTTCTAAATTAATATTTTTAATCTGCTTTGACAAATCTTTAATAGCATTATCAATTGCTGCTGAAGAGGCATTTGACATAGCATTTGATTTGAAATCTTTGGAAGATTCATTGAAAATACCAAATACCTTATTGTTTGAAATAGCGCCAACACCTGAGATTGAGGACATTCTTCCATCTTTATTCGCTTTGCCTGTAGACGATGCTATAACTGTACCATCGCGAGCAATCATTTCGACAACCACTTCTACAACAGCCTGGGCTTGCTTGACCTTTGTTCCAAGAGCAGCACCAACAATAGCGATTGTTCCATTGCTTTTTTCACTCTCTTCAAATTGGCGAATTGTACCAATAATTCTATAGTCTGCTGTGCGAAGCTTTACAGACCCCTCATCATCAGCCAATCCTGTTTGTCCCAATTGATTTTCCTGGAACAGGGTATCAATATTTTTTCTTGTTACAACAGAAAAACCAGCCTTGCGAAGCCTGTCTGTAAATAGAGCAGCAAAAGAATCGCCCAAAGATCTCACATCATTTTGGTAATTTTGCTGAACAAAAGACTGGGTGCTAACACTAACAGGTTGAAGCTTGAAAGAATCAACAGCAATCGTGCCTTTGAAATTAGTTTGAGCTTGTGCAGAAATCATAAAAAATAATGCTGCAAAAATTGAATAAAAATATTTTATCATCATGTACCTCTGTTTTATTATGGTGTCTTTGAGTGTAAGATATACATATCTATTATAATTTAAAAATTAAATACTATCAAATTTAATATTTTTAAATATTTTTTGATATTTAGTTTTAATACATTTGTCATCAAGAATACAAACAAGACCAGATGCCATTTTATCTCTACCAGCTTTAGCCATATTACTAAGCTTAGTGCTTCTGCCATTGAGCCCAGAGATTGCTCCCCAGTCATCTTCACACAAATTAGAACAATAGAAAGCTGCTGTAATACAGGGTGTAGAAATATTATCTTTTAGAGGATAAAAATCCCAAACAAAAGCTAACAGATTTTCCACTTCTCTATGATGGGCTTTCCAGTTGATAGAACTAAGAGAATCTACTCTAGGTAATCCAGCTTTGATTAATTTACCTGTCGGAATATTGCCACAGGTTCCTTTCAGTTCAAGCCCAGTGGGATAATGCCTAAGTTCAACTTCTGTCGCATTTTCAGCATCTTTGGGCAAAACATCAGGGTAGCCTTGTTCAACAGTGTTGCGAAACGCCCCACAAGAGTTTGCAATAGATGCAGCAAAAAACTCTCCAATAACTGCACCACTAAACTTAAGAGCAATAGAACTCCAAATATGGGGAGGGAAAGATGCAAGGCCTTCATTGCATTCTTGAATGGCTTGAACAAGCTTATTTGAATCAATCTCGAATCCGCAATCGAAGGTAATTTCATTGGTAAGATATTTCATTATACCATCATAGAATATGGTAGATAAATTTTAAGATGAATATTGTTAATTCGTAAGATAATTCATAAGCTAGAATTTTGAAAAACATAGGTTTTCTATCCTAAATTAAAGGAATAAAGCAATAGCTCTCGTTCTTAAAAATAAACCTGGGGAGGTGTGTTATGAAGAAAGCTATTGCCTTATGGTGTTTCTTGTACATTATTGTTTCAGGAATTTACGCTCAAAAACCCCCGCAAGTAAAAAATTTTTCTACTCAAGTAGAATTATGCTATTGCGTTGGCACTCCATCTAATTACCATGTAAAAATGCGATGGGATTTAATTCCTAAATGTACTCGTTATTTTGTCTACAGAGTTGGACAAGGAGTCAAACCTGATTACAATAAACCGTACGCCAAACTCACAAACAATGAAAATATTTTTATTGATAGAAACGTAAAATATCAGCAAAAATGGGATTATTATGTTTGTGGCGTAGTGCCAAGCGGATATTTACAATTCTCAAATAAATCCACCGCAGTCATTCCTTTATTGGTATTGAAGAATCCAGAAGCTCCAACAAACTTAAGAACTTTCGGCCTATGGAATAATGGCGCTTATGATAAATTGGTTTGGGATCCAAGCCCTGAAGCTGTGTCTTATAATATTTATAGATATAGTCAAAAAATTGGTTCTTCCAATACTAACTCATTTACAGTCAGCCAGCTTGTATTTGGAGAAGGCTGGACATATACAGTAACAGCAATTGACAAAAATGGATTAGAATCTTTACCATCTGCTTTAAGTATAGCAAGAGGTGAATTTGCTCCTAATTACAATTTTGGATGGACTACTAAGCCGCCATCAACCCCTGGCAAATATGCCGCTGTGCCTGAATGGAACAATGGAAAACCGAGAAATTTTATTAAGTGGCAAGATCAACAAGTAAATGGCCAAGATACTCCTAACGCATATAATATTTACCGAGATGGAAAATTAATTGCTGCTAATTTATGGTCTCAATATTATTTAGATAAAGATGTAATCTCTGGAAAAACTTATAGATATGTTGTTGCTTCTGTAAACAGAAATAAATTCACAACACAAGAAACTTTTGGGCCAGCAGTTGATATTACTACAAGATTTGGTCCTCCTGTTCCAATTTCAACTCCTGTTAATGTCACTGGATTTATTCCTAATGATGACAGTGTAGTAGTAAAGTTTGATTTGGTTCCTGGTGCTGTTGATTATAGGGTTTATGTTGAAGGAAACTCAAACTCAGTCAAGTATTCTTCTGGATATAATATGGTTGAAATGAATGGTTTAGTGAGTAACCAATCATATAATCTAATTGTTGAAGCATTAGATAAGTTTGGACCATATCAACAAATTGATGGTGTTATTGGACCTGGTGCAAGTGGTCCAAGTGGTGAAGTCCATGCTGGAATTAATGGTCACGGAGATCCATCTAATAATCCAATCGTACTTACAAAATCATCACCATATAAAGTTTATACTATTCAAAAAACTTTAACTGGTGAGCAAGTTTTCTTTGACAATTTTAGAAATTTTCAACCGATTGTTCAAATGCCTCAAAAGATGGATGTTGTTGAACAAAGATTTGGTAGAAATTGGCAATATTGGAACAAAAGTGATGTCATTTTAAGATGGTACGAAAATGATAAATGGTCATTCTTTTTAGATGATCTTGATACATCTGCTTCAACCGTATTTTTAATGGGTTCTCACTTTATGGATACTATTTATGATGGTGGAACCTTGGGTCAATCATCTACTCCTTCACACGTTAGTAATGGCGTGATGTTGATGAGCCCTAAGAAAACTGCAAATATATCTGGTGACAAAGTATTACACCTGACATTTGAGGTTGATCCCCATTTTAGTGGTAGAAGATGGTGTGATATTCTTTTATTACCTGCTGGAGAAGTGGTTTATTCTGGTAAAGCAGCAGATAAAATTGAGAAAAACACATTATCTGGCAAATTATTTAGATGGGCAATTAATTCTAACAGTTACAGTATGAATGTTGACACTGGTTATAATCCAGATGGTTCTAGAAAATCTTATAGTATTCCAATTAAGTTTGCTGGCAGAGACAATGCACCTTGGAATTTACCAGCGCCTTATAGACGAGTTGATTATCGTACTGAATATAAAGTTGGAACTTTTAAAGTTAATTCTATAAATGAACAACCTTCTTTTACTGAAATAAAATGGGTTGCTAATTTTAATGATAATGGTAAATTTCCAGCTTTCACTATGAATACTGGAGCTGTGCCTAGATCAACTTGGATTAGATTTGCTGACTTTGGTGGTGTCAATGAATATGAATTAACTTCTGATACATTAAAAGTATTGGATAATATTGATTTTAATCCAGATTATTGGTGGGTTAGTCAAGATTCAAAAGACAAGCTCACAAAACTAATGGATGCTTATTGCACTACTCGTTCTGGCGCAATAATCTACAGAGCTACAAAGAATCCAAATACAGGTTTATTTGAAGGCAATATTTTCTTCAGACCTAGTGTCGAAAGACAAAAAGAACCTTTAAATCGAACCTGGCAAGGATTGGATAGACGAGCGCAGTTTGACTTGTATATATCTAAAAATAGAGTGGTGGCGATTGAAGATGGTTATTTAGTGGCTGATTCGCCATTACCAGTTGATTTCCCATTTGAGGATATAAATGTTAATTTTGCTCACTTGATCTACCACACTTGGAATGAAATTGGTGAAGTGAGAACTTGGACACCTGATAACACATATTGGATTAATTTCAGACCTTTTGCGGACGAACGTCATTGGGACAATATGGGATTTGAAGTGCTGACGGGTTTTCCAGATGTGAAATTGTTTTAAGAAATAGTTTTCTTCGTTTAAATGAACTTGTAAGTATTCCTTACAAGTTCATTTTTTTAGTATAATATTATTAAATATAGATTTAGATAGCTAAAAGGAGCACAAGTGTTTAATTTTTTTAACAAAAAACTACCTAGCGATTTTGACGAGGTACAAGAAAAAGGCAGAGAAATTAGTGAAATTTTTTATATGCCAAATCAAGAATTAAAACAAGATTTTAATTTGATTGACAAAGTGAACAAAAGTAAATTTGAAGATTTTGAAGTAGCTTCATTTGCAAGCTTTTTTGAAAAGCTTGAATTGATTCCAACTGTTGATCTTGGGGACGTAAATCTAAAAATCAGAACTACAAACCCCTCAGCGCCGATTGATGCTGATTTATGCCAAGTTTGGATGAGAAGAACTTATACAAATCCAACTACTGGGCAAACTACAGAGCAATGGATCAACTGGGTCCCAAATGATGATGTAGCAAAAAAATATTTTAAATTCAGCTTATTCTCAGGAGAAACTCAAACATTTAATTTTGATGTAAGTACCTTTGATGTTGGAAAATATGACAGTTTTAGATTTATTTTCTTCACCAACCATTGGACAGTGCTTGCAGATCAAATGGCGGAAAATGTTTCATTTGAAATTACCACCAAGCAAAAAAGAGTCAAGACTCCATTTGTAGAAATTTTGGCCGATAAAGTTCAAGATCCAGGCCCAGATGGTAAATT
>JACCEC010302764.1_pt1 | contig 13892 bp, 14 predicted proteins | sample 7450121 | NCBI WGS metagenome assembly JACCEC01 (sample SAMN15323455, study PRJNA562643) | freshwater metagenome | isolation source: river surface water | place: USA:Blue River Watershed | collected 2017-08-18 | reverse complement strand
GCCCTGTTGTGAAACGCCCTGTTGTGAAACGCCCTGTTGTGAAACGCCCTGTTGTGAAACGCCCGGTTGTGAAACGCCCTGTTGTGAAACGCCCTGTTGTCCACCACCAACACACTTGTTCTCCATCACTATATCCGGCCACTTATAATCTGCATAGTTCTCGCGAATATATTGGCGCATTCCTTCGTGGTCTTGTGGTAATCGAATAGTTTCCTGTTCATTCACCAAAATATCTACTAATCTATCGAGAGGCATTTGCTTCAAAATGTGTTGATAGTCGTCATCATATTTTCCGCCGCCACCACCCAATGTCGGCAGTTTGAATGAATGAACCGACTCATTTAGCTCATTATCGACTGCACCTTCAATATACATTTTCTCCATATCGGCCTTTAAATTTATAATACGCACATCGATTCCCATTGTTTTCATATACAATGCATACACACTCTCGGCATTATCAAATCCAAAACGAACTTCCTCTGGGATTTCACTGTCATAAATATTGATAAAGAGAGGCCAGCCATATAAGGGATGAAAATCGAGCCCCTTTTGACCACAAGTGCGCGTTCCGCGCCCAATCACCTGTTTCTGGTCAGCCATTGTAAGCTGAGGCTCAAAAATATGTACATACTTGATATCGAAAAGATCAATACCCTCTTTGAAACCACTATCCATCACGATGAAACGAACCTGTTCACCGTGGGCATTCTCTGGGCGTGTGTTAAATCGTTTTAGCAACTCTTTACGCATCGAGACATTAATTGGCTGTTCATATACATCAATTGAGTTGAGCAAATACAAATTATTGTACATATTGAGTGCCAATTCATCATTATCCAGAATACGAATTTTGGACCAGTTTCGGTCTACTTTACGCGTTTTTGCCGAGTATTTTGAAGTGTAGCCCAACTGTAAGCCCAACACATCCATTAATGCTGTTGCCAATAATTTAGTGCTACTTTTTACACCAGAATAAATGAAATGCTTGAATCGGTGTCCGTGAACACGCAAATCTTCCTCATCCTGCTTCTCGATTTCCTCTATCATCTTCAAACATTTAGGCGAAATAGATGCCAGGATTTCGCGTGTGAGAGGAATATGATCGGGACCAGATTCGAAACTATACACATTGTCATATGATGCAAAGTTGCCCAATTTTTGAACACAATCTGGGTCATATGTTTGTAAAAAATCATTAGGTTCCGGGTCAAGCTTATCGAGATATTCGCCTAAATGTGTGTCTTTGACTAATATATTATCAAAATCGGGTGTGTCACCAGAAGGTGTTTGCGAATCATCGCTATTAATAGAACCATCCGGGCTATTTGTGTCGTCGTCGCTATCCATTATAATATATAACAAGACTTTTCTCGTGCATAATATATATTTATTAGATGGTACAAGTTAGATTTAATGTTCTCGGTGGTCCTTTTAACGGATATTCGCCACAACAAACCATTACAAACTACAAACAAGCTGAGGTACTAAATATGCGAAAAGTTATTACTCGTTCTTGGTCAAATATTAATACTGCCACTACTCTTAATAACCGTGGTCGTGTTTTGACGCCTTTTCGTGCGGCAAATAATCTAGGCGATTTCTTGGGACGCAAAAACTATGTGTCAGGTGGTCCCAATCCCCAGTCTGCCTCTCGTCCTGGATATTCTCGCCTTATTGGAAGTATTCGAGAGAACCCAGATAATACTGGAATTGTTGGTGCATCATGTAACCCCAAATTTGTTGCTGATAGTTCGGACTATATTAAGTTCAAGCGCCAAGTTGCCACTATTCGCAATTTCAATGACCTCTCATTTGGAGGATATAACAATGCGTCGTATTCTGCGGCCAAGAAGAATGTATAAACATGTTCTGCGACCAAGAAGAATGTATAAACATGTTCTGCGACCAAGAATTATATGAGCATTGACACCTAAAAAAATCTATATTTATACATTATAATGTATAACTATTTAGTTGAATTCATCGGCACTATTTTCTTCGTTTATGTGATTTTAGCCATCGGCAACCCCATTGCCACCGGTGCTGCTCTTGCTCTTGCCATCCTTTTGGCCAAGAACACATCCGGCGGACACTTCAATCCTGCGGTTTCATTGGCCCTCACATCTGCCGGCGCATTACCCGTCAGTGATTTATTCCCCTACATTGCCGCCCAAATGTTCGGCGCTCTTGTTGCCCACCAATTATATATCCGTTTCAAGATCTAAATATATGTGTGATATCATTACAACAATGATATCATTTAACCATCTACGAAGTACACCTACTACGAAGTACACCATCTACGAAGTATACCTACTACAAAGTACACTCAATACTTCTTGTACAACAATCGATAAAACATATAGAGGCCAAGAATTGTTACAGAACCAACAAATAATTGCTGTCCCGCATCCAATTTAGGGCCTGTATCAATATTCATCAACATCATTCCTTCCTTCTTTTTCGAAAGCATTTTAATATCTGGTGACATATTATTTTCCTCAATTACCGATATATATTTAGTATCTTTTCCCGCTTTTCCGCCCGAATCAATTGTCTTAATAGTCACCGGAACACAACGATTGGCACGTATCTCTGTCGCGGTCATTGGCATCAATAATGTAGATGCATTTTTGAAATCTCGGTCAGCAGATTCGAGCAATCCCAGTTTTGGCACATGTGCATCAACCAGCGTATGTTGAGGGTATTTTTTGCCATCTGGTCCAACACACGTTTCGCCGGTATCTTCAAAATAAATTCTGCCAAATGGCGGTAATATAGTAAGCGCCTTTGTAGAAGCCTCTCCTTTCAGCACTTTTTCATACTCGTTCACTTCCTTGCTTATCGACGCAAAATCAGCAGCTTTTGGTTCACTAATAAGTGTAGAATAATCCTGTTGATGTATTGTGCTGGGTATTTTCGACGGCAACATTTTTGATTTTGGTTTGTCATTGTTCTTCTTTTTTGCCATAATCCTATACACATATATGTCATTTATTCATCAGCTGTTTTTACTAAAATACTATTAATGAGTGTTTGATGACCTTCGGTAATTATTTTTGCGCGGCACAAAAATGCCTCTTCTTTTGCATGTAGCTCGGTTTTATCCTTAATATTCAGTTTCAGCGAGTTTAATTCTGTCGCAAGCACGGCGATTTCGCGATTCCCAATATATTGGTCATAAACAGTTCGCAAGTTTGCCTCATTTTTGCTAATTCCGTTATTTACCAGCAATTGGAGATTCGACAAGACCAAGAACTCTTCGTTCGACTTTTTGTCGATTTTAATAGGTTTTGCTGGTTCAGTTGATCCACCAATTGTTCGTATCATATCCGCCTGCTTCCCCACATTTTCAAATAATGCCGCCAATTCGAGAGGCTTATTTGCTTCGGGTATTTTACAAATTTCCATCGTTGTTTCTGGCATCTGGTTCTCACTATCGCCATCTAAACCTTCGCGAATCGGTCTAGAACGAATATAATAGGTTACTAAACTTTGCCCAATTAAAAATGCAAAAAATAAAAAAACGACAACATTTACGATTTGCTTTATCATGCTTATATTTGTAACTTAGATTTGTAATTTATGAATATATTGCAAATCTTCTGTTTTGCACTCAGCAATTTTTGAAATGGGTGCTTGTATCCGCACGCCTTCCAGTATTCGGGAAAACTAAATGTCTTTACATATATAATATTCAAATTTGCGTCAAATTTCTTCACAATTCGCGGTTCTAAATGATACATAAATTGATTAAACTTGGCACGATTCTCATATACTTCCATTTTGTAAATGTATTTAATATCCTCGTATTTACGTTCGAAATCATCTTCTTGCGTCGCATACCGCAAATAGACTCGAAATAATTCGCGATGTAAATCCCAACGTGTCATTAATTCATTGTTCACTAGTTTTGTCCGTTTATCAATTGCCAAATATTTCTTGTAATCTGTCACCATCTTTGTTCGCGCCTTCCACCCACAATAAATGTCGATTTCATCATCATTCATAAGATGGATTCGTTTTTCTTTGGGGTGTGCCCCGTATTTTCCACACACCATATCGATGTAGGTAAAAGATTCTGTCATTTTGGATTTGTTTTTACTACATATTCCAGATATTGCAAATATTCAATTTTACAGAGTACGTACCGAAAAAATTGAAAACAACAAGTCTAATAAATATAAAAACAAAAAAGCAATTCTATTATCAAAATGTCATCACCGCTTATTATTTCAATTGAAGGCAATATCGGCACTGGTAAATCGACTTTACTTGCCAATTTAAAGACCCATATTCAACAAAATTATCATTCACCCGACAAAGTCTTGTTCTTAGATGAACCCGTTGATATGTGGGAGCGTTTCCGCGACGATGAAGGTAAAAACATTCTCGAAAAATTTTACAAAGACCAGCGAAGATACGCATTTACATTCCAAGTGATGGCATATATTAGTCGCCTATCATTACTGAAAAATGCCATAGAAGCGAATCCCGAATGCGAAATTATCATTATTGAGCGCTCACTGTGCGCCGACAAAAACATATTTATGGATATGCTCCATGATGACGGAATCGTAGAAAATATCGAGTACAATATTTATAAGGAGTGGTATTACCAGTTTATTGGTAAATACCGAATGAATGCCGTGATTTATTTGGATTCGAATCCAGAAACATGTTATAAACGTATTGGACGTAGAGGTCGCGATGGAGAAGACGTGATTCCACTCGAATATTTGAATAAATGTCGAGATTATCACAGCAAATGGCTAGTAAATACAAAATGCGCAGACTGGTACTCATTATCAAAGTATGCAGATGTATATAGTATCAATCACGAAGGAGAAACATATCCGGTTCTTCATATTGATACAGATGCGGAAACGGATTATTCTGTTGATAGTATTGGATATTCGTGGCTTGAATCGATTTGCATGTTTATCCGTCACAAGAGCGACCATATTACAGAATCGATGATTAATGATGCGGAGTTTAATACGCTAATGGCGTGGCGTTGGACTACTCGAATCAGTGAAGATAAAGCAGAATTGATTCGAGCCAGATTAAAAAAGATGTGTCCGCACACAAATTGTCGAGAAGACAGCAATGATATTGGACTCGAAGGTGTTGTGTATTATCGATTATGTGATAGATGTTATAGTTCGTGGAGATTATAACTAGTTTATTTGAGATGATAAGTCAGTTTTTTAATCATTAAAAACCACATATTTTGTCATAATATATGGCTTATCTTGGTATCGAATATTGAAATCATAATAATAGGTTTCGTCATCGCCTAGTGTAATTTGTTCCCAAGAATCCGCAAAATACAAGTTTAAAATACCTTGGTCATTGGTTCCCGAGTTTGTATATTTTGATGCCAATAAATATAACTGATTAAATGTGGTTTCACGTATGAGTTTTGTGTCAAACAACATAATTGTAGATTGAAAATAGTCGGCATTAAGATCCCATTTTTTGCCGAGTTCCTCGACTAATTGGGGGTTCACAGGAAATTGGTCTTTAAGTTTCCATTTATAATCTGGATATGCGTCGGAGTGTGCCAATAATTTGAGTGGTTTAGCACAAGCCAAAATGGGTGAAACAGGCGCATAGATCTTGGCACCACAATCAATATAGAATATATAGTCCCATTGCTTGAAATATGGAGTGAACAAATGGAATTTGTGATATTGAAATAATTTGAATCCACTTTTGCCACATTCGGTGTTTGTTTTTTGAATTTCATCATATATGTGTTGTGGGAATTCGAGTTCATTACAGTGAAGTACACAAATCGAATATTCTTTAATGAATGGGTGATTATCAATATTAGGCAAATCTTTGCCGACAATAAGAACAATGGGGCCCCTGTAATTACCGATTTCGACTAGATTAGTGCAAGTTATTATAAACTTATCAAGGTATCGAAAGTTACATACAAAGACAGCGCAAATAGTTGATGACATTTAGTCAGTATAAACAAATTGCGTTTATATTTATATGGCAACATAGTATATAATGGAATCGAAACCAGTATTACCCGAAGTGAAAGCAAATATTACCAATCAGCACCCATCGATATTTCATAGTAAAATCTCAGGAGGAGCAGATGTTAGACCCGAGCCTTTGCGCTATGGATTTTCGGGAGACAGTGTAAGTCCTGGAAAAGCTATTTTTGCGGGAGGAAAACGCAAACAAAGTAAGAGTAAACAGAGTAAGAAGAGACGCCAGCAGAAGAAAACCCAACGCAAGTCTAGACGTCGCAATCATTAAATATTTATTTTACAAAAAATATTTAAAACGGAAATAAAGGGAGAAAAAGGTAAAGGGGATCATAAGGGAAAGAGGGGATAAGGGAAAGAGGGGATAAGGGAAAGAGGGGATAAGGGAAAGAGGGGATAAGGGAAAGAGGGGATAAGGGAAAGAGGGGATCATAAGGGGACACAGTCCCCTTAGTCATAGGGGGACAAAGTCCCCTTAGTTAAACTTAACTACAATTTTTACTACTTCCTTTTTAATTGTCTTACATGCTGACACCGATAATTCTTCGCGTTTCTTGCGGGTCTTATTATCAGTCGATTCGCCACAATCATCCACATTCTTCTTTGAAATACTATTACGCGAGTTCATATCTGCTTCAATCACATCAAAATTAGCTTGAATATATTCCAATACATGATTCTCTATCGCCCATTTAAAAAAATTGAGCTGACCAATAGTAGTCTCCAAACACGTGTTATCACCATAAGGAATCATAATTCGCTCTCTACGTGAAAATGGATCAAATCGGATTTTACTATATGCTTTCAATTCCAATTTATAACTATTGAACACCTTAAAACGCTCCATATTTTCCTCTCCATTATACACGGTACTACACCGATTTTTTGCGGGAATAGAATATACCGTGAAGTTCTTTTTCGCAAAATTGGTCACGAACCAATCAATAATACGCAACGAAATGCGCGACTCACCATTAATTATTTTCATCATTTTCTCCATATTTCCATCCCGATTGTAAAATTCCAGCAAATTATTTAGCAATAGTTCATTTTGTGTTTGACTTCTTTGTGCGAGCATTTGTATATGTAGATGCGCGTTTGTTTAAATGCTTTTTTGTAAGAATGCTTTTCTTGGATTTCTTTCTTTTTCCACCCAAACGCATAGTCTTTGATAAACTTTCACCGCCGCCTAATTCTAAACCAAGAATGCTACATACAAGGGTTGCTACTCGTTCTTTTGTTTTTGCGGATGGATACTGGTTATATACTTCTTGAATATGCTCTGGTAATACATCACTACTCCGTCTTTGGTGAAAATTAGTAAGAAAATATTCACCGGCATAATGAGTCAATGTGTTTTCCGGATTATAACTGCGAGTAAAAATTTCGTAATCCCAATATTTTTTACCTGGCTTATAATCATCAAAAAATATTAGCATTTCAACTATGGTGTTAAAACTAATATGATATACTGATGTTAATTTCTCTGATATAATATTTTTTATTTTTTGTATCTTGGCATTTGATGATGCGCTTCCAGTTGATGCGCGTCTAGGTTCTCGAAAACTATATGAAATTGTTATCATCATAAGAAGTATCATATATATTTTTGCAAAATATGCAAAATTGCGTTTCAAAGTGAGAGGTAATGACCGAAAACTCCGCGTAAAAACAGTATCAAAGTCAAAACTGGTCCATATATATTTTTGGGAACCATCTATTTTTTGTATGCAAACATTTCCCGTATTATAATCAAGTTCAATGATTTCCATTTCATCAACATAGCGCGAAATACTGTCATCCAAATGGTTAAATATCATTGATTCTATTGCGCTTTCCGGTATCGCATCATTTTTAATATTCAAAACCGCAGTACTCATTTGTTTTTTCAAATCCATAATACACCGTTCTTGAAAAATAAAAACATTTATGTTTTCCTCTCGATAATTGATAGGTTCATATGGGTTGCCAATATGAATTCCAGGAGAAATACTAATTTGATTTGTTTCGATATGTTGGATACCATTATGATCGGTACTCTCGGCAACAAATACAACACCATATATTTGGGGAGCACTATTCATAGAGGCAAACATCAAATGTAGATTAATATTTTCTATATTTCTTTCATAATCGTCAATATATAATGGTATTCGAGATACAACCACATCGTTAACATCAACATCTGGGTTAACAATGATATATATTTTTTCGAGATACTGAGGTGTTAAATTAATTTCTTCATTCTGGACTCCATCAGGCAAAATATGTTCCACAACATTAAATACTGTTTTGTATGTTCCTTTTGCCAAATATTCTCCAACATATAGTTTCTTGGATGAAGCCATACTATATATTGTGTTGCTTATATTATTTTCGGGAATGTGTATGTTTACGTGACTTGCGCTTATGCTTTTTATTTTTCTTTGATTTGATATTCTTTCGTTTTCTACCACCATCTTGTTCTTTAACACCATCTTGTCTCATTAGACCATTGGATCGTGGTGATGTAATTGGTATTTCATCCGGATTTGGTGGTATTAATACTTCATTTTCTTGTATTGGTGGTGGCGGAAGCATTTGCCCGGAAATAAAAGGATTAATTTCATAAGGATTACTAGTAAATGGTATTGCCATAGGCATTGCTGCCATAGGCATTGCTTGAATACCTGAACTACCAGGAAAATCCAATCCTAAAATACCACATATAATCTTTGCATCTCTTTCTACTGGATTTGTCTTCTCATTATATGCATCTTCAATCTCATCCCTTTTAAAAAATAGTGATTTTCCACTCTTGCCATTATCATGATTATAATATTGTTCAGCATAGAATCTTAACATAAATTCTGGGGTATTTTTCATGTATGGATAACCGCGTATGGGTTTACTAAAAAATACTTTTAATGATACATTATCAGTTTGATTAAAGTTAACAAAATATTTAATCATTTCCAGAATATTATCATAATTAATATGGTATACTCCCATTATTTTTTCAGCCATTACTTGTGTTGTTTTTTCATTGAGTGCTGCTGTTTCTGGGGAAGAAAAATTATTAGTTCTAAAACAAAATGCCAATGTAATAAAAAAAATAACTTTCATATATATTTTGGCATACTCTATAAACTTGGATTTCATATCTTTTGGTATTTGATTAATTCCACGAGTAAAACTATCATCAAAATCAAAACTGGTCCATTTGTAATTAATTGATGCGGATGATGATGCGGATGATGATGCGGATGATGATGCGGATGATGATGCGGATACTGATTCATCTATTTTCTGTAAACAAATATTTCCAGGTTTGTAATCCAACTCAATCGCACCAATTACGTCTATATAACTATTAATACTATTATCCAAATATTTTATTACTCTATTATCAATCATTTCATTTATTGCTTTATCAATTATTTCAGGATGTGTACTACTTATTCTTTTAATTTTATTATAAAAACGATCAATATGAATTTTTAAATCGGCAATACACTTCTCTTGAAAAATATACATAGTAAGAAAATTATCAGCAAATAAACCTGGTTTAATATCTTTATTTAATCCAAATAATGGTGCTGGATAACCAGGTACTCTGGCAAACCCAATAGAACCAGATAAGTTATGTGGTTTTGGCTCAACTGATGTAACAATTCCATATATTTTTGGGGCATACCCATTTCTGCCAAACAATAAATGACAATTAATATTATTGACATTGTTATAATAATCGATATAGTCGGTAAACGCAATACGCGAAACAACTATATCTTTTGAATCTATTTCGGGCGGAACATCCACATATATGTTTTCAAGAATAGTTTGTGTAATTGTAAAGCTTTTTCTAGATGTTTTTATAGTATAATCACCACCACTACGAATACTCGCATCTACTGTAAATACTGTCTTACTCGACCCTTCTGCTAAAAAATTCTCGATATATATTCGCTTTTTAGCATCCATTCTATACTTATAGACACCATAATAATATAAAGCTTTGTTGTCATAATCAGTCAATGACAACAAAATACATAATTTTGACAAAGGATTCGAGAGAGGCGGCCGATAACAACACAAGCAATCAAATCATTTCCATCAATCGCCCATTAACCTATTTGATGCCAGCCATAAATACGACTTATTATGCCGACCGCGGTCTTTTTGAAAACAATCTTATAGAGTGGTGTAAGCAGTTTTGTAATAAGGAATCGCTTTTTTTAGATATTGGCGCACATACCGGCAGTTATGCTATTACACTTGCGCCATTTGCAAAAAAAGTGTTGGCGTTTGAACCCCAACGAATGACTTACTATGCCTTATGTGGTGGTGTGGCACTTAGCGGAGCTCAAAATATATATTGTAATCAATATGGACTAGGTAATGAGTCGCAAAATGGCACAAAAACACTCCATATTATAAGTCAAGATGGAGGCGGATCTACGATTTGGGCACCGGCACCGGATAAACTTCTTGGAACCGAAGATATTGAGATTCGTACATTAGATTCGTTAAATATTCAGGAGCATATATCATTTATTAAAATGGATGTAGAGGAAAATGAACTATATGTTTTACAGGGTGGAATGGAGACAATAGTTCGCGCTGGATATCCTAAAATCTTGTTTGAATCGAATAATGAGAATGCGCCATTATTTAATTATTTGCGGGATGTATTGGGGTATCAGATTGTGAAAATTAGCGGTTATTTCAATATGTATTTGGCGACATTGGAATAATATTATTTGCTATTACTTTTGGGACTATTACTTTTGGGACTATTACTTTTGGGACTATTACTTTTGGGACTATTACTTCGAGAACTTTTGGGACTATTACTTCGAGAACTCTTGGGACTATTACTTTTGGGACTATTACTTCGAGAACTCTTGGGACTATTACTTTTGGGACTATTACTTCGAGAACTCTTGGGACTCTTGTTCTTAGGACTCGCTTTTTTCTTTGAAGTTTTATTACGAGAAACAATACGTCTAATATTTTCAAGAGCTTCTGTTGAAAAATCAATGTGTTCTTTGGAACCAGGTTTTCTCGCACTCTCAACATAAATATCTGATTCGTAGCCATCGCTCTCATTACCGCGATTCATATTTATGAGTTTATTTGAATAAGATAATGGTGAATTCGGTTCACTTTGTGACAAACATAAATATGTATCATCACTATTTTGGTCTCCACATGTTTTCGATTCAAGTTGTCTATTCATCTCATCAACTTCACGATTTATTTCTTCCATAACACGCGGATTATTTAATTCACTTAAAACGTCTACAACTTCCTTGGCATCAGTGTCAGTCATCAACTCAAATTGGTCTATCATAATGTTTTTCAATTCTCTTACTGACCGACCCTCTGTTTTAATATTACTACTATTCAAAATATTTGGTTTTATACTTGAAACAAACTTCACGTAATCTATTTTACCATCCGCTTTTTTGATATAGTCATTTATGTAGTTCCAACTGGCAATCACATGGGCCGGATTATTCTTATTAAATGGTTCAAGTTCGGGGGCTTTTGCGACTTTTGGCTCCAACTTAACATATGCTTTTCCCGGAATATGTTTCACAACATCATATTTTGACACAAATGTATCCGTTTTCAGGTCTCGATAATTGCTAATATTGTATGCCATTTCGAGGATTTTCAACAATCTGGTGCCCTTCAAGTTAATAATTCGATTTGCCGTGTCTGCAAGAAGACTAACCGGTGTAGGCACACCCACCGGAATCGGGTCGCATTTACCACTGTAAAAATCCGGCTCGGGTAATTGTTTCCCGTCATATTTATCGGGAACAAATAGCATTAGTTTTTGCCAAATTTCCTTATTCAAAATATATAAGAGATTCTTAATTGAATCCCAATTCTTAATATTCTGTAAATGTGTTTCAATATGATTTTCAAGTTTGCTATTTACATTTTTTATTGAATCGACGAGTGTCTTGCTTTTCTTAAAGGTAGAGTTTTCAACCGCTTTAATCGCTGACCGAATGCCTTGACGGATATCCGCATCGCTTATCATTTTTAACAACGGATTAATGATGTATTTTTGGTCCTTGATTGTTTTGATACTTGCTTTATCACTTACCAATACAGAGAGGCCATAATATCCAGGGCAAAAACGCTTGAACTTGGTGAAATAACTATCCGCGCCTACTGACATATTTGCCGATGCCAATGTGTATTCAGTGATATTCACATCTTTAAAATGCCCAGATTCGCATTGTTCAGTTGTCATCGGGATTTCTACGAGTGACCATATACGCGCAGGAACAGTATGGTCAAGTTGAAACTTGTCTATTTTCAAATCACCTACGAGTCCGGTGATTGCGCATATTTTGATGTTTTCGGGGAGTTCAGCATTAGGATTATTTTTTCGCAATATATCGCCCCAATAATGGGTGCTAGGATTTCGCGCGTGACAACTAGTCGCATCTGCCACCGATGTGACACTTCGCGCAGTTGTTGGTCGTTTGGCACCCCTGTTTAATTCAAATTTGGCTTCTAGGCCAATATTTTCGGCAATTTCGTCGAGTGCGGATTTTTTACCGACATCCTTAAAACTCACCGATTCAACTGGACTATGGCGGATTTTTTTGGTCCAAATACAACGGACGCGTTGTGTTTTACTTTCGGGTTTTTTAGACTTTGGCCCAGATTTTGATGATTTGGCATTTTTCTGGGTAGCCTGTTTGGGCATATATATATTATCTAAATATTTATTTGCACTATTATGTAACATTCTTATTATTTCTTCATCTAAATATAAAGAAATAATTTGGCTTTGTATAAACAGCAGCATCACCATTTACCTCCACCGCTTCCACCACCAGTTTTCTTCACCATAATATTCTGCCCCTTCTGTTTACGACGAGCATTTGGGTCATATTCATCGCCATCATCATCATCCGTAAGATTTTTCGATGCTTCCCAGAATTCTTTTGCCCCCATTTTGTAGTCAGGTCGGTCCTCGGCTCTATACCAAAATATTTGGTCAGTGATTTTATTCGATTTTGCGTTGTTATTTAACACCAGGGCTCCATAATTCTCGGTTGTTTGGTCCATTACTGAGCAAAATGACTCTAATGTGGGAAACATTGATGCAAAGTTTTCCCAAATCTTCTTACGATTTGCCAAATAATTCTCGCGCAATATAAAAACGTAGTCTATATTGGTGCGGAGATTTGGCGGGATACCAAGCGGATATTGCATAGTGATAATTAACATTACCTTCCAATGTCTACCATTCATAAATAATGCGCGCATCAATTTGTCCCTAGACCATGTGTTATCATAGAGGCAATCATCAAGAATAACAAATGTACGAGGGTCGATTGTCATTTTCTTATATGTCGCCAAATCGTGATTACATTGCTTCATCATGGCGCGCTGACGCTGTAAAACCTTTTCAATAATTAGTGTGTTGTATTCATCGTGGATAAACAATTTTGGCACAATTTTCCCGAAAAATCCGTTGACAGTTTCTGTGCCCGAGATTACGGTACCAACCGGTATATCTTGGTGAAAATATAACAAATCCCTCACCAAAAATGATTTTCCGGTATCTCTTCTACCGATAAAAACAATAACAGGCCCCTTATTTTCTTTTGGGTCGAATGTAATCGACCTCATATCAAACTTTCGTAATTCAAGTGTCATTTAGTATAATATTCAAATATATGGTTGTTTCATATATTTAAATCAAATCTTTAACGAACACGTTTGCTTGATTTTCCTAAACCTTTTACACAATTCAAGATGTAATCAAGCCTCTTCAAATATGTGTGCGTTGATTACAAATATAAAAAGTGGGCCATTTTAGGTATATAGTTCTACTATGGCATTCAAATTAAATTACCAGCGTTC
>JACCEC013306023.1_pt1 | contig 13893 bp, 8 predicted proteins | sample 7450121 | NCBI WGS metagenome assembly JACCEC01 (sample SAMN15323455, study PRJNA562643) | freshwater metagenome | isolation source: river surface water | place: USA:Blue River Watershed | collected 2017-08-18 | reverse complement strand
GCTTGTGGCGAGTCGCTTTCGGAAAAACATTGTTTTCAATAACTGTATAAATTGCTTGGGCTGCTTGTTTTACCATTGCCTTTGCATCGGGCGGAATCGGCACTTCTTCCAACCTATTTTTTGACCGCATATAAACAATACGTATTATAAACTTTTTCGTCACATATTGATTGTTATTTGCATGTGATTGTTTTATTTAGAAATTGTCTATAGCTGCCAAAACGCCGAAACCTCGCGCTACGGATTTACCGATGCCGATATAAGGCGGTAACATTGCATTTGTAACCATTGTACCATCAAAGGCTAACATATTTGTATTTTTGAAAGCGGTTTCTTTTGCATGAAGTTTTAGCGCAACTTGTATGCGTTCATCGGGGGCGAGGCGCAAGCCAAATGTTTTGTAAATGGCTAAAATATTGCTAATGGCGATGCCTTTTAATTGGTCGTGTTGTTGGGCGGGTTCATAATCTTTGTAGAGTTGGTAGTTAGTTTGGTTGAGGGGCATCCATAGGGTTTTGAATTTGTAGAAAATAAGTTGATTAGAAAGCCCGATTTGTGCTTGGTGTGCGGTAATATTTTTGTGTCGAATGGGGAAAATATCGTCATCAATGATGAGTTCTTGCATTTCCAAAAAGAGTTCGGTAAGTAGTCGCGCCCCTTCGCCAAAACCCACGAGGGTAGGCGTTTTATCAATGACTTTATATTGCACGAGGGGGTAACGGAGGGGCGTTTCGCCTTCGCCGTAGTGTTGATGCAGCAGGGGCGAGCGTTCCCGAAAAAGGTTGCCAAAATAACCCCTCAATTTGTGGGCATCGCGCACTCTGAGCCGTATCTCCGGAAACGTGATGCTGATGGTTTGTATGCTGACGGGGGTAGTGGTTGATGTTGTCATAATTTTTTTTTAATAAAATTGAGAGGTAGTCTCTAACAAAAATCCTGTTTTTAAAGAATAATAGGCTTCCCAACTTTTCTCACAAATGATAAATGCATCTGATTTTTTTTCGTATTTATCAGTTGGAAAACGAGTTACATATTGCAAAATTTTTGGTTTTACTTTTTTAATAGCACGTTTGCGTTCAAAGTCATCTTCATATTCTGCTTTCAAAATAGTTTCATATTCTGCCCAAATTGCTTTTGCACAGTCACAAAATGGAATAAAAACATTTCGGAAACGGTTATTATCTTTAATAAGTTCAAATTTTTTGGCTAAATCTTCGGTATTGAGTTCGTAAATTGCCTTTTTCATTGCCATTGAAAAATCATTGTTTTCCGCAATGCTTTTGCGCACCTTTTGCGCATAAGATTTATTCATATCATAAAAATCTGCTTCTTGTATTTGTTCGCCATACCCCCTCAGTATCTCCTCCGTTTTTACTAACAACGTTTTATCGTAGATATATTTTTGTTTGCCCAAATTGAAAAGTTTTACAATCCCTTTTGAACCTTTCATATTGTTTCGGTTACAACGCCCTGCGGATTGATTGATGCTATCCATCGGCGCGAAATCTCGATACACAATATCCAAATCAATATCTACACCTGCCTCCACTACTTGAGTCGAAACTACAATTTGCCGCCCTTTGTGCGTCTTGATTTTTTCAATAATTTCTTTTCTCAAAATAGGTAAAATCGAACTCGATAAATAAGTAATATCTTCAAAAGCAACGGATAATGCTTTATAAATTTCTTGTGATTGTCTAATTGTGTTGCAAATAATTAAGAAAGATAAATCACTATTTTCTTCAATATCTTGTATCAAAATCTCGGTAAAATCATTCAATTCCATTGATTCATAATTGTATGTTTTCAACAATTTTTGGTCAAGTGTAATGCGTGTCAATCCCTTAAAATATTTTTCAGGTTCAGCCAATTCAAGTATGTCCGTTTGCTTTTGAAAAAGATAAGGTTGCGTAGCAGTTACAAAAACAAACTTAGTCCCAAAATATTCATTCATTTTTTTAAATACCAACTCAATCACTTCAAAATAACGCGGTGGGATAGATTGCACTTCATCAAGAATAAAAATAGTATTCGTCATGTTATGAAATTTGCGCAATTTGCGATTTTGGTCTGTAAAAATACCTTCCAACATTTGCACAAAAGTAGTAACAATAATGTCATGTTCCCAACCGTCCGCGAGATATTCGCCCTCATCTTTTTGTAATTGTTCTTCGTCATATTTGTCATTCGGATAAGACAAATAGTGATTTTTACTCAACCATGTTTCAGCATATTCATGTTCAGCTTCTAAAATTACTTTTAAAATATCTCTCAAAATGCTTTCATTTTGGTCAATGATAGACGTAAATGGTAATACATAAACAATACGAGGAGTTACGTTATATTGTTCTTTGAAAGCATTTTGCAATATAACAGCTACATTATAAGCGCAATAAGTTTTACCAAAGCCTGTGGGTAAAGTGATAGAAAAAAACGATTGATGTTTATTTTCTTCACACTTTTTTGCGATATTTTGATAGGCTTCTTCTCGAATGTCGTCAATTGAGCGCGGAGGGTCGTTCTTATGTTTGTATTTTTTATACTCGCCGATGATACTGAGGGGTAGCGCACGATTCGCCCTAATGACTTCATAACGCTCTTCTTTATCTTTTTCAAGCATCATATCGCCTTTGTCAGCCGAAAGCAACAGCGAAAAAAGATAATGTTGTAAGAAAAAATAAGCAGGATTTTTTTCGTTTATCAGCTTTTGTTGTAATCTGGCAATTTGGCGCGAATTACTTACATCTTTCAAAATACCGTCCCAATGCGTTGGCGAACTTACCAAAGTTTGCAAAGATAAAATAGATTGGTACAAATCAAAATTCATTTTTTGAATTTGCTTTTGCAAAAAATCAATTTCGTATTGCTCTAATAAGATTTGTGGATTGTTGTTGCTGCTTGCAGTAAAAAAGTTAGTTAAATTGCCATGATGTCTGCGAATAACTTTGAGCAAGATAAAACGCAAAATAAAATTTTCATGCTCGAAATGTGGCAAAACAAAATATGCCCCTAACTTCGCGTGATTGCTCAAGCGTTCATTTTGGTACAAGTCGTTCGCTATTTCTGTAGCTTTATTACGATTAAAATCAGCAATATACGAGTTAGATTTTTCTTTAAAATCGTTATTGCGTTTTTCAGCTTCGGTTGCTTTAATAATTTTGAACTGAAAAAAATCAGTTCCTTTACCGAAGTCGTGAAAATAGACCAATAGATGACGCATTTTTTCTATCAGTTCCATATTGAAAAAACGATTGGCATTGATAAATTTCAATGCCAACTGTTTTTTGCAAATAGTATTGCAAGCGTCTAAATGCTCTCGCAATGTTCTATCGGGGTGCGAAATGAGTTCAAAAGAAACAGACATTTTCTCCATTGATTGGATAATAAGTATTAACTTTTGCAAGAATAGGTTTACCTGTGCGCTCTAAGAGAATGTCGTCACGCTGTGTTACATTGCGTTCCAAATCCATTTCCAAAGCATACATACTTTGCTCAACAATCGAAAAATGGGTATCAGGCGTTTGATTATCAAACATTTCTTTCCCAAAACCTAAAAAAGATTGTCGTGGAATGACTGCATGAATCCAAACAGCATCTGAATTTTGTACCCCCTCAGTAGTGGTGCTTTCAATCAACTCAAACGAAGAAAGTAAATTTGCTAACCCCAAAGTAGGCGTATAAACGCAATGATGTTGACGCAACGCATTTTCCAATTTATTAAAAAATGTATCGTCCGAATGAGCAAAATAAATGCGATAATGCGGATTTTGCACAAATTCCATCATAGTAGGTTTAGGGGGTGCATTTTCTTTTTTACGCCCTAACTCTGCTTTCAGATTGATACCCAAACGTTTCATTACCAATGGTTTACGTACTGCAATACCAATCAAACAAGATTTATTTTCAAAGTATTGAAGATACCTATTCTCGTTTTTTTCTAAACCCAAAATCGCCCCGATATAGCCATAAATCGCCGTCTTGGTCGGAATGGCATAAGATAAAGCTGATGTAGTCGCATAGATTTTTTTGAAATGCGCATACTTGCCCCATATATCGAAAACTAAAACTTTCATGTGGGTATTGAGTTTTTTTAATTATTTTGTGCGAATAGGTGCGGTCAATTCCAAGCGGTCATCTTGTTGGACTTCAATAGCAATAATTTTATCGTCATATTTTTCTAAAACGGCGTTAAGTTCGGTGGTATCTAACACATAATCGCTGATGTCTTCCAAACTTTCCATTGTTTTTCCGTCTTTGAACACCATTTTCACCCTTTCGCACAACTCACCAATGAAAAAGCCCGATTGATAGGTTACTTTTACCAAAAGGCGCGGCATGTGTCCTTTTTTCGAGCGAGTCAAAAGGTCTTTTGTGCCGTTCCACATCGCTTCTGTCAGTTCGTCAATATCTTTTTGAGTTGTGCCAAGCGGTTTTGCTGCAAACTCATTGACAACACCATGAAACGCTACCAAACCGTAAGTAATGTTATACTCTTCACGAAATGTTTTTTGGTCTGCCCCCTCTTTTGTAGCAAATGCACCTGTTCCCTTGATAAAATTAGGCTCATTCACTTTATTGAGTGTGTAACCCATAGAAAACTGAACGGGACCCGTAAAATGAAAAACTTTTCCAGATTTACTTTTCCCTTTTGCCGCTTTATCTTTTTTTGCGTCTTTCGTATCGTCTCCCCCCTCAGCATCTGTAGAAGTCTCGTTACCGCTTGCTTTACCTGGTGCCGAAACTGCCCCAAAAAGTCGAGCATCAATAAATTTTTCGCAAAAATCTTGCTTACCGTCATAGGCTTTGCTGCGTTCTTCGCCTGTTATGGCTTCTGTGCGGATAAAAATATCCCCTTTTGCACCTACTTCGCCATTATAACCTTTGTTGAAAAGATAATCGCGGATAGTTCTTTTAAGGCGTACATCAGTCACCAAACATCTACCTGTATTTTCGTCAATACGCGGGCGGTTGCTGTCAAGAGGGTCGCCATTTGGATTGCAACGTTTTACATCATAAAGAAATAATAATTCGTTGCGATTATTTAATAAACTCATTGTCTTGTTTTTATGAATTTAAAAGTTAATAATTTATTATTTTGCTTCAGCTTCTTTTTTAGCTTTATTTTCTTTAATTCGGTTGGACGTAAATTCTTTTTCCATCACCAAACCCAATGCAAAGGCATAAGAGACCTCTGTACGAGTAGTTTGATTGTCTTCATATAAAAATTTACCCACCCATTGCAATAAGTCTTCAAAATAAGAAGGGTCATAAAGATTTTTTGAGCTACTATATTCTTTGCCTTTGCTCAAAAGTTTAGGGTAGATTTCCATCAGTTCTTTAACTGTCACATTCAAACCATGCAATTTTGATACAAAAGGCTCACTTTTGAGATAACTTCGTTGAGAACTTAACAAAACTTCTACGGCACAACCCATATAAAATGCACCTTTTTTCAACTCGGTGTTAAAAAAAGCATGGCTTTCTGCGAAAGCGTCGGCTTTACTGAGGGGAGGATTTGGTATTGGATTTTTTTCCATTTTTTCAAAAATTTGAAGTGCTTGAAAATATTGATAAATACAGAATGACCTTTTTACCGCTTGCGGAAAGCGAAAGGCTTCTTCTTTTTGATTTTTAAATGCTTCTGTAATAATTTCCATAAAAGAAGCTAACACCAATTCTTCATTGATGTAAGTTTTATGAAATATGGCTTCCATAATGCTGAAAAAGAAAGGGTCAGCAAAAAATTTCTTGATTTCACTGAAAACCAAATTATAATCGAAATGACCTTTTTTGGTGTAAACTCTTGTTAGGGGTTGATAATCATCTTGTATTTGTCGTTTGACATTCAAAATTTCTGAAAACCGAGAAGGCAAAACATCTGATACATGCAATTTGATGGAGAATTGCGCTTGTTTTTGTTCATAGAAGAAAATATCATAATAAATGCTATTTTGATTCAACTTTTTATTACTAATAATGCGTTGAAAAATATTTTCTGTATGCACAATTGCTATGGTTTGTGCTTCTGCATCTCCAGTAACATTACTATCCGCTTTTTCATTAACAAAATATGTTACTATTTGTCGCCTCAACATTGGGTCGTCAATAGCAATGAAACGAGGCAACACAAAAAACTTTAAATTAGAAAAGTTGGAAGCCAATAAAGTATCTAAAACGCTGCGTGTACCTTCCAAAATTTTCACCGCTTCCACCGAGACAGGAAACATCTTGTAAGAATCCGATGCTTGAAAACCATTGCGCGAGAAAGCTACATCATTTACTGTAAAGCCGAGTGTATCCACACGCCCCCAAACCTCGTCCACAGGCTTGTAAGTCACCGCACACACTTTGTTATTTGCCCGAAAATCTTTGCCACCACTACTAAAATATTTGTTATAAGCCTCATATTCCAAAATTTCGCGTATAGCAGGAATATCGCCGAGCCATTCCTCGTCAATTTGGAGGGTAAAAAGATAATTTTGGCTTTCTGAAAATTTGGTTTGCATAAAGCCTTCAAAATCTCTTTCTAAACCTGCTAACAAGTCCTTTTTATCAAAAAAAGGTGCATATATTTTTTCGTTGGCTTCGATACAGCGTTTTAGCTTGAAAATAAATTTCTCTACCGAACCTTTTACATCACTTTTTTTAGGGGGTAAATAAAAATGCAAAGTCGGGACAATACTTGTAGAGTTTGCACTCGCCAATTTTCGGAAAAGATATTTTGATTTTAAGGCTTTTTTATAATCGTCAGTAGATAAGCCTTGATAACTTCGGTGTGAAATCTGCGCATAAATGACCGCTTGATTTTCTTTATTGGGAGGGTAAGGTGCATTAAATATGTCGAAGTATTCGCTCATATCTTCTAAATGTTGCAGTTGCTCACCAAATTGATAGATGGTTTTTATCATAAGTTTAGCTTTTTAATTTGTCTCAAAATGATTTTTACCTTGCTTTCTGTTTTCGCCACAAATATACTACGAAATACTTATTTCAAAAATTTTTTTGAATATTTTTTTTTGAAAATGAAAAAAATTTTTTTTGTTTTCAAAAAACTATACCCTCAGTAAGGTATTTTTTCGGACGCAAACGTAATAACTTTTTTTTAGTAAAGCAAAAAATTAACATGAAAAATTAAAAAAAAGAAAAAATAACTAATTCAAAACCCCATTTTTGGAAAATTTTTTTCCAAAAATGGGGTTTTGATGTTTTTCATAGGGGTGAAGTAGTTCGAAAATGATGACCACCGCATATGTCGCCACCGCAATCGCTCCCGCACGAAGCACAGAACGTTGGTATTTCTTCTTCGTATTCATCCGCCTCCTCTTGCGCTCGTGGTTTTTCCTTCTTTTTGGAAAAAAAATTCAATTTCAAGGATTTTTCGGGGTAGGGGTATTGCCTACATCCGCAAATTGCCTTAAATTTGCGTTGTTTATTCATTTTTGAAATTTAAAACATTAAAAACTTTTTTAACAAATCGGTTGTCATTTCATAATGGCAACCCTTTTTTCAACCCTTCTTGTCTATAACGAAAATTCGTTATATTTTGGAGATTTTTCTTTTTTAAAGAAAAATGCACGATAACCTTTAAGCACAGGCTTCAATGCTTCTTAATATTTGCATTACAAAATATTTGCGGCAAAGGTAAAGTCTTTTCATGAAAAATCAAAAAAAAAAAAAGATTTTTCGATTTTTTTCTCTGCAACATCACATTTAATCACAGTAAAAATTTCTTGCACAGAGATAAGGTCTTTTTTCTCAAAAAGTCAAGTAGCAACAAAGCGATTTATTTTTTCATAAATCATAAATTATATATAATTGTTTATCAAATATTTAAATAAAAATTTTTTTTTTAAATACCCCCCTCAGTATCGTATGATTCAAAAAACGATAGATACTGAGGGGGGCAACTTTTTTCAAAAGGACATTTTTTATTGAAGCCTTCTCTTTAAGCGGAGGCTTCAATAAAGGCTTCGATAAGGCTCAAATATCACAAAATACAAAAATGTACGAACAATTAAAACATAAATTTGCTGACATATTTGCATCGAACCCCAAAATTTTGGTTCGTGCATCGGGTCGCATCAATTTGATAGGCGAACATACCGACTACAACGGCGGTTTTGTCTTGCCCGCGGCGATTGATAAATCGGTTTATTTCGCCGTAGGTCTGCGAATGGACAAAACTTGTCATTTTTTCGCCTACGATTTGGACGAAAATTTTATTACACATTTAGATAATCTGAAAAAAACGACTGTTAATACTTGGGCAAATTATTTAATGGGAGTTTTACAAATCATTCAAAAAAAGCTGCCAAATGCAAATTTGGCGAATGGCGTAAATGTTGTGTTTGGGGCTGATTTGCCAAGTGGCGCAGGTATGTCGTCATCGGCGGCGATTGAGAACGGAATGGGGCTTGCGCTTAATGAATTGTTTAATTTGGGCTTATCGAAATTGGATTTAGTGCGCATTTCGCAACAAGCAGAAAACGAATTTGTGGGTATGAATTGCGGTATCATGGATATGTTCGCGTCTATGATGGGCATTGAAAATCAATTAGTTAGGCTTGATTGCCGAGATTTAACTTATCAATATTTTCCTTTTGATGTTTCACACCTGCGTTTAGTTTTGTGCGATACCATGGTAAAACATACATTAGTCAATTCCGAATATAATACGCGAAAAAAGGAATGTGAAGAAGGTGTAAATATTTTACAAAATTTTAATTCATCTATTCAATCGCTGCGCGATGTGTCACCTACTTTTTTAGACTTATATCAAAAATCTTTAAAACCTGTGGTGTATAATCGTTGTAAATATGTTGTTAAAGAAATAGAAAGGGTGGTAAAAACTTGTGAAGCCTTAGTAAATCAAGATTTTACACTTATTGGAAATTTAATGTATGAAACACATGAAGGATTAAGTAAGGATTATGAGGTAAGTTGTGCCGAATTAGATTTTTTAGTGGAAAAAGCCCGCCTTACTGAGGGGGTCTTGGGGGCGCGAATGATGGGCGGCGGCTTTGGTGGTTGTACGCTCAATTTGGTGGCAGTTGACAAATTAGCATCAGTTATCCAAACGCTTACACTTGCCTACCAAAATGCTTTTGGGATTAAAATGTCTTATTATATCGTAAAACCTGCGAATGGAATGACATTAAAATATTTATAAATATTTGTATGCTTTTGCAAACCGTTGCTTTTATTTCAAAATTTTATAACAATTTATTTTCGTAACAATGTACCTAATTGCTTTGCTAATTTTTAGGGTTCATCGGTATTCAATGCGCAACTTTGCCTAACTTTACGCGATTTATTAAGTTTTGACCATTAAAAAATGATGTTCTAACCAAATTATAAATTTTTTTATTTCATAAAAATATGCTAACCAATACGCCATACCAACCTAAAAATAAAATTCGGATTGTAACCGCTGCCTCGCTTTTTGACGGTCACGATGCCGCTATCAACATCATGCGCCGCATTATGCAGTCTTCGGGCGCGGAAATTATCCATTTAGGGCATAATCGTTCTGCCGAAGAAATCGTGACAACCGCCATTCAAGAAGATGTGCAAGGCATCGCTATCACGAGTTATCAAGGTGGACACATTGAGTTTTTCAAATACATATATGACCTTCTAAAAGAACGCGGTGCGCCACATATTCGCGTTTTTGGCGGTGGTGGTGGCACAATTTTACCTACCGAAATTGAGGAATTACACGCTTACGGTATTTCGCGCATTTATTCGCCCGATGACGGCAGAGCAATGGGTTTGCAAGGCATGATAAATGACGTTTTGCAACAATGTGATTTTACAGTTGGCGATACGTTGCAAGATGAAATCAGTGTGTTATCAGATAAAATTTCATCAAGTAATTTAACACAACATACGCCAAAAATTGCGCGACTGATTTCAGCAGCCGAAAATTTTGGGACAGAAAATGAACATTGGCTTGCGCAACTCCGCAAAAACGCAGGTACTGAGGGGGGGGAACTTGCGCCCGTTATCGGCATCACAGGCACAGGTGGCGCAGGAAAATCAAGTTTAGTGGACGAGTTAATTCGCCGTTTTTTGATGGATTTTCCTGAAAAAACGTTGGCGATTGTCTCCGTTGACCCCTCAAAACGCAAAACAGGCGGCGCACTTTTGGGCGACCGTATCCGCATGAACGCCGTTACACACCCTCGCGTTTTCATGCGCTCGATGGCTACACGACAATCAAATTTGGCTTTATCAAAATATGTTCAATCGGCGGTGGACATACTGAGGGGGGTAGGTTTCGACCTCGTTATCCTCGAAACTTCGGGCATCGGGCAATCGGACACCGAAATTACGGAGCATAGCGACCTCGCTCTCTACGTAATGACCCCCGAATATGGCGCAGCTACGCAGTTGGAAAAAATTGATATGTTAGATTTTGCCGATTTGATTGCCGTCAATAAATTCGACAAACGCGGTGCGCTCGATGCCCTACGCGATGTAAAAAAACAATATCAACGAAATCATCAATATTGGGATAAACCGTTGGACGAAATGCCTGTCATCGGAACAATAGCTTCCCAATTTAATGATGTGGGAATGAATACTTTATACGTTGAATTGATTAAACATTTGAATCAAAAAACGAAGCAAAATTTTGAATCAAAAGTTTTTAAAACGGCTGAACTTTCTGAAAAAATTTACATTATTCCACCGTCAAGAACCCGTTATTTATCCGAAATTTCGGAAAATAACCGAAATTATGACCGTTGGACAACCGAACAAGCCACGATTGCAAGGCGTTTATTTGGCTTGCGCGAAACGATTTTACAATTTGGTGGCGTTGACGTATTGACTCAAAACGTTCCAAAAATAGAAAATAATCAAACGCTTTGCGTTTTATATCAAACTTTTGAAAATATTTTAAAAAATCTTGACCCTCATAATTGGGATATTTTAAAAAGTTGGGAAGATAGAAAAAAACAATATGCAAATGATGAATTTGTGTATTATGTTCGGAATAAACCAATTAAAGTTAAAACTTTTTCTACAAGTCTTTCAGGCACTCGTATTCCAAGGGTGATTTTGCCAAAATACAAGGATTGGGGTGATATTTTAACGTGGAATTTGGCAGAAAACGTACCGGGGGAATTTCCATATTCAGCAGGTGTTTTTCCGTTTAAGCGCACAGGCGAGGAAGACCCTACGCGAATGTTTGCGGGCGAGGGCGCGCCAGAGCGAACCAATAAACGTTTTCATTATGTATCGAAAGGAATGCCCGCTAAACGGCTTTCGACTGCTTTCGATTCGGTGACGCTTTACGGCGAAGACCCTGCTTATCGTCCTGATATTTATGGCAAAATTGGCAATTCGGGCGTTTCGGTTTGTTGTTTGGACGATGCCAAAAAATTGTATTCGGGTTTCGATTTGACCGACCCTAAAACTTCGGTTTCGATGACGATTAACGGACCTGCTGCCACGATTTGCGCCTTTTTTATGAATGTAGCGATTGACCAAGAATGTGAAAAATATATCAAGGCAAATAATTTAACGGATTTGGTAGCAGCCAAACGCCGCGAAATTTGGGGCGAAACACCCCCCCCTCAGTACCATGCCGAAAATTTGCCCGAAGGCAATGACGGTTTAGGATTGTTGTTATTGGGGTTGACAGGCGACCAAATTTTGCCAAAAGATATTTATAACCAATTGAAAAACAGGGCTTTAAGCGCGGTTCGTGGGACGGTGCAAGCCGATATTTTGAAAGAAGACCAAGCGCAAAATACGTGCATTTTTAGCACCGAATTTTCGCTCAAACTCATGGGCGATGTGCAAGCCTATTTCATTGATAATAAGGTGCGCAATTTTTATTCGGTTTCGATTTCGGGCTATCACATCGCCGAGGCGGGCGCAAATCCGATTTCGCAATTAGCGTTTACGCTCTCCAACGGATTTACTTTTGTAGAATATTACTTGTCGCGTGGCATGAATATTGACGATTTCGCGCCAAATTTATCCTTCTTTTTCAGCAACGGCGTTGACCCCGAATATTCGGTGATTGGTCGAGTGGCTCGCCGCATTTGGGCGAAAGCCATGAAATATAAATATAAAGCGAATGAACGCAGTCAACAACTGAAATATCATATTCAAACTTCGGGGCGTTCTTTGCACGCGCAAGAAATTGCTTTTAACGACATTCGGACGACTTTACAGGCTTTATATGCAATTTATGACAACTGTAACTCCTTGCATACCAATGCTTATGACGAAGCAATTACAACGCCTACGGAAGAGTCGGTACGGCGAGCGATGGCAATTCAGTTGATTATCAATCACGAATTAGGGTTGGCAAAAAATGAAAATCCGTTGCAAGGTTCGTTCATCATTGAAGAATTGACGGACTTAGTAGAGGAAGCCGTTTTGACCGAATTTGACCGCATTACAGAACGCGGTGGCGTATTGGGCGCAATGGAAACGATGTATCAACGTGGAAAGATTCAAGAAGAAAGTCTTTATTATGAGACACTTAAACATAATGGAGAATTTAAAATTATTGGCGTTAACACTTTTTTAGATGAAAAAGGTTCGCCAACCATCATTCCACAAGAGGTTATCCGCTCGACTACCGAAGAAAAAGAATCGCAAATTGAGACCGTCAAACAGTTGCAAAACCGCGATAAATCAAAATCGGACGCGATGTTGCAACGTTTGCAAGGTGCAGCAATGCGCAATGAAAATTTGTTTGAGGAACTAATGGAAACCGTTAAATATTGCACGTTGGGGCAGATTACGCACGCACTTTATGAAGTGGGTGGTCAATATCGTAGAAATATGTAATTTCAAAGCGAGGCTAACCACTATTTTTGTATAAGAAAGTAATGGTAAAATGAAAAGGTATCGAATAACGTTAAGATATTCGATACCTTTTCATTTATATAAAAATTGTTTTATTTGCTCATTTATCCATTCATTTTTTTTGTCAAAATGACGAAGGCTTCTGTATTCTGACGCGGTTTAATGGAGTTATAACAAGGTGCTAACACACGAATATCAAAATAAGGCTCAAATAAAAGTCTATATTCTGCAATTGTGCCACCGAAAGGGGGTTCATTTTCATTCATCGGGGCATTAAACAAAACGCCTACAAGTTTTCCATTTGGCGCGAGCAACTGCGACATTTTTTCGGCGTAGCGAGTGCGCAAAGTGGGCGAAAGTGCCGATAAAAAAGTCTGCTCGATAATCAAATCATATTCGGCTTCGTGGTCAAAAAAATCTTGCAACCAAACTTTTGCCCTACCGCCGAGCCGTTGCTGCAAAGCGTCAGTAGCCGAAGGCGCGATGTCGAGGACAGCAACATTTGTAAAATTTTTCTGAACTAAATAATCTGCTTCATGTGCATTGCCGCAGCCAGGTATCAAAATGCGCGAATTACGGTCAGTCAATTGGTCGAAATATTGGCGCAAAGGCTCTGATACCGTACCGATGTCCCAGCCTATTTCAGATTTTAAATAACGCATATCCCAATATGATTGGTCAAGCGAGGAAGTTTTTGGCATTTCGAGTACCATAATATCTATATTTTTTAATCCAAAAAATAATGATTATCAACAAAAATACACCATTATTGAAGGGGGTAATTTTTTTTGAAAAGCCTACAAAGATAAAAAATATAACGCACTTCATTTTTAATTAAAAAAATGAGAAGTCATTTTTAATGGAAAATTTTAAGTTTACTTTTTATTCGATATAAAATTTTTCATTTCAAGTAAAATAAAAAATTTTATATCACTTGGAACGAATGAAATTAGTCAATGAAAAACAGCATTTAGTTTAGCACTTCACTACGTTTTGTACTTCACTACGTTTTGTACTTCACTACGTTTTGTACTTCACTACGTTTTGTACTTCACTACGTTT
>JACCEC013081197.1_pt1 | contig 13893 bp, 10 predicted proteins | sample 7450121 | NCBI WGS metagenome assembly JACCEC01 (sample SAMN15323455, study PRJNA562643) | freshwater metagenome | isolation source: river surface water | place: USA:Blue River Watershed | collected 2017-08-18 | reverse complement strand
TGATCGAGCGCCTGGTGCTGCGCCAATTGGTCAACCAAGAAGGCACCACCTTGCTGATGGCCACGCTGGGCATCACCTATTTCTTGGAAGGTTTGGGTCAGACTTTGTTTGGCAGCGACATTTACAAGATCGACATCGGCATGCCCAAAGAACCGGTGATCGCGTTCGAATCGGTGTTTGAAGGCGGCATTTTGATCAACCAAGAAGACCTGATCGCGGCGCTCATCGCCGCTATGTTGGTGGCATTGCTGTCCTTGTTTTTCCAAAAAACTGGCACAGGCCGGGCCTTGCGCGCCGTGGCTGATGACCACCAAGCCGCCCAGTCCATCGGCATTCCGCTCAACCGCATCTGGGTCATTGTCTGGTGTGTGGCGGGTGTCGTGGCTTTGGTGGCCGGCATGATTTGGGGCAGCAAACTCGGCGTGCAGTTCTCGCTGGCCACCGTGGCTTTGCGGGCTTTGCCCGTGGTGATTTTGGGCGGCCTGACGTCCGTGCCCGGCGCCATCATCGGCGGCTTGATCATCGGCGTTGGTGAAAAGCTGTCCGAGGTGTTCTTAGGGCCATATGTCGGTGGCGGCATCGAGATTTGGTTTGCGTATGTGTTGGCCTTGCTCTTCTTGTTGGTGCGCCCACAAGGATTGTTTGGTGAAAAGATCATTGACCGGGTGTAAACATGTTCTACAGAGAAAACGGTCAGTTCAAAACCAGCTACCAAGCGGATCAGCAGATCTTCCCGATCCTGCAAGACCGCTGGTTCATCGCTTTGCTGTTGGCGGTCGCCTTTGTGGCGGTGCCCTTGTTGGCGACCGACTATGTGTTTCGCGCCATCCTGATTCCCTTTGTCATCATGGCCATGGCTGCGCTGGGCGTGAACATCTTGGTCGGCTACTGCGGCCAAATTTCTTTGGGCTCGGGCGCGTTCATGGCGGTGGGTGCTTATGGCGCTTACAACTTCTTCGCCCGCATCCCCGACATGCCCCTCATCCCCGCCATCGTCTTGGGCGGCTTGTGTGCCACAGTGTTTGGCATATTGTTTGGCTTGCCGAGCTTGCGGGTGCGGGGTTTGTACTTGGCCGTGGCCACCTTGGCGGCGCAGTTTTTCGCCGACTGGATGTTCTTGCGCATCAAGTGGTTCACCTTGGACACGCCATCGGGTTCGGTGTCGGTGTCCAATTTGCAAGTGTTTGGCATGCCGATTGAAAGCGCGGCCAGCAAATACCTGTTTTGTTTGTTGCTCTTGAGCGTGGTGGCGCTGCTGGCGAAAAACCTGGTGCGCGGTGCGATTGGCCGCGAGTGGATGGCGATTCGTGACATGGACGTGGCGGCTGCCGTCATTGGCATTCGCCCCATGTACGCCAAGCTGTCGGCGTTTGCGGTCAGCTCGTTCATCATCGGCATGGCTGGCGCGTTGTGGGCCTTTGTCTATTTGGGCGCTTGGGAGCCCAGTGCGTTTTCCGTGGACCAGTCGTTTCGCCTGTTGTTCATGGTGATCATTGGCGGCATGGGTTCGATCATGGGCGGCTTTTTGGGTGCGGCCTTCATTGTGATCCTGCCCATCTTTTTGAACCAGTTCTTGCCCTTGTTGGCGGGCATGGTGGGTTTTGAGATGTCCACCACCGTGGTGTCGCACACCGAGTTGATGATTTTTGGTGCCTTGATTGTGTGGTTCTTGATTGTGGAACCGCACGGCTTGGCCAAGTTGTGGTCGATTGGCAAACAAAAAATGCGAGTCTGGCCTTTTCCCTATTGATCCGAAGGAGACGAAGATGAAAAAACCAGTGATGTTGTTGTCCGCGCTGTTGGGCGCTGTCATGCTGTCCTCCACCGCACCGGTGCTGGCGCAGTCCAAAGACCAGTTCATTCCCGTGTTGTCCTACCGCACCGGCCCTTATGCGCCCAATGGCACGCCTTGGGCCAATGGCTTTGTCGACTATCTGAAGTTGGTCAACCTCAAAGGCGGCATCAACAACGTCAAGATCGCCTATGAAGAATGTGAAACCGGTTATGACACCGCGCGCAGCGTCGAGTGCTACGAGCGCTTGAAAAGCAAGAACCCCAGCTTTGTGCAAACCCTCTCCACGGGCGCGACTTTCGCCATCACCGAGAAAGCCCCTGGCGACAAAATCCCAGTGCTGACCGTGGGCTATGGCCGCAGTGAAAGCGCGGACGGCGCGGTGTTCAAGTGGAACTTCCCGATCGCGGGCACCTATTGGGTGGCGGCCGACACCATCATCCAAGCCATCGGCAAAAAAGAAGGCAGCTTGGACAAACTCAAGGGTAAAAAAGTGGCGCTGGTCTACCACGACAGCCCGTTTGGCAAAGAACCGATTCCCCTGTTGCAAGAGCGTGCCCGCAACCACGGTTTCGAGTTGCAACTCTTGCCCGTCACGCCGCCCGGCGTGGAGCAAAAAGCCACTTGGTTGCAAGTGCGCCAGTCGCGCCCTGATTTCGTGGTGCTGTGGGGTTGGGGCGTGATGAATTCCACCGCCATCAAAGAAGCGCAAGCCACCGGCTACGCCCGCGAAAAAATGTATGGCGTGTGGTGGGCCGGTGCCGAGCAGGACGTGAAAGACGTGGCCGATGGCGCCAAAGGTTACAACGCTGTCACCATCCAACACGGTGCCGAACCCAATGCCGACATCGTCAAAACCTTGTTGAGCCAAATCCATGGCAAAGGGCAAGGCACGGGACCCAAAGAAGAAGTGGGTCAGGTGCTGTATTTGCGCGGCGTCATGAGCGCCATGATTGGCATCGAAGGCATTCGTGCTGCGCAAGAGCGTTTTGGCAAAGGCAAGGTCATGACCGGCGAGCAAGTGCGCTGGGGCTTGGAAAACCTGAACCTGACCCAAGCCAAGCTCGATGCACTCGGCTTCAAAGGCGTGATGCGCCCGATCGCCACCTCCTGCATGGACCACATGGGCGCGGCCTGGACCCGCATCCACACCTGGGACGGCCAAAAATGGGTGTTCACCTCGGACTGGATGCAAGCTGACGAGCAAATTTTGAAACCCTTGGTGAAAGTCACGGCCGACAAATACGCGGCCGAGAAAAAAATCACCCGTCGCACTGGCCAAGACTGCCAGTCTTGATGGCTTGAATCGGACACACGCATGAGCACGCCCAACATCGTTTTGAATGTCAATGGCATCGAGGTCATCTACAACCATGTGATCTTGGTGTTGAAGGGCGTGTCCTTGCAAGTGCCCGAGAGCGGCATCGTCGCCTTGTTGGGTGGCAATGGCGCGGGTAAAACCACCACCTTGCGCGCCATCTCCAACTTGCTCAAAGGCGAGCGCGGCGAGGTGACCAAAGGCAGCATCGAGCTGCGCGGCGAGCGGATTGAAAACCTCTCGCCTGCCGACTTGGTGCAACGCGGTGTGGTGCAGGTGATGGAAGGGCGGCACTGCTTTGCCCACCTGACCATCGAAGAAAACCTGCTCACCGGCAGCTACACCCGCACCAACAAGGGCGAGATCGCTGCCAACCTGGAGAAGGTTTACAACTACTTTCCGCGCCTGAAAACACGCCGTGGTTCGCAAGCCGCTTACACCTCGGGGGGTGAGCAGCAAATGTGCGCGATTGGTCGTGCCCTGATGGCCAACCCCAGCCTGGTGTTGCTCGACGAGCCCTCGATGGGTTTGGCGCCGCAAATCGTGGAAGAGGTGTTCACCATTGTGAAAGACCTCAATCACAAAGAAAACGTCACCTTCTTGCTGGCCGAACAAAACACCAACATGGCGCTGCGCTATGCCGACTTTGGTTACATCATGGAGTCGGGCCGCATCGTGATGGACGGCGCGGCCAGCGACTTGGCCAACAACGAGGACGTGAAAGAGTTCTACCTCGGCATGGGTGGCGGTGAGCGCAAGAGTTTCAAAGATGTGAAAAGTTACAAACGCCGTAAACGCTGGCTGGCTTGAGCCGGATCCCACATGACCACATTCGACAACACCCTGGAGCACCGCGAGCCCGCTGAGCGCGAAGCCGCTTTGATGGCGGCCTTGCCGCGTCAAGTGGCACATGCCATGGCGCATGCACCCGCTTTCGCTGCCATTTTGCAAGGCGTGGACGCGGCCAGCATCCACACCAGACCAGCCTTGGCCCAATTGCCAGTCACGCGCAAACACGAGTTGCTAGCGCGTCAACAAGCCGAGCGCGCCAATAATGTCTTCGGTGGATTCTCAGCAGTGGGATTTGGTGCAGCCATGCCCCGCGTGTTTGCCAGCCCTGGGCCGATCTACGAGCCGGAAGGCCGACAGGGTGACTATTGGCGTGTGGCCCGCGCCTTGTATGCCGCTGGTTTTCGTCCTGGCGAGTTGATCCACAACTGCTTCAGTTACCACTTCACGCCAGCGGGCTCCATCATGGAAAGCGGTGCCCATGCGCTGGGCTGCAGCGTGTTCCCAGGCGGCATCGGGCAAACCGAGCAACAGCTGCAAGCCATGGCCGATTTGCAGCCAGCCGGTTATTGCGGCACCCCCAGCTTCTTGAAAATCATCCTCGAAAAAGCCGCTGAAACCGGTGTCGCCTTGCCGAGTTTGCGCAAGGCCTTGGTCAGCGGCGAGGCGTGTCCACCGTCGCTGCGCGATTGGTTCATCGCCCATGGTGTCGATGCCTACCAGTGCTATGCCACGGCGGACATTGGATTGATCGCTTACGAAACATCGGCCCGCGAAGGCTTGGTGCTGGACGAAGGCGTGATCGTCGAGATCGTGCGACCCGGCACGGGAGACGTGGTGAACGAGGGCGAAGTGGGCGAGTTGGTGGTGACCAGTCTGAACCCCGACTATCCCCTGATTCGTTTTGGCACCGGCGACCTGACCGCGGTGCTGCCCGGCCAGTGCCCCACTGGACGCACCAACCAGCGCATCAAAGGCTGGATGGGCCGTGCCGACCAAACCACCAAGGTGCGTGGCATGTTTGTGCATCCCGGTCAGGTGGACCAGGTGGTCAAACGCTTCCCTGCATTGCTGAAAGCCCGTTTGGTGGTGAGTGGCGAAATGGCCAACGACCAGATGCTGTTGCAAGTGGAAACCACCGAGCCCAGCGATGGTTTGAAAACCCAGGTGGAACAAGCGGTGCGCGACATCACCAAGCTGCGTGCCGACGTGCAGTGGGCGACCCCTGGCAGCCTGCCCAATGACGGCAAGGTGATTGAAGATGCGCGCAGTTACAAGTAAAGCGTTTTGGTGGCGCGCCGCTGGGGTGGCCATGCTGGCCACTGGCCTGAGCTTCGGTGCTTGGGCTCAAACATTCCCGATCAAGGACAAGCCGATCACCATCGTCGTGCCCTTCAGCGCGGGTGGTCCCACCGACCGCTTGGCACGCGACATGGCCGAGGCCTTGCGCAAACCCTTGGGCGGCGCCACGGTGGTGGTGGAAAACGTGCTGGGCGCGGGCGGTGCCATCGCCACGCAAAAAGTCGCCAAGGCCGCGCCTGATGGCCACACCATCTTGATTCACCACATCGGCATGGCCACCATGCCCAGTTTGGTGCGCAAACCTGGTTTTCAGGTCGACACCGATTTCATGTTCCTGGGCATGATCCACGAAGTGCCGATGACCATCGTGGCGCGTCCGACCATGGAAGCCAACGATTACAAACAACTCACCGCTTGGATTGCCAAAAACAAAGACCGTGTGAACCTGGGCAATGCGGGTGTGGGCTCGGCCTCGCATTTGTGCGGTTTGCTGTGGCAAGCCTCGCTGCGCACCGAGATGGCGGGCATTCCCTACAAAGGCGTGTCCATGGCCATCACCGATTTGATGGGTGGACAAATCGACCTGTTGTGTGACCAAACCACCAACACCATGGCTTACATCGAGGCCCGCAAGGTCAAGGCCTATGCCATCACCTCCGCCAAGCGCCTGAACCAACCGGTGTTGGACCAATTGCCCACCATGCAAGAGTTGGGCGTCAAAGGTTTTCAAGTGGCCATCTGGCATGGCACTTATGCACCCAAAGGCTTGTCGCTCGAGGTGCAATCCAAGTGGCATGCGGCCTTGCGCAGCGTGCTGACCGACCCGGCTTTTGTGAAAAAACAAGAGGCCTTGGGCGCGGTCATGATCACCGACAAACGCATCTCGCCCGACGAGCATCGCAAGTTTGTTTTGTCTGAAATTGCAAAATGGAGCCCCATCATCAAAGCTGCTGGGGTCTACGCCGACTGATGATTCAACTTTATTTCATTCACCCCAATGGGGCCATCCAAGAGGCTTCGGCTGTCGATGGTCAAACCCTGCTGAGCGCGGCCCGAGACAGCGGTGTCGACGGCTTCACCGCCGAGTGCGGTGGCAACGGCACCTGTGGCACCTGCCACTGCTACATCGATGCCACCCAGGCCGATGAATTGCTCGGCCCCAGCGACGAAGAACTGGCCATGCTCGACTTTGTCGCCGCGCCGCGTGAAGCGCACAGCCGCTTGGCTTGTCAAATCGTCGTGGAATATTTCATGGACGGTTTGCGGGTCCATGTGCCCGATCGCCAGTATTGAACTTCATTGCCGAAAGCGCTTGCGGGTGAGGTGCAGCGCAATGGCCCAGGCCACGCTGCCATAGACCGCCAACACCCCGATGTGCAACCAGGCTTGCGCGGGCCATTGGTCCAAGAAAAGCGGTCTGACCAAGGCCACCGCATGCGTGAGTGGCAGTGCATGGGCCAGCCAGCGCACCGCATCAGGCAGGGTGTCCAACGGGAAAAACACGCCACTCAAAAACATCATCGGCGTCAAAAACAGCGTGAAGTAATAGGTGAAGAAGTCATAGCCTTTGGCCAGGGCATTGAAGATCAGCGCCAAGCAACTGAACACCACACCCACGCCCAGCAGGATCGGCCAAGCCAACCACAGCTTCCACGACTGCACAATGCCCAAGCCCATCATCACCAACAAAATGGCGCTCACCGTGAACAAGGACTTGAACGCGGCCCACAGCATTTCTGCCAGCAACACATCGTCCAAACGCACCGGTGCGTTCATGATGCCGTCCCAGGTTTTTTGCACATGCATGCGTGAGAACGCCGAGTACAAAGCCTCGAAGGTGGCGGCGTTCATCGCACTCATGCAAATCGACCCGCTGGCCAAAAACACGATGTAAGGCACGCGGGTGTCGCCCAGTTGCACCTCGCCAACCAAGGCGCCCAAGCCATAACCAAAAGCCACCAACCACATCAACGGCTCGGCGATGTTCGCAATGAGCGAGGGAATCAGCAATTTTTTCCAGACCAAAAAATTGCGCAAAAACACAGGCCAAAAACGCAGACGCATCACCCCTCCTCGCGGATTTGCCGCCCGGTCAGTTTCAAAAACAAGTCTTCCAAATTGGCAGGCCGGTGCAAGCTGCGCACACCTGGGTGGGCGCTCAGACCTTGTAGCAATGGTTGCGCGGTGTCGGTGTAGAAAAACACGGTGTCACCACTGACCTCGATGCGCTTGGCATGTTGGCGCAAATCGCTTTGCGCCAGTGCCTGGGCGTCGCCGCCGTACACCTCGACCACATCCGGTTCGAGATGCTGGGCGATCAGGTCGCGCGGCTTGCCCTCGGCGATCTTGCGGCCATGGTCCACCACCAGCAAGCGGTCACACAAGCGTTCGGCTTCGTCCATGAAATGCGTGGTCAGCAAGATCGACTTGCCTTGTTGCAACAGTTGTTGCAAACGCTCCCACATCAGGTGGCGCGCTTGCGGGTCCAGTCCGGTGGTGGGTTCGTCCAACAGCAAGAGTGAGGGGTTGTTGATCAAGGCGCGCGCCAGGCTCAGGCGGCGTTTCATGCCCCCAGACAACTCACCCGGTTTGGCCTGGGCTTTGTGGCTGAGCGCGGCAAATTCGAGCAAAGCGGGGATGCGCGCTTGTATGTCGGCGGTGCGCATGCCGAAGTAGCGACCGTAAACCATCAGGTTTTCAGCGCAGGAAAAATCGGGGTCGAGTGAATCGAACTGGCTCACCACACCCAAGCGATCTTTGATGGCCAAGGCCTCTTGCGGCATGGACAGACCCAAGATGTTCACGCTGCCACTGTCGGGGGCGGTCAACCCCAGACACATGCGGAAGGTGGTGGTTTTGCCAGCGCCATTGGGGCCGATCACGCCCAGGCATTCACCGGCCAGCAGTTCAAAGGAGAGATCGTCCACCACCAGGTTGTCGCCAAAGCGTTTGGTGAGGTGTGAGCAAATCAGTTGGGCGTCAGACATAAGGCATTCAAAGTGAAGCGTGCATTGTGCCTTGAGCGAATGAGGCGCTGGCTTTACAGTGCGTCCATGAACAAATGGTCTTGTCTTTTCTGTGTGTGCTTGTGCGGTTGCGGTGTCGTGACCGAGCAAGGTGTTTACGAAGGCATGCGGCAACAACAGCAAATACGCCGCGAACCCACATCACCTGACCCTCAGCGCTTGCCAGACTATGACAAGTTCAAGGAAGAGCGCGACAAGTTGAAGCCAGAAACGCGTTGAACCACCAGAGGGTGGTATAGTTCAGGCCCTACGGCCCGGTAGCTCAGTTGGTAGAGCAGCGGATTGAAAATCCGCGTGTCAGTGGTTCGATTCCACTCCAGGCCACCATTTATAAGGCTTTCCACGTGATTGTCTCTAAAAACCACTAAAGTCTTGACTTTAGTGGTTTTTTTTCGTCCCTGTGGCTGTGGATTGCTGAGTGTCACTTGTCGAAATGACTGATTTCCCAAGCTTGACTAGAGGAAATTGCAAGGGTTGCATAGTAAGCTGGCACCCAAGGAAGACTTATAGCTATGCTGGACGATATTAAAAAGACACTTTGGGCTGCAGCGGACAAACTGCGAGCCAATATGGACGCTGCCGAGTACAAGCATCTCGTGCTTGGACTGATTTTTCTCAAATTTATTTCAGACACGTTCTCATCCAAGCAGCAAGAGCTGACGTTGCGCCTTCGTGACCCAAAGGATGAGTATTTCTTAGGCGACGCATCGGACGAAGATGTTGCAGTTGAGCTTGAGGAACGTGACTACTACACGGCAGTAAACGTCTTTTGGGTTCCTGAATCAGCAAGATGGGAAGCTCTCCGTTCCGCAGCCAAAGCTCCAGACATCGGCAAACGAATTGATGATGCATTGACGGACATCGAAGCTGAAAACCTGAAGCTAAAAGGCATCTTGGACAAGCGCTATGCCCGTGCTCAGTTGCCCGATGGCAAATTGGGCGAGTTGGTTGACCTGATTTCTGCGATTGGATTTGGTGATAATCCAAGCAATGCGAGAGACATCCTAGGACAAGTCTACGAATACTTCCTAGGAATGTTTGCAAGTGCAGAAGGTAAACGAGGGGGGCAGTTCTACACACCAGCATCAATCGTTAAGACATTGGTTGCCCTCTTGTCCCCACACGAAGGAAAGGTCTATGACCCCTGCTGCGGCTCAGGCGGGATGTTCGTGCAATCTGAAAAATTTATTGAAGCGCACGGCGGCAAGTTAGGAGATGTCGCCATTTACGGCCAAGAAGGAAATCCTACAACTTGGCGATTGGCCGCGATGAATTTGGCCATACGAGGGCTAGATTTCAACTTGGGGAGAGAGCCAAGTGACACTTTCCTAAAAAATCAACATCCGGATTTAAGAGCGGACTACATTCTTGCAAATCCCCCATTCAACATAAGTGACTGGTGGCACGCAAGTTTGGAAGGGGATTCGCGCTGGGTCTATGGAGAGCCGCCTCCAAGTAATGCCAACTATGGTTGGCTGCAGCATATGCTGCATCACCTCAAGCCCAAAGGCATTGCTGGGATTGTGCTGGCTAATGGATCTCTCTCAACCAATCAATCAGCTGAATTGGCTATTAGAAAAAATATGGTTGATGCAGGATTGGTCGATGCAATTATTTGGCTACCCTCGCAGCTGTTTTTGAATACACCGATCGCAGCTTGTATTTGGATTATTCGGAAGGACCCGAGCTCACGTCCAGACCATAGACAACGAGAAGTGCTAATGATCGATGCGCGAAAGTTAGGAAATATGGCGACTAGGACGCATCGAGAGTTTTCTGATGATGAGATTGGAAAAGTCAGCAATAGCTATCAGGCGTGGTTATCTGCAGATAAATTTGCATTTGTGGCTGAGCAAGGATTCAGTAAATCAGTTAGCTTGAATCAAATCAATTTGCAAAACTACGCATTGGTGCCTGGGCGTTACGTAGGCTTTGCTGATGCAGACCGTCCGAGCTTTGACAAAACTACGTTGGTCAGTGATTTAGAGGCCGTGAACATCACCTTGGAAGAATTCAAAGAAAAATCGAAAAGTGCCGTAGAACGCTTGAGGAGTTTGATAAATGGCTGAGCCATATTTGCTGTGCCCTCCAGAATGGAAAAGAATTTCATTGGTTGCGAAGCCTGCGGATGGTTACATCGTTAAAGTTACTTCGGGCGGAACGCCAAGTACTACGAACCCCGACTTTTGGGATGGGGAGGTGCCTTGGTTAACACCGAAAGAAATCACTCGAAATCAAAACACCATCTACGTTTCCACAACAGAGAGAACGATTACCGAGGCTGCCATTTCAGGAAGCGGTGCGAAGTTGTTGCCAGTTAATACGGTGATGCTTACAAAGCGAGCCCCTGTAGGTGCCGTCACAATCAACACGGTTCCGATGGCAACAAATCAGGGGTTTTTGAACTTTATTTGCGGACCTAATCTAAGACCTGAATTTTTGGCTTACTGGTTCATTGCCAACCGTATTTACTTAGATGCTGTTGCAAACGGATCTACGTATCCAGAGCTATACATTACGGACTTGGCTGAGTTTGAGTTGGCGATTCCTGACATAGAAACACAAGACAAAATTCTCAGCACTTTGAAGGCGGTGAAGCTGTTGTCATTGGTGGGGGTGCCGTCTGAGCAGTCAGCGATTTCATCAGAAGATGTTTTGGTCATTCAGAATCAAAATGCAAAATTAAAAAAATTGCACGATGAAATGGTTCCGCTGCTGCTGTCAGGTCAATTGATATGACAGAAGACCAACTAGAGCAAGAGACGTTAAGGTGGCTTGAAGAGGTTGGCTACTCAGTCTTAAATGGTCCCGAAATAGCATTTGATGGCGCTCAGCCGGAGCGTGTTGACTACAAGCAAACGCTTTTGCCGTTTAAATTCAAAAAGGCTGTCGAACGACTAAATCCAAATGTTCCCGCCATCGCTCTCGAAGATGCGATACGTAAGCTGCACGAATTGGGAAACTTATCACTGCTCTCTGCCAACAGACACTTCCATAAATTTTTAGTGAATGGAGTTCCAGTTGAATACCAGAAAGATGGGGGAACTAGAGGTGACTTGATTCGACTGGTCGATTGGAGTGACCCGTCGCGAAACGAATGGGACGCTGTTAATCAGTTCACCATTAAGGGGATTCGTCACACAAGGCGACCAGACATCATTCTGTTCGTTAATGGCTTGCCGTTGGTTCTGATTGAGCTCAAGAATCCTGCCGACGAGAACGCTGATATTTGGAAGGCGTACGACCAAATTCAGACCTACAAAGAGCAAATTCCCGATGTGTTTCAGTACAACGAGGTGCTAGTTGTCTCGGATGGCACGGAGGCATTGCTCGGTTCGCTATCTGCTGATGCTGAACGCTTTATGGCTTGGCGCACGATTGATGGCAAGATCATTGATCCATTAGGTCAATTCCAAGAGCTTGAGACGTTGGTTCGTGGCGTATTAGCCCCTGAATACTTCCTTGATTACGTGCGTTACTTTGTCCTGTTTGAGGATGATGGAAAGCTGGTTAAGAAGATCGCTGGCTATCACCAATTCCACGCGGTACGTGCCGCTATCGAACAAGTAGTGCAAGCATCGCGTCCTGATGGCTCTCATAAAGGTGGCGTTGTTTGGCACACACAAGGCAGTGGCAAAAGCATCACGATGACCTGTTTTGCAGCACGTGTAATGCAATCAGCTGCAATGGAAAACCCAACCGTTGTGGTCATCACGGATCGGAACGATTTGGATGGTCAGTTGTTTGGTGTGTTTAGTCTGTCACAAGACCTACTACGTGAACAACCAGTTCAAGTTGCAACACGCCAAGACTTGCGTGAAAAGCTCGCAAACCGACCCTCAGGTGGGATTGTGTTCGCCACGATTCAGAAATTTATGCTGGGTGAGGATGAAGACACGTTTCCTGTTCTGTCAGATCGCAGCAACATCGTGGTTATTGCTGACGAAGCGCATCGGACTCAATACGGTTTTGATTCCAAGCTAAAGGGTAAGGCAGGTGAAGAGCGTTACCAAGCTGGTTACGCACAACATTTGCGGGATGCGTTACCTAACGCTACCTTTGTCGCTTTCACAGGAACCCCCGTTAGTAGTGAGGATCGTGACACCCGCGCAGTGTTTGGGGATTACATCCACATCTACGATATGCAGCAAGCCAAAGAAGATGGCGCGACTGTCGCCATCTACTATGAATCAAGGCTTGCCAAGTTACGACTAAAGGAAGAGGAGCTGCCACATATCGACGATGAAGTGGACGAGCTCGCCGAGGATGAAGAAGAAAACGCCCAATCAAAGTTAAAGAGTCGTTGGGCGGCGTTAGAACGGGTTGTTGGCGCGGAGCCCCGTGTAGCTCAAGTGGCTGCTGATTTAGTAGCGCACTTTGAAGAACGCAATAAAGCAATGCTCGGAAAAGCAATGGTGGTTGCAATGAGCCGTGACATTTGCGTTCACCTTTACAACGAAATTGTGAAGCTACGCCCCAATTGGCACGATGATGACCCCGAAAAGGGCGCAATAAAAATCGTGATGACAGGGTCTGCAAGTGACAAGGCATTGCTCAGGCCGCATATCTACGATGGCAAAACCAAGAAGCGTCTTGAGAAACGATTTAAAGACCCGCACGATGAACTGAAGATGGTCATCGTTCGCGATATGTGGCTGACTGGTTTTGACGCTCCTTGCGTTCACACGCTGTATGTAGACAAGCCGATGAAGGGGCATAACTTAATGCAAGCCATCGCACGGGTTAATCGCGTCTTCAAGGACAAACAAGGTGGCTTGGTCGTTGACTACATCGGGATTGGCAATGAGCTTAAAGCCGCGATGAAGGAGTACACGAACAGCAACGGAAGAGGCAGGACTACTGTAGACGCCAACGAGGCCTACAGCCTATTAGCTGAAAAGTTGGACGTCTTACGGGGAATCCTTCACGGCTGTGATTACAGCAACTTCTTAACGACGGGTCACAAAGCGCTTGCTGGCGCTGCCAACCACGTGTTGGGGATTAAGGACGGGAAGAAGCGTTTTGCTGATACAGCCGTTGTAATGAGCAAAGCGTTCACTCTCTGCTGCACTTTGGATGAAGCCAAGAACGTCCGCGAAGAAGTTGCGTTTATGCAGGGCGTAAAGGTTCTTCTGACCAAGCGCGATATTACAGCTCAGCGCAAAACCGATGAGCAGCGTGACTTAGCGATACGTCAAATCATCAGTTCAGCCGTTGTCTCTGACAGCGTAGTTGATATCTTTGATGCTGTTGGGTTAGATAAGCCAAATATCGGCTTGCTTGATGATGAGTTTTTGGCGCAAGTTAAGAACCTACCAGAGAGAAACCTAGCCGTTGAACTGCTTGAACGCCTTCTCCAAGGTGAAATCAAAAGCCGTTTTAAAAGCAATGTCGTGCAGGAAAAAAAGTTCAGCGACCTTTTATCAAGCGTCATTCAGCGGTACCAGAATCGAGCTATCGAAACCTCTCAAGTGATGGAGGAGCTGATTGAAATGGCAAAGAAGTTCCGAGCAGCCAGCACGCGAGGTGAGCAACTTGGGCTGACAGACGATGAAGTTAAGTTCTATGACGCGCTCGCCAATAATGAGTCTGCCGTTCGTGAATTGAATGATGAAATTTTGAAGAAGATCGCCCACGAATTAACGGAAAACCTACGCAAGAACATC
>JACCEC011648482.1_pt1 | contig 13893 bp, 15 predicted proteins | sample 7450121 | NCBI WGS metagenome assembly JACCEC01 (sample SAMN15323455, study PRJNA562643) | freshwater metagenome | isolation source: river surface water | place: USA:Blue River Watershed | collected 2017-08-18 | reverse complement strand
GTGGTGCAGATGCGGCACATGCCCAAGGTCGAAACCATCGTGGTGGCCTCGGGTGGCTTCTGGGGCGGCGTGGACGAGCCCACCATCGCGGTGGCAGCGCCGGCAGTGCTCAATGCCATCTTCGCAGCCACGGGCAAACGCATTCGCGAGCTGCCCTTGAAGCACCACAGCCTGAAGTCCGCGTGAGCACAGGGGCACGCCAGCATGGGAGGGCGCTGGCTCTAATGCTGGCGGTGTCCCTGCTGGTGTCACTGGCCCCGGCCGGGGCCAGCGGCGTGGTGCCCGTACAGGTGCGCGGCGACGGCATCGACACCCCGCTTGCTGCACCCGGCGACCCTGCCCGTGGCCGCGCCATCGTGGCCGACCGGCAGCAGGGCCTGTGCCTGCTCTGTCACTCCGCGCCCATCGCCGAAGAACGCTTCCAGGGCAACCTGGCCCCGCCCCTGGCGGGGGCGGGAGCGCGCTACACCGAGGCGCAATTGCGCCTGCGGGTGGTCGACATCCGGCGGGTGCACCCAGACAGCCTCATGCCCGCCTTCCATAGCACCGACGGGCTCACACGCGTGGGCAGGGCCTGGCAGGGCCGCCCCGTTCTCAGCCCCCAGCAGGTCGAGGACGTGGTGGCATGGCTCACCACCTTGCGATAAATTCCAGCCATGTCTGAACCTCGCGCCCGCCCCCTGCAACTCGACCGCCGCGCGCTTTTGGGCGCCGGGCTCTCACTAGCGCTAACCCCGGTGGCGCGGGCCCAGGTACAAGGCATGGGCATGGCCCCGGGCAAGCAAATGGCCGAGGCCATTGCCGCCTTCGCGCAGGGCCAGCCGGTGCGCACCGGCCGCGTGGAGTTTGAGATCGCCGAACTGGTCGACAACGGCAATACCGTCCCACTCAGCGTCCGGATCGACAGCCCCATGACCGCTGCCGACCATGTGCAGCAGATTGCCATCTTCAGCGACCGCAACCCCCAGCGCGATGTCGCCGTCTTCACCCTGGGCCCGCGCGCCGGCCGCGCCCAGGTGTCCACCCGCATGCGCCTGGCCACCAGCCAGCAGGTGTCGGCTGTGGCCCGCATGAACGACGGCAGCGTGTGGGTGGCCACGGTCGATGTCATCGTGGTGCTGGCCGCCTGCATCGAAATCGAGGACTGAGACCATGAGCACGCCACGCGTCCTGATTCAGCTCCCCGCCACCGCCCGGCGCGGTGAGGTGATCGAGGTGCGCGCCACCATCGCCCACCCCATGGAAACCGGCTACCGCCCTGGCGCCGACGGGCGCCCGGTGCCGCGCGACGTGGTGCAGCGCTTCACCTGCCGCTACAACGGCGAGCTGGTCTTCAGCGCCGAGCTGCACCCGGCCATCGCCGCCAACCCCTACCTCGCCTTCCACACCGTGGCCACCGACAGCGGGACGCTCACCTTTGAATGGCAAGGCGACCGGGGCTTTGCTCACACCGAGCGGCGCGACCTGCGCGTGCTATGAGCTGGCGCCTGGCGCTGCTGGCTGTCGCGGCCCTGGCCGGCTGCGCGCTGGCACCGCCGGCCACGGCCCCCTCGGCGCTCGCGCAGCCCGCCCGCTCCGGCTTCGAGGACATGGGTGCAGCCGTCCAGGCCATGCAGCGTGACGACGGCGCCAACCCCGCCATGCTCTGGGTCGAAGGCGGACGCCAACTGTGGGCCCAGGCTCCTGCGGCGCAATCGAAGGCCTGCATCGCGTGCCACGGCGAGATCACCGGCCTGCGCGGCGTGGCTGCGCGCTACCCGGCCTGGGACGCCACCCTGCAACGGCCCGTCAACCTGGGGCACCGGATCAACCTGTGCCGCCAGCGCCACCAGGGCCAGCCCCCCTGGTCCCCCGAGCACGCCGACCTGCTATCCCTGGAGGCCGTTGTCGGCCTGCAATCGCGCGGCATGCCGGTCACGCCCAACCCTGATCGGCGGCTCGACCCCTATCGCGAGCGCGGCGCGGCGCTGTTCCAGCAACGCATCGGGCAATTGAATCTCTCCTGCGTGGCCTGCCACGACCAGCTCGCCGGTGGCCGTCTGGCGGGTATCCCCATTCCCCAAGGTCAGGCCAACGCCTACCCGCTCTATCGCCTGGAATGGCAAAGCCTGGGCTCCCTGGGCCGCCGCGTCCGCAACTGCATGACGGGCGTGCGCGCCGACCCCCTGCCCCTCCACAGCGAGGAGATGGTCCAACTCGAGCTGCATCTGGCCACCCGCGCCCTCGGGCTCACGGTCGAAACGCCCGGGGTGCGGCCGTGACAGCGGGCGTAGCCGCTAGGGTTTGAGCAGGCCCTCGGTACGTGCGTCATCTTTCGCACGCAAGCGAGGGTCACTAGGCAGAGCGTGGGTATTGGGAAAACCCCAGACAGGGCAAAAACGCCGTGTGATGATGGGTTCCCTTTTCAGGAGGCGCCCGACCATGCAATGCCCCGTCTGCAAGACCGTTCACCTCACCATGGCCGATCGAAGCGGTATCGAGATCGACTATTGCCCCCAGTGCCGGGGTGTCTGGCTAGACCGCGGCGAGCTCGACAAGATCATCGAGCGTGCAGCGCCTCAGGCGCGTGCGGCCCCGGCCGCCGCGCCGGCACCTCACTACCCCGCTGCGCCGCCCATGTACCCCCCGCAGGGCGGCTTCTACAAGAAGAAAAAGCGTGAGGGCTTCCTGGGCGAACTGTTCGACTTCGACTGATCGGCGTAGGCGGAACTGATTTGACCCTGCGCAGGGCTGGTCTCTGCCCTCGCCAGTCGCGTCAATCTTTTGACCCCACCGAGCGGGGCATTGCCAAACTCACTTGAGCAAGTTGGGCAGCCAAAGCGAAAACGCCGGCACATAGGTGACGGCCATCAAGGTCATGCCCAGTGCGCTGTAGAACGGCAAGATGGTGCGCATCACCTGACCGACTGAAATTCCCCCGATCGCGCAGCCCACGAATTGCACCGTTCCGACCGGTGGGGTGTTCAGCCCCAGCGCGCAGTTGATCAGCATGACGATGCCGAACTGCAAGGGGTCCATGCCGTACTGCATGGCGATGGGCATGAAGATGGGTGTGCAGATCAGGATGGTGGCTGCCATATCGAGGAAGGTCCCCAAGATGAACAGCAGCACGTTGATCATGAGAAAAATGACCCACGGGCTGTCGCTCACCAGCTTCATCAGCTCACCCGTTTTTTGCGGCACTTCATAGAGGGCGAGGAAGTAGCCGAACGCGCTCGAGATGCCAATGAGCAGCAGCACCACACCCGTGGTCTTGCACGCCTTGGCGCAGGCCCGGATGAAGTTGCCCCAAGTCAGGGAGCGGTAGACCACTGTGGTGATCAGCAGCGCCCATGCCACGGCGATGGAGGCTGACTCGGTGGCGGTAAAGGCGCCCGACAAAATGCCGCCCAAAATGATCACCACCACCAGCAGGCCAGGCAAGGCGGCCAGGAAAGCCGACAGCACCATAGCCCAGCCCGGGAAATGACCATGCGTCGGGTAGCCGCGCTTCACTGCCACATAGTAGGCGGCGGCCATATTGCACACCGTGAGGATGATGGCGGGCACCAGCCCCGCCAGGATCAGCCCCAGCACGCTCACCGACGCAATGCCAGCCGTGGCCAGCGTGAAGATGATCATGTTGTGCGAGGTCGGCATGATCGCCCCGACCAAGGAGGCGTGGGTGGTGACGTTCACCGCATAGTCGGTGTCGTAGCCCTCCTTCTTCATGAGGGGAATCATTACCGAGCCGATCGCCGACACATCGGCCATCGGTGAGCCAGCCACACCGCCGAAGATGGTGCAACCCAGCACGTTGCTCATGCCCAGACCGCCACGCACATGGCCCACCAGGTTGTTGGCAAAACGGATGATGCGCTCGGCGATCCCGCCATAGAGCATCAGCTCGCCTGCAAAGATGAAAAAAGGAATGGCCAGGAATGAAAAAACCTGCATGCCGCCGACCATCTTCTGAAACACCACCGCAATCGGCAGGCCAGCGGCCACGATGGTGGCGACCGACGCCAGGCCAATGGCAAAGGCTACGGGCACACCCAGTATCAGGAGCAAGGAGAAGCTCACCGCCAAGATGGTCAGTTCCATGCCGGCTCCACTTCTTGGCCACGGACAATGGCCACTGCATGCTCAAATGAAAACAGGACGATAAGCGCCCCGGCAATGATGATCGGCACGTAATCAATGCCGTCGGGCACCGGCAGCATGGGTTTTTTCGAGCCCCATTTGACCGAAGCCCAGAGCCAGCCCGACTTCACCATGAGCACGCCAAAGCCGCCCACCAAAAGATGGATCAGAAATTCGATCCGGCGCTGCCAGGCGCGTGGTAGCAAGACCACCAGCGACTCCAGGCCAATGTGGCCCGCATCCCGCACGCCCACGGCCACGCCGAAGGCGGTCACGAACAGAACCAGCAACAGGGCCAGGTTTTCAGCCCAGGTCGGTGTGTCGTTGAGAACGTAGCGGCCGAACACCTGCCATTGCACGCAAAGGATCAGGACGATCAGCAGCGTCACCGCGATCATCAGGCTCAGCCTGGCGATGGCTGCACAAAAACGGGTCAGCATGGGGGCGCTTTCGGCAAAAGGCCCGGCGTGCAGCGGAAGTCCGCGCGCCGGGCCGGGGTCAAGCTACGGTAGGTTGGCTTATCGGGTGTCTTGAACGGCCTTGACCAGGCGCTTCATGTCGGGCGTGGTGATGAACTTGTCATACACCGGCGTCATGACGGCTTGGAAGGATCGCTTGTCCACCTCGACGATCTGCACCCCTGCGGCTTTGACGCGGGCGAGTGACTTGCCCTCTTGGTCGTCCCAGGCGGCGCGTTGCACCTTCACCGAGTCCTTGGCAGCGGCACGGATCATGTCTTGTTCAGCCTTGGGAAGCTTGTCCCACGCCACTTTGGAGAACAGCAAGATCTCGGGGGCCATGGAGTGCTCGGTTTTGGAATAAACCGTGGCCGCCTCGAAGTGCTTGGCCGTGTCGTACGAGGGGAAGTTGTTCTCGGCGGCGTCGATCAGGCCGGTCTTCAGGCCCGTGTACACCTCGCCGTAGGGCATCGGAGTGGCATTGGCACCCATGGCGCTGACCAGACCCACCCACAGGTCGGACTGTTGCACGCGGATCTTCATGCCCTTGGTGTCGGCCACGGTGCGGATCGGCTTCTTGGAATAGATCGAGCGGGCGCCCGAGTCATAGAAAGCCAGGCCCACGAACCCGGCGGATTCACAGGACTTGAGGATTTCGTCTCCGATGGCGCCGTCGAGCACCTTGCGCATGTGGTCGACCGACCGGAACAAGAAGGGCATGGTGGGCACCATGGTCATCGGGCACACACCGTTCATCGGCGCCACGTTCACACGCACCATGTCGAGCGCGCCGATCTTCACCTGGTCGATGGTTTCCGTCTCGGAGCCCAGCGCGCCCTTGTTGAACACCTTGATTTTGTGCTTGCCGTTGCTGGCTTTTTCCAGCACGGTGCTCATGTGCTTGACCGCCAGGACCGTGGGGTAGTCGTCGGCGTTATGAATATCTGCCGAGCGGAACTCGGCGGCCTGAGCGCCAACCGTCAAGAAGGCCACCGCAGCGGCCAGTAGGGTGGTTTTGAGTTTCATCATGTCTCCTGCTTGGGGGTGGTGAATAAAGTCGACGACCCGGGTGGGGTTGTCGGGAAAGCGGTTGGGAGTTGGGGATACTTCGAATAGCCGGTCATCCGACAACTTCGAGCCATTATTCCTGAGATGCTTTTTTCTGGCCCAAGGGTTTTCTCCAATGATCATACGCATTGTTGGATGCCCGGAGACACACTGTCTGGCTCAAGGCGAGGCTCATCGCGATGCCAGACTTGCCGGTTGTATGATGTCTGGGTCGTAGGGCTTCATCAGCGCGATGAGCTATCTGTCCATCCCTCGTCAACCGCCTGACCTAACCGCCCCCGGCCAAGCTGGGGCCTGACTCACTGGAAAACCATCGACATGAAACTCGGATTCATCGGCTTGGGCATCATGGGCGCGCCCATGGCCGGCCACCTGCTCGCCGCCGGCCACGAGGTCTTCGCACAATCGCGTAGCGGCGTGCCGCCAACCTTGGTGGACGCGGGCGCGATCGTTTGCAAGACGGCGACGCAGGTCGCGCAAAGCGCCGACCTGATGTTCCTCATGGTGCCCGACACCCCCCATGTGGAGGAGGTGCTCTTTGGCGAGCTCGGCATCGCCAAGGGCCTGTCGCCAGGCAAAACGGTGGTGGACATGAGTTCCATCTCCCCCATCGCGACCAAGCAATTTGCCCAGCGCATTCAGGCGCTCGGATGTGACTACGTCGACGCGCCGGTGTCCGGCGGCGAAGTGGGCGCCAAGGCGGCGAGCCTCACCATCATGGTGGGAGCGACGGAGGAGGCGTTTGCCCGCGTCAAGCCGCTGTTTGAGTTGATGGGCAAAAACATCACCTTGGTCGGCGACGTGGGTGCTGGCCAGACCTGCAAGGTGGCCAACCAGATCATCGTCGCGCTCAACATCGAGGCGGTGGGCGAGGCCCTTCTGTTTGCCGCCAAGGCCGGCGCCGATCCAGCCCGGGTACGCCAGGCGCTCATGGGCGGTTTTGCTGCCAGCCGCATTCTGGAGGTGCATGGCGAGCGCATGATCAAGCGCACCTTCAACCCGGGCTTTCGCATCGAGCTGCACCAGAAAGACCTCAAGCTGGCACTCGAGGGAGCCAGCGCCCTGGGCCTGTCCTTGCCGCACACGGCCAGCGCTTTGCAACTGATGAACAGCTGCGCAGCCAACGGCGGTGCGCAACTTGACCACTCCAGCCTTGTGCGTGCCCTGGAGATCGCCGCCAATTTTCAGGTGGCACAGGCCTGATCTGAGCGCCCTGTTTGCATTCAACTGAGCGAGGAGACACCGAATGGATCTGCCGATCAACCACTTCAAGCGCGCCCTCCAGAACGGCAAGCTCCAGATCGGACTGTGGTCGCACCTGTGCAGCCCGATCAGCACCGAAATCCTCGGCCACTGCGGTTTCGACTGGATGGTGCTGGACATGGAGCACTCCCCCAACGAGCTGCCGCACATCCTCAGCCAACTGCAGGCGCTCAAGGGCAGCCCCACGATGCCCGTGGTGCGCCCGCCCTGGAACGACATGGTCACCTTCAAGCGCCTGCTCGATGTCGGCGCGCAAACGCTGATCGTGCCCTATATCCAAAACGCCGAAGAAGCGCGTCGCGCTGTAGCCGCCACACGGTATCCGCCGCAGGGGTTGCGTGGCTACGCCGGTGCGCCGCGGGCCAGCGGCTATGGCCGCATCAAGGACTACGCCAAGCGCTGCGCTGACGAGATCTGTCTGCTGCTGCAGATCGAAACCGTCGAGGGGCTCGGGCATCTGGAGGAGATTGCTGGCGTAGAGGGCGTTGACGGCGTCTTCATCGGGCCGGGCGACCTGTCGGCCGACATGGGCTACCTGGGCAACCCGGGCCATCCGGAGGTGGTGGCTGCGATCGATGACGCCTTCCGGCGCATCCGCGCCTGCGGCAAGGCCCCGGGCATCCTCACCGGTGACGCGACGCTGGCGCAGCACTTCATCGACATCGGGGGCCTGTTCCTGGCGGTCGGTGCAGACCAGAACCTTCTTCGCGACAGCGCCACTGCGCTGGCCGCCCGGTTCAAGAAGCCCTGAGGGCCGTGCGGCGAGGTCGCTCGCTGACGCGGTCAGGGCCCTAGCTGCGAACCGAGCGCTTAAATGCTGTAGCTCTCGTACGTCGCCGGGTGGAACAACTCCTCCACCGCCACCTTGCGCGCCGACAGGCCCTGTGCATGGTGGTGGTGCAAGAAGGCCTCCAGCGTGGGCCGCGCGGCGTCCACGCCATAGGCCCAGAAGTCTTCGCCCATGGTGCTGCGTGCGGCCTTGAGCTGTTCTTCCACGAAGGGCAGCGTGACCTTGGTGGCCGAAGTGTCTGACAGCAATTCGAGCCCGGCCTGCTTCGACTGGGTGAAGGCCTTTTGCAGGGCGACGGGCAGCCAGGGGTGCTGGTCCACCAGGGTCTTGCGCACGCCCACCAGATGCATGATGGGGAAGATGCCGGTGCGTTTGTAGTAGTCCTTGGCCACCACAGTTGGGTCGTCGAACAGCCAGCCGATGTTCGGGTTGCGCGCCAGGATATGGGCGCTGGGCGGACGCGGTCCGATGAAGCCGTCGATGGCGCCTTCTTCCAGCAGCATGGAGATGGTCTTGCCTTCGGGCGCGGCCTCGACCTTCACCCCGGGGGGCAGTTGCAGCGCGATTTTTTCCGGGCGGTTGGGGGTGTCGATGCCACCGCGCACCCAGGTGACGTCCTCGGGACGAACACCGTAGTCGTCTTGCAAGAGAGCCCGTGCCCAGACGTTGGCACTGAGCTGGTACTCGGGCAGACCGACTCGCTTGCCGGCCAGATCACGCGGCTCGCGGATACGGTCCTTGCGCACATAGATCGAGGTGTGGCGGAAGGCCCGCGACAAAAACACCGGAATCGCGATGTAGGGGCAGTCGCCCCGCGCGTGCTTGACCAGGTAGCTCGAGAACGACAGTTCGACCACGTCGAAGTCTTGGCTGCGCATGGCCCGGAAGAACATCTCCTCGGGGCTGAGCAGCATGTACACCGGGTCGACGCCGTCGACCTGCACCCGGCCGTCGAAGAGCGCGCGTGTGCGGTCGTAGTCGCCCATGGCGATGGAGAGTTGCAGGCGGGCCATGGGCGCTTTCCTTGTTAGCGGGTCGGGTAGGTCAATTCTTCTGCACAGACTGCACCAGCGGAATCCAGCGGTCGGTCTCGCTGCGCATGAAGCGGGTGAAGGTGGCGGCGTCCCAGTCTTGGGACTGAATGCCTTCCTGCGCCATCATCTTCTGCATGCTGTCTGTCTTCAGACCCTTGCGGATTTCGGCGTTGATCCGCTCGACCATTGCGGGCGGCATGCCAGGCGGGCCGGACACGCCAAACCAGGTGGTGGCCACGAGGTCGGGGTAGCCCGCCTCGGAGAAAGTGGGGACGTTGGGCATGTCGGGCATGCGCCGGGTGGAGGTAACCGCGAAGGCCTTGAGCTTGCCGGAGTTCACGAAGGCGTTGGCCGCGGTGAACGTGACGAAGGCCACCGGAATTTGGTTACCCAAAAGGTCGTTGATCGCGGGGCCCGCGCCCTTGTAGCCCACATGGGTGTGCTTGTACTTGGCCTGCTTGGCGAACACCTCGCCAATGAGCTGCGCGTGCGTGCCCTGGCCGGACGAGCCCCAGCTCAGTCCGTCCTTGGCTTTTTGCGCATAGGCCACGAACTCTTGCAGGTTGTTGGCCGGAAAGCTCGGGTGCGCCACCAGGATCAGGGGCGGGCCGCCGAGCAGGGCGATGTGGCTGAAGTCGGCGATGGGGTCGAAGGCCTTGTTCTCAGCCAGCGCGATCACATGGGAGGCAATGCCCGAGACGACCAGGGTGTAGCCGTCGGGCGGCGCCTTCGAGACCTGGGCCGAGCCGATGGTACCCCCGCCGCCGCCCCTGTTATCAATGACGAAGCTTTGCTTGAGGGCGTTTTGCAACTGCAGTGCGATGCCCCGCCCCAAAGTGTCAGAGGAGCCGCCAGCGGCAAAGGGAACCACGATCTTCACCGGCTTTTGCGGCCAGTCGGTCGTGGCGGGCTGGGCCCAGGTGGCCAGCGAGAAAGTGCCTGCCATGGCGGCGGCGAGTAGTTTGCGCAGCATGGGATTGTCTCCGTGCAATGTTGTGGAAAGCGTTGGGCTAATCTATCATCGTTCCGCCAAGGGGAAAATAGTTCCCCTACGAGGAACACAAGAAAACCGCGCAGGAGAGCCATGCTCAGAGCCGAACAAAACAAGCTGGTCACCGAAACCAACGCCGGCACCCCCATGGGCGAGCTGTTTCGCCGCTACTGGTTGCCGGCCCTGCTGTCAGAGGAATTGCCCGCACCCGATTGCCCGCCTGTGCGCCTCAAGCTTTTGGGCGAGCGGCTCGTGGCTATCCGCGATACCGAGGGCCGCCTCGGGGTGATGGACGAGTTCTGCGCCCACCGGGGCGTATCTCTGTGGTTCGGCCGCAATGAAGAGGGCGGTCTGCGTTGCCCCTATCACGGCTGGAAGTTCGACGTCACCGGCCAGTGCACCGAGGTGCCTTCCGACGAAGAGGGCGGCAAGCTCTGCGAGCGCATCAAGCTCAAGTCCTATCCGCTGGTCGAGCGCGGAGGCGTGATCTGGATCTACATGGGCAAGCCCGAGCACCAGCCGCCCTTGCCCGAGTGGGAGTTCGCCACCGTGCCCGCAAGCCACAGCTTTACTTCCAAGCGAGTGCAGATTTGCAACTGGCTGCAGGCGCTCGAGGGCGGCATTGACTCCAGCCACGTGTCCTTCCTTCACAGCGGCGGCCTCAAAACCGACCCGCTGTTCAAGGGCGCCAAGGGCAACGAATACAACATGAACGACCTGCGGCCCAAGTTCGAAGTGGTCGATGGTGACGCAGGCCTGTTCATCGGCGTGCGCCGCAAGGCCGAAGCGGGCCACCTGTACTGGCGTATTACGCCCTGGGTCATGCCTTGCTTCACCATGGTGCCCCCGCGCGGCGACCATCCGATCCACGGTCACTTCTGGGTGCCGATCGACGACGAGAACTGCTGGGCCTGGAGCTTCGACTACCACCCCACCCGTCCTCTCAAAGAGAGCGAGGTGCAGGCCATGCGCGATGGCGCCGGCATTCACTGCAAGTACGTGCCCGGCACCTACACCCCTCTGGCTAACCACACCAACGACTACCTGATGAACCGCGAGAAGCAGCGCTCGGGCGAGTGGTACAGCGGCGTGGAGGGCATCGCGATCCAGGACGCGTCCTTGCAGGAAAGCATGGGCCCGATCGCCGACCGATCCAAGGAGCACCTCACCGGCACCGACAAGGGCATCGTGCAAGCCCGGCGCCGCCTGATGGATGCAGCCACTGCACTGGCCGAGCGGGGTGTGCCGCCCCCGGGCACCCGGCCCGAGGAGCAGCAGGTTCGCTCGGTGGCCATCGTCTTGCCCGAGGACCAACCCTTCTACGACGCTGCCCGCGACGCACTGCGCGCCGAGGCCGGCAAGCCGCACGCCACGGTATGACAGGCACACTGGCCGCGGTGGCCGTCGCCCCGGGCAAAACTGAACTGCAGCAACTGCCCCTGCCTCCTTTGGAGGCCTGGTCGGGCCTGCTGTCCGTGGCGGTCACTGGCGTTTGCGGCAGCGACTGGGGCTACTACCAGAACCTGCCCCAGTCCCGGGGTCCGGTGATTCTGGGCCACGAGAGCGTGGGCCATGTTGCCTCGCTGGGCGCGCAGGCGGCGCAGCGCTGGGGAGTCAAAGAGGGCGACCTGGTGGCGCTGGAGGAGTACCTGCCCTGTGGCCATTGCCACTTCTGCCGCTCGGGCGACTTCCGCTTGTGCAATGCCACCGACTGGCGCTTGGGTGGCCTCCGCTACGGCGCCACCGGCCTGTCGGTTGCCCCTGGCCTGTGGGGTGGCTTCGCGCGGCACCAGTACCTACACGCCAACACCGTGTTCCACCGCGTGCCCGCCGGTGTGTCGCCGCGCCACGCCGCGCTCGCACTGCCGCTGTCCAACGGCATCGAGTGGGCCTATCTGCAAGGCGGAGCTGGCCCGGGTCAGACGGTGGTCATTCAGGGCCCCGGCCAACAGGGCCTGGCCTGTGTGGTGGGCGCTCGCGAGGCGGGGGCCGAGTGCATCATCGTGACCGGGCTCTCCAACGAAACCGACCGCCAGCGCCTCGCGATGGCCCGCGCCCTCGGCGCGCATCACACCATCGATATTGAGGCCCAAGACCTGCTGCCCGCCGTCGCCGACCTCACCGGAGGGATGATGGCCGACCTGGTGATTGACTGTGCCTCTGGCGGTCCCCAGTCGGTGGTGTCGGCGATCGAGCTCGCGCGCAAGCGCGGGCGGGTCATTCTCGGCGGACAAAAGCGCCAGAAGGTGCCGGCCTTCGACAGCGACCGCATCATTGCCAACTTCCTCACCGTGCAGGGCATGCGCGGGCATTCCTATGAGTCAGTTGAGTTGGCGCTGCAGCTGATCGCGGCCAACCGCCACAACGTCCACGCCATGAGCACGCACAGTTTTGGCCTCGACGGTGTGGACCTGGCCTTGCGGTCTCTGGTGGGTGACGGTGTGGAAGGTCCCATCCACATGACCATTGATCCTCACCGGTGAACCCACAAAAGTCACCGACCCCGAGCGGCCAGCTGTCCTCTGTCGGCAGCGCCCTGCGTCTGCTCAAGGCCTTCACCGCCGAGGAGCCCGAGCTGGGCATCACCGACCTGGCCAAGCGTCTGGGCGTGGCCAAGAGCACCGCCCACCGGCTGGCCAGTACGCTGGTGGCGGAGGGCTTCCTCGAGCAAAACGCAGCCGACGGCCGCTACCGCCTAGGCGTGCTGCTGTTTTCCATTGGCACCCTGGTGCGCCGGCGCATGAACGTGTCGGAGCAGGCGGTACCGCATTTGCAGGCCCTGTGCGAAACCTCGGGTGAGACGGTCCACCTGGCGGTGCTGCACGACACCGAGGTCGTTTTCCTGCGCAACATCGAGAGCAAGCAGGCGATCCGTCCCCGATCCTATCTGGGCGTGCGCAAACCCGCCTTTTGCACCAGCGAGGGACGGGCCTTGTTGGCCTTTGGCCCACCGCAGCAGGTGAGCGCGGTGATGCGCAGTACCTTCGCCCCCCGCACCCCCAAGACCCTCACCGACAAGCCAGCCATCACCCGGCTGCTGCAAAAGATCCGCGCGCAGGGCTACGCGGTGGACGACGAAGAAAGCGAAGTTGGAATGCGCGGTGTGGCTGCGCCCATCTTCGACGCCAGGGGCTTGGCCGTCGCTTCGGTCGGCGTCGTGGGCCCTGTGCAGCGCTTCACCGCGCCCCGCCAGCGCGCCCTGGCGGCCATGGTGGCAGCCACGGCCCATGCGATCTCGACCCACCTGGGGCACCAGGCGCTAGAGGCCTGATGGCAACCACCCGCACCCCGGTCTGGCTCATCACCGGCTACTTGGGTGCGGGCAAGACGACCTTGCTGACCCGCTGGCTCGCCGAGCCCGCGCTGGCGCAGGCGGCGCTGGTGGTCAACGAGATCGGTGAGGTCGGTCTGGACGACCGCTTGCTGGCGCGTGCGGTGGACAGCGCTTCGCTGGTGGCCAACGCCTGCATCTGCTGCACCGGCCTGCCCGGGCTCGAGCAAGCCCTGACCGACCTGTGGTGGGACCGGCTGCATCGCCGCCGCCCGACCTTTGACGCTGTGCTGATTGAAACCACCGGCCTGGCCGACCCCGGCCCGGTGGTCCAGGCGCTGGTGGCAGATGATTTCCTGCACGAGCGCTACCAGCTGGCCGGAGTGGTGGTGGCGGTCAGTGCCACCACCCCCTGGCCCGAGCTGGTTGCCCGCCCGGAGGCCTTGGAGCAGATTCGCCGGTCAGACCTGCTGGTGATCACCAAGACGGACCGCGCCGACGCCGCGCCCTTGCGAACTCTGCAACAGGCCCTCCAGGCCGAGCGGCCAGAAGCGGCCCTGGCCTGCTCGGCCCAGGGCTCATTCACGTGGGCCGAGGTGCAGGAGCACTTCGCCCGAGTTCGATCCGCCTGCGGCGCGCGCGCCACGCAGGGCCCGCAGGACCACGCGCATGGCCACGAGGACGGCGACCAAGGCCACGATGGCCACCACGGCCACAACGAGGGTCATGCCGATCACCAGGGTTCGTCAGCGCACTCGCATCACCACGCCCATAGCGCCCAGGCGCAGTTTCTGCCTTGCCCTTCGGGCTTGAGCCGCGAGGCCCTTGTCCGCTGGGCCGAGGGTCACAGACGCCCGGGTCTTCAGCGTCTTAAGGGTGTGCTGCAAAGTGCCGAT
>JACCEC011776914.1_pt1 | contig 13895 bp, 13 predicted proteins | sample 7450121 | NCBI WGS metagenome assembly JACCEC01 (sample SAMN15323455, study PRJNA562643) | freshwater metagenome | isolation source: river surface water | place: USA:Blue River Watershed | collected 2017-08-18 | reverse complement strand
CTCGCTTTTCGTATCTGACGCGCAATCGCCGGAACTGGTGCAGCCAGGCGAGCGTGCGCTCGACCACCCAGCGCACCGTACCCAGCCCGGTGCCATGCGGCAGACGCCGCCATGCCAATCCGCTGCGGATGCCGCGCTCGGCCAGCGCTTGGCGATGCGGCTGCGAATCGTACGCTCGGTCACCGAGAACAAGCCGTGGGCGATGTTGTGGCGCTCCCCGTCGGCCAGCGATGGGTGGGATCGCATCGACCAGCGGCAGCAGCTGCGTCACATCGTGGGCATTGGCGCCGGTGACGATGCTGGCCAACGGAATGCCTGTCGCATCGGTGATTACGTGGTGCTTGGAGCCGGCCTTGCGGCGATCCGTCGGATTTGGTCCAGTTTTTTTCCCCCGAAGATGGCCCGCACCGAAGACGAGTCGACCACTGCGCGCGACAGGTCCAGTTGTTCGTGCCGGCGCAGCTCCGACAGTACGGTCGCATGCAGCTGTTCCCAGACGCCCGCCTGCTGCCAGTCGCGTAGCCGCCGCCAGCAGGTCATCCCGCAGCAGCCGAATTCGGCGGGCAGCATCTCCCAGGGGATACCGCTCTTGAGCACGAACAGGATGCCGGTGAGCGCCAGCCGATCGTCGACGGGTTTGCGTCCCGGATGTTTGAACCGGCGCGGCGGTCTTTGCGGCAACAGGGGCGCGATCAGCATCCATAAATCATCGTCCAGCAGGGGCTTGGCCATGACGCTCTCCCGAAATCGACAGAGAGTCCACCAAGCCATAATGGTTCATTAAGTTAGAGCTTCTAAGCCGATGCAGGAAAAGTGCGCCCTGGGAGCCTCAAGCGCCAAGGGTATCAGTGCTATCTGCCCACCCTCCCGCTCGAGAAGCTCCGCCAAGGCGTGCTGATGGTGATGGATAAACCCCTGTTTCCGCGTTAGTTATTCATCCACCTCGGCCAGGGGTATTCGGCCCAGAGCAGGGCAACCATTCGTTCGATCAAGGGCATCAGCCGGCTTGTGAGCTTTAGAACCTATCCCGATAGGGCGTGATGCCAGACGATCAGACCACAGGCAAAGTGCAGCATGGCCAGATACGTATCGGCGCGCTTTTCCCATCGGATCAGCAAGCGTCGATAGCGGTTGAGCCAGCCATGAGTCCGTTCGACGACCCAGCGCCGCGCCCGTGCTCCGTCACGCTTGGCCTGGCGCTCATCCCGACGACCTCGAATCCAGGGCACCATCCCGATCTGCCAGACATGCTCATAGATGCGGCGACCGACATAGCCCCGATCCAGGCACAGCCACGAACACGGTGCGGTTGCCGGCTTGTCGATGACGATCTGCGCCAGCCTCTGTTCCAGCAGCCTGCTGTCATGTCGGTGGGCGCCATCGATGACCAAGGCCAGCGGCAGACCGTGACCGTCAGTGAGCAAGCTGCGCTTGACGCCCCCTTTGCCGCGGTCGGTCGGGTTGGGGCCGATTTTTTTCCCCGCCCAACGGGGCTTTCGTCATCGTGCCATCGAGCGCCAGCCAGCCCCAGTCAATCTTCTCGAGCGCTTCGCACGCCAGCAGTCCCTCTTGCCAGAAGCGTTCGAACACGCCCGCATCAGTCCACTCGCGAAACCGCCGATGCGCCGACGAGTGCGAGCACAATCCCGTGGCATCTAGCGCACCCCACTGCATGCCGGTGCGCAGCACCAGCAGAATCGCATCCATCGCCCTCCGGTCCGGGATGCGTGGCCGATGGCAGCCCAACGGATGGGGTTTGGGCGGCGGGATCAGCGGCGCCATCCGTGCCCATAAGGCGTCGCTCAACCGCCAGCCATCATCATGTTGCGAGTTCATCGCCTTGCCCTCCGAACAGAGAATCCCGTTCGTTGGACAAGCAGGAACGCAGTTATTTCAACCTACCGGGATAGGTTCTTGGTTTGGAGCCGGCCAACGTGGCCAATAGCCTGGTCGAAGCCATGCGGGCGCAAGAGGAGTCGGTTCAGGTTGAATCGGAGCGCTTGTTCAAACCCGGCGAACACGTTCGCCTTACGGAAGCGCCCTTTACCGGAATCGAAGGCATTTACCAAATGGCCGAGGGAGAGCGCCGGGTAACGGTGCTGATCGAGTTGCTTTCCAAGCAAGTGAAGGTGCAGGTCGCTCCGGACAATTTGCGCAAGGTGGCAGAAGCTGGGCCAAAACATTTCTCAAAGTCATGGCGGTGTGGCAAAATAAAACTATCCGCTAGGCTATGACAGCACTAAGCTGCTTTTCGAGACTCGGAATCTCACTGTTAAGCTCAGTTATCGCGCTTGCTGATAGTGAACCGCATGGCGGTAGCGCGCCACAAGCATATTGAATCTTATTTCCCAATTGAGTCGAATGACCGATTTCCAAAAGGAGATCCGGCCGCACTTTTGCGCGCCTATTAGCAGGGGGGGCTTTTCTCATGAAAATCGCTATTGCCGGTACCGGCTACGTCGGCCTATCCAACGCGGTCCTACTCGCTCAGCACCACCAAGTGGTAGCGCTCGACATCGCCCCCGAGAAGGTGGCGATGCTCAATCGCAAACAATCCCCCATCGTTGACGTAGAGATCGAGGACTATCTCCAGCACAAGCCGTTGAATTTACGCGCCACGCTAGACAAACGCGAGGCCTATGAAGGCGCTGATTTTGTCATCGTCGCTACGCCCACCGACTACGATCCCGAGACCAACTATTTCAATACAAAATCCGTCGAGGCCGTGGTGCGCGATACGTTGGCCACCAACCCAAAGGCGTTGATCGTCATCAAATCCACCGTGCCGGTGGGCTACACCACCAAGCTCAAGGCCGAACTAGGCTGCGGAAACCTAATCTTCTCGCCCGAGTTTCTGCGCGAGGGCCGTGCCCTGTACGACAACCTACACCCTTCGCGCATCGTTGTCGGTGAGCGCTCCGCCCGGGCCGAGACCTTGGCCCGGCTGCTTCAGGAAGGTGCCATCAAACAAGACATCCCGGTGCTATTCACCGACAGCACCGAAGCCGAGGCGATAAAGCTCTTCGCCAACACCTACCTCGCTATGCGTGTAGCCTACTTCAACGAACTCGACACCTACGCCTGCACCCATGGCCTGGACACGCGCCAGATCATCGACGGCGTGTGCCTCGACCCGCGTATCGGCAGCCAATACAACAACCCCAGCTTTGGCTACGGTGGCTACTGCTTGCCCAAGGACACCAAGCAACTCCTGGCCAATTACCGCGATGTGCCGCAGAACCTCATCCATGCCATCGTCGACGCCAACACCACGCGCAAGGACTTCATCGCCGACGAGGTCATCCGCAGGAATCCCAAGGTGGTCGGCGTCTATAGGCTGATTATGAAGGCCGGCTCCGACAACTTTCGCACCTCCAGCATCCAGGGCATCATGAAGCGGATCAAGGCCAAGGGCATAGCAGTCATCGTCTACGAGCCGGTGCTAGCCGAGCCCGAGTTCTTCCATTCCCGCGTGGTCAACGACCTGGCCGCGTTCAAGCGCGAGGCTGACGTGATCATCGCGAATCGCATCACCGACGACATCTACGACGTGGCTGAAAAAATTTACAGCAGAGACCTGTTTGGTAGTGACTAATGACAAACCACATTTATGTTACCCAACCCCATCTGCCACCACTTGAAGATTTCATCCCCTATCTGCAGCAAATCTGGGACAACAAAATCCTCACCAACGGCGGCCCATTCCATCAGCAACTTGAAAAAGAGTTGTGCGAATACCTTGGCGTCCAGCACATCAGCCTGTTTGCCAACGGTACCATTGCGCTGGTTACCGCACTGCAAGCTTTGCGTGTTACGGGGGAAGTTATCACCACACCGTACTCATTCGTCGCCACGGCCCACTCCCTGCTTTGGAACGGCATCAAACCGGTTTTTGTGGACATCGACCCAAACACGCTCAACCTAGACGCCGCGAAGATCGAAGCCGCCATCACCCCGCAAACCACCGCCATCATGCCGGTGCACTGTTATGGCCGGCCTTGCGATGTCGATGCCATTCAAAAAATCGCCGACATCTACAATCTCAAGGTCATCTACGACGCCGCCCATGCCTTTGGTGCGAAATGCCATTGCGGAAGCGCCCTTAACCACGGCGATTTGTCGGTGCTGAGCTTCCACGCCACGAAAGTTTTCAACACCTGTGAAGGTGGTGCCATCGTCTGCCCGAATGGCGAGACCAAGCAGCGCATCGACCATTTGAAGAATTTCGGTTTTGTGGATGAAGTCACCGTAGTAGCCCCTGGGATAAACGGCAAGATGAGCGAGATAAATGCGGCGTTTGGTCTGCTCCAGCTAATGCATGTGGATACCGCTTTGGCGCGCCGCAAAGACCTCGATCTAGCCTACCGCGAGGGCTTGGACGAAGTGAATGGCATCGTCTGTCTGAACGCGGATGTGCCGGATTCAACAAACCACTCCTACTTTCCAATCCTCGTGCAACCCGACTACCCTCTCAGCCGGGATGCACTATATCAAAAACTCCAAGATCACAATATTTACGCACGCCGGTATTTCTATCCATTAATCTCGGACTTCCCGATGTACAGAAGTATGCCATCAGCCCATCGGGACAATCTTCCAATCGCCAGTCGTGCTGCCGAGCAGGTATTGTGTCTACCTATATATCCTGCCTTGAGCAATCAAGACCAGCAGCGCATTGTTGAAATGATCCGCAGGGCCCGATGATGAGTAATGTTCTCCTCGTCGACACAAACTTTTCCTCTGGACCCATTTACCAATTTCTCGTAAAAGCTGGTCACAGGGTCACCGTAGTAGGTGGCAACCCGAATGATGCGCTTGCAAAATGTGTCGATGATTACGTCAACATGGATTACTCAGATATCGAGCAGATACATCGGCTGATTGAAGACCAGAACATCGATTACTTGGTTCCCGGATGTAATGACCGTTCATACATGGTTTGCGCGCAAATTAACACCATTGGTCGTTTTCCAGGACTCGACCCGCTCGCGACGGCAGAGATAATCAATAACAAGGGCAAATTTCGTGAGTTTGCCGACAAACACGGCCTGCCTACCCCACAGGTGCTAACGCACGGCGAAATGCATAGTCGGTGGCCTGTCATCGTCAAACCGGTGGATGCCTTCAGTGGACGTGGGATCACCATCATTCATGAGGGCAATTCAAATGAGCTGGCGGATGCGCTAAATCTTGCGCAAAAAGAATCAAAAATAGGCTCGTGTATTGTCGAGGATTACGTAACAGGACAACTGTATAGCCACACCGCATTTCTTCAGAGCGGCGACATCCTCATTGATAATATTGTTGAGGAGCATGGCACAGCTAACCCCTTTGTTGTGGACACCAGCCGAGTTGTTTATGACTTCCCTGAATCAATGTTGGCAAGCATCCGCGAAAACATCCGCCTAATGGCTTCGGAACTAAGCCTGCAAAATGGACTGTTGCATACCCAATTTATTAGCAACGGCGAACAATACTGGTTGATTGAAATTACTCGCCGCTGTCCGGGTGATCTTTATAGTCAGCTGATCGAACTATCGACAGGCCTGAACTACGCCGAGAACTATGTGCGCCCTTTTGTCGGCATGCCTTTTGATGTAAAAAATTCTCCAAAGCGTAATTGGGTGATGCGTCACACACTAACGCAGTCTGTGTGTTTCACCCTTGGATCTCTGAAGTTCAACCACCCACTTAGGCTCATAAAATGGGTGCCAATCAGCTTGACTGGTGACAAGTTGCGAGCGAGTCCATATGGGCGAATTGCCATAATGTTTGCCGAAGAGCCAAACCAACAGGCTTTGGATGTTATATACCAAGCAACTCTAAAGCGTCAATTATTCGAAGTTCAACCCTGAATCGTGAATAGATTGAAAATTACTATGGATTTTGAAGAGAAAATAAAATCTGCACTCGATTTCCCAGGCAGTCTTAGGCGCACCTTATTGACTAGCACATTGAAAGATGCGAACAGTAAAATCTATGTAATCGGGAAAAACGATCAATCAGCGGAAATAATAAAAAGATATAAAGTATGTGGTCTTATTGATGACTTTGAAAGCAATAAGAGTAATTGGAACGGCATCCCTGTTGTACATGCCAAGGATGTGGATCCATCTTCAATTATAGTTAACTGCGTTACATCAATAAGCCCAGTTTTAGTTGCGCTCAATCTTCGAAAAGCCGGTTTGACAAATCAGGTCTCAATCAGTGAGCTAATCTCAGAAAAAGGTGATTCTTTATCTTTTCCATGGTTTGTGGCCCAGCAACGTGAGGAATTGAAGCAAAATAAGGCATGGTGGTTAGCACTTTGGTCGCGGTTGTCTGATCAAGCCTCAAAACAAACCCTAACTGATGTACTGCGATTCAGACTCACAGCAAATTCTGATTACTTGGAAGATTACACCGTGAGACTGCGCGACCAATATTTTGAAGATTTTATGCAGTATAAAAATGAAGTGTTTGTGGATGCCGGTGGTTTTGATGGCGATACCACAGAAGAATTTATTAATCGCTACCCCGATTATAAAAAAGTCTATTTTTTCGAGCCCTCAATAAGAAATTTGGATGCCGCGAAAATTAGGCTAAGTGGGGTTCGTGATATTGACTTTAGACCCTTAGGGCTATCAGATAATCAAGGTACAATGCGTTTTAATGCCTGCGCTGGATCAGCATCTGCGATAACAAATGGCGTTGGCGAATCAATTTCGGTTGTAACTCTAGATCAAGAACTAGAGGGCGAACCACTAAGTTTTATCAAGATGGATCTTGAGGGATGGGAAGTGAATGCCCTGAGAGGAGCTGAGCAAATAATCAAAAAAAACAAGCCGAAACTCGCAATTGCTGTCTATCATGCCGCCAAGGATTTTAGAGAGATCCCCCAATACATTCTAAAAATAAATCCAGACTACAAAGTCTACCTTCGTCATTACACCCAAGGTTGGTCTGAGACGGTAATGTACTTCATCTAACTTAGAGCCCATGCCGATAAGGCATAATGCCAGACGATCAGACTATAAGCAAAGTGCAGCATCGCCAGATATTTGTTGGCCCGTTTTCCCCAGCGGATCAGCAATCCACGATACCGATTGAGTCAGCTATGCGAGCGCTCCACTACTCAGCGTCGCGCTCGCGCACCTTCTCGTGGCGGCTCGGCCTCGTCTCGATGCCTGCGAACCCACGGCACCGTGCGAGCTCATTAAATTGCGTAGACTGCCCCGAACTTGAAACAAGGTAAAAATAGATGCTTCCGGCTTTCTGGGAGATCGAGCATTGAAGGAATTACGATTTACGGAGAGCCAGATTCTGGCGATTCTGGCCGAAGGCGGATCCGAGACCCAGTCGCTTAGGTTTGCCGCAAGTAAGGCATCAGCAACGCGCCGTACTACCGTACTACCAGTGGAAGAGCAAGTGCGCTGGTATGTCACAGCCGGAGCTTAGCGGGTCAAGGAGCTGGAAGCCGAGAATGCCCGCCTCAAGCGGATGTATGCGGGGCTGGCGCTGGAGGGTACGGCCATCAAGGATGTGCTCTCCCGAAAGCTCTAGCGCCGTCGGCGAAGCAGTCGGCCATCGAGATCCTAGTCCAGGAACATCGACTGTCGAAAGCCAAGGCCTGGCGGATTGCAGGCTTGTCGCGGGCGGTGCTCTATCGGAAACGAGTTGATCGCATGCAGCGGGACGCACCGGTGGTCAATGCGCTCAATGAAACGGTCGAGCGACATGGTCGCTGGGGTTTCTGGAAGTGCTTCCAGCGGCTGCGAGACCAGGGACATGCGTGGAATCACAAGCGCGTGCATCGGGTGTATTGCAGAATAAAGCTGAACCTGCCACGCCGGACGAAGAGACGCGTCGTGACCCGTGAGAGGCAGCCGCTCGTGGTGCCGGAGAGCGTCAATCAGGTCTGGGCGCTGGATTTGATACATGAAACGCTGTACGACGTTCGTAAGTTCCGGCTGCTGAATGTGAACGACGAAGGGAATCGGGAAGCGTTGCGAATTTAATGTGACAGTTCGATGCCGTCAAGCCGCCTGCTACGTGTGCGGGATGAGCTGATCGATTTTTATGGCAAGCCGCAGGCGATTCGGATGGATAACGGCCCGGAGATGACGCCGGCAAAGTTTGTCAGCTGGGCGGACCATCAAGGGATTGAGCTGCGCTACATCCAGCCCGGTGAGCCGAATCAGAATGCCTTAGTCGAGCGCTTCAACAAGAGCGTGTGGCAGAAGTGCTCGATGCCTGGCTGTTCGATTCACTGTCACAAGCGCAGCAGATTCTGAAATGATGGCGCATCGAATACAACACGGCGCGTTCTCATGAGTCCCTTGGTAAGAAGACGCCGCAAGCGTTCTTGCCGAGGATGGTTAACGACGAAATCTCTACTTTTAGCCTGCCTACTTGACGGGGAAGTCTACGCTTGCATTCCGAGCCGAAAATTCTCTTCCTTGGAGAAGCATAACAAGCGCCGTTTCAACCTCGCGAGATAGGTTCTTAGAATTAAAGGATTATCCATGAATAAGTTGATGCCTTTGGCCAAAGCATATGGTGAAAGGGGTGTTCATTCAATCAAGCTACGAAACTTGCTTGAGTTAAGGGCCATTGAGAATGAAGCTAAAATAATTAAAACCATGTTCCCGCCAATGGAAATAGGCAGCATTACTCTCGTAGATCAAATTACTCTTTTGTCGTTGATTGAGCTTGTTAATCCAGAAAAAATATTGGAAATTGGAACCTATCAAGGGTACTCGACTAGGCTTTTTGTTGAAAATTCAAATGCAAAAGAAATTATAACCATTGACCTCCCCCCATTTCTGTCAACAGTAGAGACTGAAGTAGATATCGAAAAAATCCTCCTTGATGGAGATTGTAACGATGATTACCTAAGATCTGTGCAAAACAAAACCGGAACGAAGTATTTACATGATCTTAAGCCGGTAGATTATGACAGGGTGAAATTAATAAAATGTGATTCAACGAAACTGAATTTTTTTGAACGAGTTGGCCCTATTCAATTTGCCTTCATTGATGGAGGGCATAGCTATGATGTTGTTAAGCAGGATACGATGAATGTAATCAGTCAAATCAAGTCTGGGGTTGTGGTGTGGCATGACTACAGTTCATCAATACACTCAGATGTCACCAGATTTCTTTGCGAGTACTCAAGCAGCAATCAGGTATTCCATATTCAAGGAGGACTTTGTGCATTCCAGATAATAAGGAACGGAATTGATGCATAATTTAAATGCGCGCACAGTTTTGGCCGATCCTGCTATGCGAGAGGTTCTTGAAACAAACAACTACTTAGCGGCACGTGATCTCACTTTGAGGATTTTGGTCCAGTTAACGTTAATGCTGGTTATTTATTTATTATTTCGCAGTCAGCAGTTCATTCTTGGAATGTTTTGTTTTTATGTGTTGGCCATCTGGCACAGTTTTTGGGGGTATGCTGGGATTGGCCACGAATTAATGCATGGCAGGGTCTTTTCGAACAAGAATGTTAACGTTACACTTTACTACTTAAGTTCTGCTCTAGTCTGGAGCAATCCTGCTTTTTTTAGAACTTCACACCTTCATCATCATGCTAGAACATTTGCAGAGGATGATGCTGAGGCGAAGGGTGTTCAATTATGGGGATGGAGAGAAATAATGCTCTACGCAACTATAGATATCCCATTTATGTTCAGAAGATTATTTTACATCATCTTTAATTCACTCGGCTATCTATGTTCCGGCGGAGGATTTCACAAGATCTCAAAGGAGCATCAATATTCGGCGGCTCTGATTTTGTTAATTCAAGCCGTGCTCATTGTGTGTATATATAAAATTACGGGAAATCTAATTTTTAGTATCCTTTGGTTTTTGCTGCCGTTCACCGGTCAAGTATATAATAGGCTCCTAGCCCAATCACAACATATCGGCCTGGCTGCATATAGCAATTTTGGGCCACTCCGGCATTCGAGAAGTATTCGCCTGCCTAAACTGGTCACGTACTTGTATGCTGGCATGAACTACCATGCGGAACATCATTTGATACCCTCTGTTCCATACTATAACTTACCTAAATTGTCGGGGCATCTTGTGCGATTTCATGGTCACCAGATTGCAGATTGGCGTTCATTCTTTGGCGCGCAATTCTTTACCCTTGTAGGGAAGAGTCATTTTAATTCGCAATCTGATTAATATGCAAGATATTACATTGCGCTTAGGGTTTATTGGCGGCGCCCTGAATTCTGCAGTTGGCTATACCCACTTCAATGCCAGTAGGTTAGATGGTCACTTTAGAGTAGAGGCTGGCTGTTTCAGTCGACACGATGAACAAAATAAACGCACGGCAAAAGTTTATGGAATATCCCCAAATCGTAATTATTCAGATTGGCAAGCGCTACTCAAAGATGAAAAGGGGCAAGTCGATGCGGTCGTTATCCTGACACCAACCCCAAGTCATGCGGATATCGCCATTGCGGCAGTTGAGGCCGGCTACCCAGTCATTTGTGAGAAGGCGCTAGCGACAAGCGCTGCCGACTGCCTCCAAATCGGGAGCGCTGTCAAGGCTAATCACGGGTATCTAGCGGTTACCTACAACTACTCAGGCTACCCCATGGTGCGCGAGTTGCGGCGGATGGTCAGCGCAGGGCGCTTTGGATCGCTTCAGCAGATTCAAATTGAAATGCCGCAAGAGGGGTTCTTGCGTGTCAATGCCAACCCGCAGGACTGGCGCCGGAAGGATTACGCAGTTCCCACGGTCTCATTGGATCTGGGGGTTCATGTGCATCATCTTGTGGATTTTCTTTCCGGTGGCCAGAAGCCGATGTCTTTGGTGGGAGAACAAGCGAGCTACGGTCAACTACCTGGCATTATTGACAATGTTTACTGTATTGCACGGTATGAGAACGATCTTCGTGTCCAGGCGTGGTGGGGGAAAACAGCATTAGGTCACCGCAATGGCTTGCGAGTACGAATCTACGGCGAGAGGGCCAGCGCAGAGTGGTATCAAATGGAACCTGAAGTTCTACGTTGGGCAGATAACGATGGCCACCACTATCTGCTTGATCGCGGATCGGGCGAGGCCAAGACGGCGCAAGAGCCTCGCTACAACCGATTCAAGGCAGGCCATCCATCAGGGTTCATTGAAGCTTTTGCAAATCTTTACGCTGATTTTGCGGAAGAAATTCGAGGTGTCATTCAAGGTGAGGCCATTAAGAGTCAATATGTGTATGGTGCCGAGCATGCTAAAGAAGGCATGCGTGTGATGGAAGCCATTAGTGAGTCAGCAAAGCGCCAAAGCTGGGTTTCACTCAGCTACTGAACTGAAGTCGGTCGCGCATGAGCCTAAAGCGTAATATCGTTGCCAATTATGTAGGCCAAGCCTACACAATAGGGATTGGTATAGTTATAACCCCACTCTATTTGAAATATTTAGGGGCGGAGGCCTATGGTTTGGTGGGCATCTTTGCCTTAATGCAAGCTTGGATGGGTCTGCTTGATGTGGGCATCAGTCCAACCCTAGGGAGACAAGCCGCTGTCATGCACGGTCAGGGGGAAAGTTTGGAAAACTTTTGGGTCTTGCTCAAGAGTTGCGAGGCCATCTTTATGGCGCTGGCGGTTTTGATGGTGCTCGGCATCTTCATGGCCAGTCATTGGCTTGCAGAACATTGGATTAATATACAAAGCTTGGAATTAGGTACCGTCGTCGCCTGCCTACAAGTCATGGGTGTATTGATCGGTCTACGCTGGTTTGCAGCGCTCTACAGAAGTGGCATCAACGGTATGGAAGATCAGGTATGGCTGAACGCCTATAACGTCAGCATGATCAGCCTGAAGTTTCTGGGCGCGCTTGTACTTTTTGCCACCATTAGCATTGAAATACTTCATTTTTTCATCTATCAGCTTGCTGTTGGCTGTATCGAAGTCATGATGCTGATGCGGCGGTTTTATTTTAAAATCGATAAGCCGGGGAGCCTGCAGTACATCGGGTTTGACTGGTCAGCGCTTAAGCCCGTCATGCCCTTCGCTATGGGCATCGCCTATACCTCTGCCATTTGGACAATAATCACACAGACCGACAAGCTTATCTTCTCAAAGGTCTTGCCATTGGCCGAGTTCGGCTACTTTACTCTTGTCGCATTGATCGCGGGTGCGGTCACACTCATCAACAATCCCATTGTTCAGGCACTTACCCCACGCCTGACCTACCTCTACGCGAAAGGCGAAAACGAGAAACTAGTCGCACTGTATCGTGACAGCAGCCAGATCACTGCCGTCATTGCCTTATGCGTCGCCAGTATGGTAGGTTTGTATGCAGAGCCTTTGATATTTGCTTGGACTGGCGACCAGACAGCCGCAGAATGGGGTGCGGATGTCCTCTTTTGGTTCGCACTCGGCAACGTCGTTATGCTGATGGGGGCCTACCCTTACTACATACAAAAGGCCACGGGCAAGCTGAAATGGCATGTCGTTGGCTCCACACTAATGGCCATGTTCCAGCTGCCGATAATCTACTGGGCCGCCACAACCTATGGTGCTGTAGGTGCAGGCAAGGCTTGGTTCATCTTCCTGAGTGTGTGGTTTGTCCTATGGACGCCATTCATACATCGACAAGTGATGCCTGGATTGCACTCGTCCTGGATATTGCGCGACATCCTTCCTGTGCTGATTACGGTTTTAGGTGTTGTATGGCTGCAGGGGGTGCTGTTTGAAATTTCTTACACGTCGTCACGTCAATTTATAATATTTGAATTAGTAATTATTGGAATAGTTGTATTAACCTCATGCTCGATAAGTGCCAGATCGGTGCGAAATGCGTTGATTGCAAAATGGAAAAAGGTCCATGCATAAACTCAGAACTGAAGAGGAGATTGTTGCCTCATGGAGGGGGGGGGTAGAGAAGCCCATGGTTAGTATATGTTGCCTGACATATAACCATGAAAGATTTATCGAAGATGCGATAAGGGGCTTCTTAATTCAGGAAACTGACTTTCCATTTGAGATTGTTATTCATGATGATGCGTCTACGGATAAAACGCAGGAAATCATCCGCAACTTCTGCATCCTCTATCCTATGCTTATTAAGCCAATATTTCAAGCAGTGAATCAATATTCGCGAGGCATCAACCCTGGCATTGAGTTTCTGTTGCCTGCGGCCACAGGTAAATATGTGGCTCTATGCGAAGGGGATGATTATTGGACAGATAAAGGAAAAATAAAAAAACAAGCACTATATTTAGAAAGCAATCCCGGATATTCAATGTCATCACATGCCGTGAAATTTGTATTTGAAGGTGTCACGGAAAAGCATAATAATTACCAGGCAAGGCCAGTGATTGATGCCTGTTTTGAAGACATTATTGGAAATGGGCTATTTATTGCGTTGAATAGTATAGTTTTCAGGAGGAATTTGCTTGATTGGCCAAGATGGTTAGATAGCTTGCCGGGCGGGCATAAGGCTTTGATTTATTTAATAACATCCAAAGGAATGAATCATCACTTTATGGAGGAAATGGGTGTAAAACGCAGGAACCCCGGCGGAATTACAGTGAGGGACAAAAAGCAGCGTCGGGCCTCCTACCATCAGCGGAATATCTTTTTGCTGGAGCAGCTTAAGGAATATTTAGGGCATACCAAAGACGCTGCGATCAATAGTAGATTAAGAGGGCTATATTTTAGAAGATCAATTAAAAACTTTAAATCTCTAAAAATTGTGGGTGCCGTCGGTGACTTGATACAGTCACTCAAGCTACTTGATTGGAATCGGAAAATCTAGCCTAACTTAGAGCCCATCCCGATAGGGCATAATGCCAGACGATCAGACTATAAGCAAAGTGCAGCATCGCCAGATATTTGTTGGCCCGTTTTCCCCAGCGGATCAGCAATCCACGATACCGATTGAGTCAGCTATGCGAGCG
>JACCEC011390061.1_pt1 | contig 13900 bp, 14 predicted proteins | sample 7450121 | NCBI WGS metagenome assembly JACCEC01 (sample SAMN15323455, study PRJNA562643) | freshwater metagenome | isolation source: river surface water | place: USA:Blue River Watershed | collected 2017-08-18 | reverse complement strand
CAACTATGAATGTTAATAAATATGCTAAATATTATAAAACTAAAACTATTTTTGAAATTATTGGTACTAGTTATCCTATTCAAACTAATTATTTAAAATATGATAGTGATAATATATATAATTCAATCATTAATACTGTAAAAAATATTCATTTAAATAATACTAAAGATGATCCTAATGTATCAGATATTATTATTTTTATTCCTAGTAAAGCTTTTATTACTAAAATAAAAGATAGAATATTAGAATTAAATAAGGATTTAGAAAATAAATTATATCCTATAGGATTAGATAGCGAAGCATATAGATCATCGGGAGAAGATTATATAGCACTATTTTCTGCAATAGAAGATTTAACTATTGAAAATCGAAAACCTACTCGAAAAGTTATAATTGCAACAAATATAGCAGAAACTGGTATTACTATTGAATCTTTAAAATATTGTATAGATACAGGTTTAGTTAATCAACTAGAATATAATCCAATATATAATTGTTATAGTTTAATTGTTAAACCAGTTACTAAATCAATGGCTTTACAAAGAAAAGGAAGAGTTGGTAGACTACATCCCGGTAATTTTCATCCAATATATAGTGAAGAAGTATTTAATTACATGCAAGAAATTCAATATCCAGAAATTTATACAGAAGATTTAACTAATATATTATTAAATATTATTATAATTAAATATCAAGATACTATATTAAAATATTTACAAAGTGATAATTTATTTGATGGGATTTTAAAAAATAAAGATAATTATTTAAATATCAAATTTTTAAAAAATATAGATATTTATAATTTAGACTTACTAGATAATCCATCTCATATTTCTATAAATAATGCATTAGATAAATTATATAATTTTGGTTTAATTTATGGTAATGGTTATCCAACCTCATTAGGTTTATTAATTAATAAAATTCGTAATTTATCAATAGAAAATGCAATTATGGTATTATCTGGATATAATTATGGTTGTAATATTTTGGATTTAATTACTATTGCATCTTATAATATGGTTGGAAAATCCAAATTAATATTAAAAGGATTTAAATCATTTAATACACAATTTGATACTATATCTAAAGATAATTTAGATCAATATAATTTAGATCAATATAATTTAGATCAATATAATTATAATAAATTAAAAACAAGATTATTTATTAGTTGTGAATTTATAGATTTCTTATTATTCTTTTATAAATTTCAAAAAATATTAGATTTATATAAAAATGATTTTAAAAAGATAAATGAATTTTGTGAACAAAATAAAGTTAATTATGGAACATTAATGACATTAATAGAAATACGAGAAGAAATTATTAAAGATTTTTTATTTAATATGAATCTTAATCCAATGGTAAATAATCATATTAATTTATATAATTTAATTAATTCTTATAATAGCAATGATAATTTATTTATAGAATCTATAGAAGAAATAATTAAAATTAAAAAATGTTTATATGAAGGATTTAAATTTAATATTGCAATTTATGATGAAAATAAAAAAAAATATATTATAAATAATACTAACAAAGAAATAGAAGTTGAATCATATTTAATTAAAAATTTACCAATTTTAGAATCAGGAAAAAATTTTGAAATAAATAAACCAAAAATTATTTTATATGATTCATTATTAATTAAAAAAAATTCAAATATCAACACATATGAATTCAATGTAGGAAATTCTATTTCTATTTTATCTGGTTATGTTAATATTGATTTAGACTTTGTTAATTAATATAATTATCATAATTAATATAATAAACATTATTATTAAATTAAAATTTAAAAATTAAATATTATTATTATATAGTATAATTAAGTGTAATTTTAATCTAAAACTAAGTTAATTTTAGGTTAATAATAAAATGGAATTAGATCAAATATTAAATAATGCAACTTTTTTAGATAATATTATAAATGACTCAATTGATATATTAACAGATAGCGAATTAAATCAATCAACCAATTCAATTGAATCAACCGAATCAAATGAAACTGAATTAAGTGAAATTATAGAAACTGAATCAATAGAATTAACTGAAAATTGTATTAATTATGAATTATGTAAGAATAAAAAAAATAATAATTTTGATTATTGTGGAGATTGTTTTATCTATTTTTATAAAAAAATAGAAATTATTAATAATCATAATTCTGTATGTCCAATATGCTTTTCCACAAATCAATCTATTAAATTTATTAAATTATATGAATGTAATCATTTAATATGTGTTCCATGTATATACAATATATATTGGGATAAAACATATTTAGATAATATTCCAATAAATCCACATCCTCATTTAGATAATCTATGGAAAGCATTTTTAAATACCAAAATTGGTAGAAGAGTAACATGTTTAGTTATTTATAAATTAGAACATAGCTATAGTAATTTTGATAATTATGATGATTATATTAAAAAAATTAATATAAAAAGAATTCCTAAAAGATTAGTTAATAACTTAAAATCATTAGTAATATATCAAGCTACTGTTAATAAATATTTAAATGAACATAATTATCAAAAATATATTATGAAAAAATCTATTGAATTATGTCCATATTGTAGAACAGAAAGAATTTTAAATTAATCAATATTTTCAGTCCACCATGGAGTTCTTAATTTCTCATAATAATCTAATTCATATTTATAATCTTCGATAATTGAATTTTTAGTAAATCTTCCAGCAATTGTTTTTGCATCTTTAAATAATTTTTGAGATTTATTATTTTTATTAAATATTTTAGTATCAATATTTTTATTATTTTTTGAATATACTATTTTTAAATTATTAATCATATTAGATTTAATATCATCTTCATTAGATAAATCTATTTTTTGTTTAAGATTATATTTATTAATATTATATAATTCTTGTTCTGATGGAATATTATTATATTTTCTATTATATCTATTATTTAATCTAGATTCATTATTTGGTAAAAATAATAATTCTATATTTTTTTTATTATCATTTGTTATTTTATTTTGTTCAATTTGTTTTTCTAATGTATTATCTGGTAAATCAAATATTTCATTTACATTTTTATTTATGTTTTCATTTATTTTTTTATTACCATTAAATATATTTTTAGCTGAAGCTTTAGGCGGAGCATTTGTTGGAGCATTAGCAGAAGAATTTGCTGGAGCATTAGCAGAAGCATTTGTTGGAGCATTTGTTGGAGCATTAGCAGAAGAATTTGCTGGAGCATTAGCAGAAGCATTAGTTTGTGGATTATTTTCAAATTGTTCTTTTTGATTAGAAGAGTTATTTATTAATATTATATCATCATCAAAAATTATATTATTAGATAGTATATTAAATTCATCTGGTTTATTTTTATTATTATATATATTGTATATAATGTATATTAATACTAAAACTAATATAATATCTATAATCATCAGGAATGCCAAATTTATATACTCTAATTATGAGTAGAATATGATGTGGCTATTATATATTTATATATATATATTTATATATTATACAAAAAAATAATTATTATGTTAATTAATAATTTAATTAATAATTTAATTAATCATTTAATTAATCATTTAATTTAATTTTCACTTTTGGTTTCTTCATCAACATTAATTTCGTCAATATCATCTTCTTTGATATCAGAATCTTTTACATTTAACATTTCAAAATTCTTATTTAACATTTCAAATAATTGGTTAATTCTAGGATCTTTGATTTTACCTTGAGATTTCTTTTGATAAAACATAACAATTCTTTTAAATTGTCTAGCTAAATCTAAATCAACATCACTTGAATTTTCTTTTGAACAATCTAAAATAAAATTTTCTAAAATAATACTTGGATTTTTAGTTGAAATAAAATCTTTATAATAATTTTGAAAATTATTTTTTAATAATTCAACAGAATCTTCAATCTTTTTAAATGCACGTCCAGCTCTAGGAATCATTTTTTTTGCTTGTTGAATAGATTGAATAATAATATCTGAAAATTTAGAAATATCAATATCTGGACTTGTAATAATTTCATAAATTTCATAAGTTGTTTTATATAACATATTTAGAAAAATTAAAATATATTTAGATACACTTTCATCTACTTTAGCATGAGTATACACCATTTTTATATCAAAACTACAAAATGGAAAAATTATTAACTCATGTGTTTTAGAAGATTTAATAAAAGTATCAGATAAATTATCATTATTATCTATATATTTTTTATAAATAATTAAATTTTTACACATATGAATACAATCTTTAACAATTTTATGTTCTTTAAGAATTTTATAATGTCTAATTAATTTGTCATCAGTAACTTCTTCAGAACATAAATGTTTACAATCTTCAATAAATCCTTGAATATTATTTTTATATATAGTTGTATCAAAAATAGTATTAATAACTTTTACATAAATAGTATTATGAAATGAATCTAATAATTTATAAATTCTTTCAATATTTGTTTTAAGTTTTAGATATTTATCTCGAATAATATTAATATCTAATGATTTTTCATCACCTAATAATTGATTAAATAAATCAGACATACCTTGCTGATCTATATTTTGTTTTACAATCTTAATTTTATTATTACCTCTACCCATTTTAATATTTTATTAAAAAATTTATTAAATTATTATTTTAAATATTAGTTATTATTTAAATATAGTATAAAATTTAATATATATATTAAATAAATAAGATTATTTTTAATATAAATAAGATATATAATTTAAATTTTATTAATTATAAATAATTATAAAAAATGAGTAATACATATGATATTGGTGATATTGCTGATAAATTCAATAAAAATATTAAAAAATTAATTCTATTATTAAATCAATCATTAGAAGATAATATATTATTTGATACAATTAAAAGAAGAACAATGCTTATTACTAAATCTCATCCATTATTCTTATTAGAAGAAGCTGGTCCACAAATATTTCAATATAGAGATCATATTAAAAATGAATCAGATGAATTATTTCTATCTTTAGAAGATACAGTAATGAATCATAAACAAATGCAAGAGTATATTACAGAAAATCAAAATGATAAGGATAATATTATTATGTTATTAAAATTAATTAAAAATATTTGGATTGATTATAATCCAGAAGAAAAAAAAATTATTAAAAAAACTTTAAAAATTTTATTATCTGAATACTGTAAATATTTAACTATTAAAAATTAAATTTATTCTGTTTCAGCTATATTATCCCAGAATTTTTGTAAATCCTTATCATCACTCATATAGTCAGATATAGGTCTAGTTTTAGTTAATTCTGAATTATCTATATATGTTTTTTCATCTCTTGTTAAATTTGAAAAATTAGAAATATTATCAATAGATTTATTATTATTTTGATCATTAAATTTACTAGTAGAAATCATACTATTATTTAATTTAGGATTTATTTTTTTTTGTTTTTCTTGTTTTAATTTATATTTATTCTCTTTATCTTTTACTTTATTTAAATCTAATGGCTCTTCAATAGTATCATCTTTTAATGCTTCATTTAATAAAAAATCATGTAAAAATTCATTATTATCAGTATTCTTTTTATTAGAAAAATTATTAGTTGGTTGAATTAGTTCATCTTCTTCATTATATTCTTTACCTTCACATAATTTTATTAAATAATTAATAATATTATATGTTCCAGTAATAATTGTTTCATTATGAATTAACGCTGGAGTATTATTAATTCTATTAGTAAATGATTTATAATTAGATTTATTTAATAATACTAATTGTATATAATATTGAGATTGTAATATTTCTTGATAATTTAAATTTAAAAATTTAAATAAATTTTTATTATTTTTATTATTTGTAGATTTAGATTCCTTAACTATTATTTGTAAAGTTGTAAAATTATCCATTTTAATAAATTATTCTAATTAAATAAAATAAACTAAATATAGTATAATATTAATTCTAATACAATTTTAATTAAAATTTAAAATTGAAATTATTACATAAATAGTATAATATAATAATGGAAGTTAAAAATATCAATGTATCCGATACTACTATTAAATATAAAGAATCAAAATATAAATCATTGATTGAAAAAAACACTCATTTATTACCAACATTTAATAAACAAATATTAAAATTTGAATTAATTAATTCAAATGAAGCATTTGCTAATGCTATTAGAAGAGTATTTAATGACGAATTATTAATTAAATGTTTAAATACTTCAATATTTAATATCAAAACTGATGATAAATATATCTTACATGATACAATAATTGAACGATTAAATTCAATATCAATTAAACAAGATATACCTGATGATATTGAATTTCAAATTAAAGTAACTAATAATACAGATGGAATTATTAAAATTTATACCAAAGATATTATTAATAAAACAAATAAAAATATGTATTTTAATCCTAATATTCTATTATGTACTTTAAAACCAAATAAATTTTTATTTATTGATAAAATTGTAATTAATAAAGATTATGGATATAATAATAATATATATTCTTTAGGAAGTTATAAATATCAAATATTAAATACAGATTTTAAAGAATTATCATTAAATGTTGAATCTAAAGATTTTGAATTAGAATTACTTACTAATGGAAATATAGAATTAAATGTTTTAATAAATAATATTTATGATAATTTATATTTTAGATTAATTAAAGTTCAAACTGCTATTAATAATTATGAATTAGAAAAAAATTCAAGTGATGTTAATAAAATTATTAATGAAATTTTTATTATAAATAATAATAATATTTATGAAATTCATATTAATAATGAATATCATACTATTGGTAATTTATTAACTTATTATATCTATAAATTAGATCCATCAATTGAATTAATTAATTATAAATTAGAACATCCATTACGACATAAAATAGTTGTAAATATTAAACATAATAATTATAAAAAATTATGTAATGATGCTATTAATAATATTATTAAAGATTTGGATAAATTTAAAAAATACTTTAATAAAATTTAATACGCCTACACTTTTAGTTATTCTAATTGAATATTATTTTTTTATATATTATATCCTAATTCATAGATTATTCTAATTCATTATGAATAATTATTTTAGTTCAGATTTATTTAGATTAGAACTATTATATCAATATAATAAAAGATTAGAAACAAATAATATAATTTTAGAAAATAAAAATAAGCAATTACGAAATTTAGAAGATATTTATAAAAAATTATATATAAAATTAGAAAATGAATTAAATATTGTAATTGAAAATAATATTAATAATTTTAATAAAATTAATAAACAAAATATTAATGATTATAATGAAATTACTGAAAAATATTTTGAATTAATTAATAAATATAAAGATCTTAAAGAAGATTATTATAAATTAAATTTAGAAGTTGAAAAAAATAAAAAAGTTAATAATTCTAACTCTAATTCAATTTTATACAATTTAAAATTTTTTAATTGGATGTAAAAAATTATACTTGTGAATTTATAATTTCTGGATTATAACCATTATGTAATCTAGTTTCTTGATTTCTATAATTTATAAATTCTTTTATTTTATCTTCAAATATTGGCAGAACTTGCCTAGGTTCTTTTTTTTGATTTTTATTAAAATTAATATATAATTCATTTAATTTTTCTTCAATAAATGATTTCATTTCTAATGCAATTTCTTCATCATGAATTAAATATTTTTTTAAATAATATATATACTTTTCAAAATTTTCATTTTTAATACTTTCATTCATTCTAGTTAAATGATTAAATAACTCTTTTATAAAATCATTATATGTTAATGTATTCCAAGTAATTTTATTTGTATTAGGTTCTATTTCTAATATTAAATATTCATAAATAGGTTTTTTGAATCCCGGAAACATTAATAAAATTTTTAAATTATGATTATCTTCATTAGTTAAATTAAAATGTAAATGTTCTAAGATTTCAGTTGTTCCTTGAAATAATAATCTAATTTTTTCTTGAGGACATAAAAAATCTTTTTTCATAACTCTTTCATATAAATCATTACCAACATCATTAATTATCCATTTTCTAAGATAACTAAAATCAGTATTAGAAAATGATTTTGTTTGTAATGTTAAATGAATAATATTATTATATATATTATCACCTATATGATTATGATTATGATTACCATTTATATTAATATTTTTAATATGTTTTTTAGTTTTTTCATGTTCTTGTAATTTTGATTCATATTTAAACTCTTTTTTACATATATTACAATTATAAGTTTTTTTAATATTACAATCTTTTTTTCTATTTTTATGCCTAATAAATTCAGATTCATAATTAAATTCTTTATTACATTTAAAACATTTATACATTTGTAAATATTTCTTATTATTTGTAAATATTTCTTATTATTTGTAAATATTTCTTATTATTTGTATCATATATAATATTTAAATAATATATTTAATATAAAAAATTTTATATTTGTTTGTTTTTCCTTCTTTTAAATTAAAAGAAGAAATTACAATCAGTGATAATAGTATAAAAAGTTTTTATATATTTTCTAAATTATTTTGTTTAACTAAATTATAAATATCATTCATTAAATTATTTAACTCACATATAAAATATTCATTACCATATTCTTTAGCTTGAATATATTTGTTATTTTCTTTTAAATATTTTAAAATTATCTTTTCCATTATTGTTGAATCTATACATGGAATAGTAAATAATAATTTACTACCTTTACTATAACCATTTAATCTATTTTTAATATTTTTAGTTTTTCCAATTTTATAAATATTTGAATTAGTTTTAACAAATGTTCTTTCATGAACTATATATATATATTCAGTATTATTAGATTCTTTATTTGATATTTTTTCTATTAAATTAAATTTCTGTTCTAATTCAGTATTTTTATTTTGTAATTCTTTATTTATTTTTTCTAATTCAGTATTTTTATTTTGTAATTCTTTATTTATTTTTTCTAATTCATTAAATTTATTTTGTAATTCTGTATTTTTATGTTCTAATTCAGTATTTTTATTTTGTAATTCATTAAATTTATTTTCTATATCATTATTGATAGTATTATTATGATCACTATTTATTATATCATTATTAATATTTTTAATATTTTTAATATGTTTTTGAGTTTTTTCATGTTCTTTTTGATGGGAAGGTCTAACAAATATAATATTACAAATATTACATTTATATTCTTTTTTTGATATATTACATGGATTTTTTCTATTTTTATGTGCTTCTAATTTAGATGGAGTTGAAAATTCTTTACTACATTTAATGCATTTATACATTTTACTTTAAAAAGTTAAAATTAAATTATATATGATACTACATTAAAAAATTTTTAAATATAATTAAATTTTAATATAATATTTTTACAAAAATTAGATATATTTTTTTAATTTAAATTCTAAAAATAACATTATTATTATTATATAAATTAATAATTTTAATATGATTAAGATATTGAGTTGGAATATAGTTAGTTTAAGAGCAATTTTAAAAAAAAATAATATAATAGATAATAAAGAATCTATTAAAAATACATTTGAAAATTTTATAAAAAAAAATAAATTTGATATTATTTGCTTACAAGAGATAAAACTATGTGATAAAACAATAAATATTTTATTTGAATTTCTTCAAGATGAATATCCATATAAATATTATAATATTCCACATACTAAACGTGGTTATAGTGGAGTTGCTATCCTTAGTAAAATAAAACCATTATCTCATTCTGATAATTTTGATGATACATTAGGAAGATATATTAAGGTTAAATATGATAAATTTTATTTAATTAACTTATATGCTACAAATGCGGGGCCAAATTTAGAAAGATTAAAAGAAAAACATGAATTTAGTAATAAATTATATTCTAAATTACAAAAATTAAAAGCAAAAAAAGAAGTATTAATTATAGGTGATTTTAATGCAATTCATGCAGAACATGATTCATATGATTTTAAAAAACATTATAATAAATTAGCAGGAGTTACTGAGATTGAAATTAATGATTTTAATAAACTTATTAATAGTGGATTTATTAATATATTTAGAAATAAATATCCAGAAAAAAAACAATATAGTTATTTTACATATAGATGGCCAAGTAGATTTAATAATAAAGGATTATTAATTGATTTTGCATTAGCTACAAATAAATTATCTAAAAAAGTAAAAAAAATAAAATATTTAGATAAAATCTATGGATCTGATCATCTACCATTATATCTAGAATTAGAATATAATTTATAAAATTAAATAAATTTTATTTTCATCAAGTAATTTACATTTTTCACATATATTATAAGGATCACAATCTATACAATTAATATAATTATTTGTTGAATTAATATAATTATTTGTTGAATTTGATATTATTACATCAGAATTATTACATAAATTAATAATATTATTTTTTTCTATAGGTTCTATAGATTCTACAGCATTTGGTAAATAATATTGATATGCTAAATAATAATTTAATTTTCTATTTAATTGAAATATAGATATATGACAAGCTTCTAATTTTTTATATAAATTATAATATCCAATTCCTAAAGGAATAAATGTTAATAAAAAATAACCAAACATTGAGTTAATATTTTAAGTAGTAATGATAATTAAAATTGAATTTAAAGTAAATAAGATATATTATTAATAATAAAGTTTTAAATAAAGTTAATAAAGTTTATAATTATAATGAATAATAATTTATTTGATTTCAATAATTTAGATAATAATACATCTTATTTATTAGGATATTTTATTAATTCTTGTTATGTATCTGAAGATAATACTTTGAAAGTAAAAATAAGTAATAATCAAGTTTATATTATAAATTTATTAGAAATATTAGATAGAAATTATAATCTTAATTATACAATTACTGATAAATTAAATTATTATCAAGTAAATATTAAATCAGAAAATATTATCACTAATTATTTAGAATTATTACAAATAAAGAAAGGTAAACAATTTAATTTAATCAAATTTCCAAATTTATATAAAAAAAATACTAATTTATTTTGGAATTTTATTCATGGATATATTGATTATAATGGGATCTTAGATAGAACTAAAAATATTCCACAATGTACTATTTTATTTAATTCTCATTTATTATTAAAAGATTTTAATAATTATATTAAAATTCCACATACAAAATTAAATAATAAATTAATATTTAATTCTACAAATTGTATTGATTTATTAGGTAAAATATATAAAGATAAACCAATAGTATTCAATACTGATAATTATAATAAATTTCAATCTTATATTAATTGGAAAAATTTAAATTTACAAAGTAATAATTTAGATACATGTAAAATTATTAAAGTTGATCAAAATGCAATTATTCCAACTAAACATTATGAATCCGATGTGGGATATGATTTAACTATTATTAAAAAAGTAAAAAATTTAACACTATCAACTATTTTATATGATACAGGTATTAAATTATCTGTAGATTATGGATATTATATAGAAATAGTACCAAGATCATCATTATCAAAATCAGGTTACATTTTAGCGAATTCTATTGGAATTATTGAAAAATCTTATTCCGGTAATTTATATGTTGCACTTACTAAAATTGATAAAGAAATGCCGGATTTAGAATTACCATTTAGATGTTGTCAATTAATATTTAAACCACAAATATCACTTAAAATTGTAGAAGAAAATGATTATATTGAAGAAACTACTAGAAATAATGGAGGATTTGGAAGTAGTAATTAAAAAAATAATATAATATTATAATAACATAATCTCATAATAATATTATTCTTTATTTTTTTTAATAAAAATCTTCATAATTATAAATTTAATTCAAAATGATTCATTTCTTTTAATAATATTTTACAACATTTAAATGGTAATTGAATATCTGGCATTGATTTATCTACTTTAATTAATGTAACTAATAATGTTGTATTTTTTTTATCAATTATAGGATTAATTACTCCTATAGAATTTCCTAAAATATACCCACTAATTGATAAATTAAATTTAGGTATTAATTCAAAATAATATCCAAATTGTGGTAATAATTGTATTCCAGTATCATATATTGTTATTTTATTAGAAATTGTTTTATATCTTTTAATTATAGTAATATCATAACCTATATCTGAAGCATGTTTTTTAAATGGTATTATTGCTGATTTATGTAATAATTTAACTTTACATTTTGGTAATAGATATAAAAGAGAATCATTATCAGAATCAAAACTGATATTTTTATAATTAGATAATTTTATATATATATTATATAAATATTCATCAATATCATTTGGATTTATAATTGAATTATAAAGTTTAGATAATATATTTAAAACATGATAATCAGTAAATGTTAATTTATAATTATATTTAATTTTATTATATGTTAATATTTGTGTATCTATAGTATATTCTATATGTAATTCTATATTTATAAAATTAATAAATTGATCAAGTATTATTTTATCTATTTTTCTAAATAATATTATCAAGACTGGATAATTAATATTTTTATATGATATATTTTTTGATGATTTATATTTTTTCTTACAGTCTTGATTAATTGTAGAATCATCAGAAGTATTTGGCATTATTAATTTTGAATTTAATTCTATATAACCTCTAATAAAATCTAATATATTATCATAATTTAAAGTATTTAAATTAAATATATCATAAGATAATATATAATTTTTTCCGATATTATATAAATTATTATCCATATTTATTATACTTTATATGCAATTTGTTTAAATTTAATTTATAATAAAAAAATATTAGTTTCACTTTCTTAGAATAATTTAATTTATACTATTATAAATTTTAAAAACCGTTTTTTCATCATCAGTTATTAGTTTATCAATATTATTTATATTATAAAATAAAAAATTTAATAAAAGTTTAACAGAATTAATATAATATTTTTTTTTATGAATAAATACTAATCTATAATTAATATCATCAGTTATTTCATTAATTGAGTATTTATCATAATCTGTAGCTATTAGATATTTAATTTTACATGGAAATTGTGATTTATTTAATATTGCACTATAAATATAGTTTAAATAAACATTATGAAAATCATATAATACAAAATAATACTCATTATTACTAATTTTATATGTATTATCTGATAATTTATTTAATATAATATTATTTCCATATAAATTCAAAACATTTATATAATATCCTCTAAAATAACTATTTAATTTTTCAGTAGTAATTTTAAATAACTCTTTATTAAATTTATTAAAAAATATATTATAATTAATTAAAGGTGATAAAAATTTTAATAGTTTTAAATCTTGACTATTATTTAAATTATCATTATTATTAAATAAGAAATTACATATTAATAATTGTAAATTCTTTTTACCATTGATTTCAGATTTTTGTTCTTCATATATAAAATAATATAATAAAGACATTTCCAAACCTATTTGATATGCATTAATATTAGATTCTAAAATAAATTTGATAATTTTTTTAATAGCTTTATTAGTGATTAAGTATTGTTTGATTAAATACATATTAAATATTTTACTCATATATTTAATATATTATAATAATTTTTATCATAAATAATTTATCAAAATGTCTAATTCTAAAATTCAAGGAATATTGACTTCTAGAGGATTAGAAATAAATACAGAACAATTAATTGCAAAATATTCAGCAAATGGATTAAAAAAAATTCAAAATAAATTTATTATTCGTTATAAAAGTCCAATTGGAACTTATTATATTACTAAATTATTATATTTTAAACATGGAGAAAATATTATTTTTCCAAGGTTTTTAGGATTTAATTTATTAAAATTAAAAATAATTGATAATATTACTAATAAAATTACAGATGGT
>JACCEC012929278.1_pt1 | contig 13906 bp, 12 predicted proteins | sample 7450121 | NCBI WGS metagenome assembly JACCEC01 (sample SAMN15323455, study PRJNA562643) | freshwater metagenome | isolation source: river surface water | place: USA:Blue River Watershed | collected 2017-08-18 | reverse complement strand
CGCGGGAGTCCTTGTTGACTCAATACATCTTTTTTAACCATCCTCAGTTTGAGGGTTGTCGCAATAATATCATCGAAATTCCTGATAATGAACACCATTTCTTATTGACAGAAGACGAACTCAAGAGCGATTATCTCCGCTCCACGCTAGAAGGTGGTGATGTGATGATGGTAGCCCCACGGCATTTGTTGATTGGGTGCAGCGAGCGGACGACCTTGTATGCAGCCCAGCAGGTGATGAAATCGTTGTTTGAGCGTAACGTGGTGGATACCATCACTATCGTGAAAATCCCTAAAAAACGGGACTACATGCATATCGACACGGTTTTTACGCAAGTAAAACGCAACGTCTGGGTGTTACTAGGGTCGATTGCTCGCCAGGGAGACGAAGCTAAAAAGCGCGATGTACTTCACTTTTTTGCTCCGAAAGAAGACCCTGATCGTTTGCAAATTATGCAATTCAACAAAGGGTGGGAAAACAAACCCACCGAAATTGAGAATTTAGAAGATTTATTGGCTGATATTAGTAAAAACGACTTAGGATGTAGCGAACCTGTTGAGTTTATCTACTCAGGAAACAACGAATTTCCGTTCGGTGCACGTGAACAATGGACTGACTCCTGCAATTTGTTGGCGCTTAAAGACGGCGTGGTGATTGGCTACGACCGCAACGACAAAACCCTTGAGGCATTTAGGGCCAAAGGTTTCCGTACGATTCGGGCAAAAGATTTATTGGAAGAATTTGAAGCAGGAATTTCATCGCCCGAAACGATTCAAAATACGTTCATTATGCTGCCTTCGGCTGAGCTTTCGCGGGCGCGAGGTGGTTCACATTGCATGAGTTTACCGATTTTGCGGGATGGATTTTAAGCATCCTGCCTTTTTGATTCATTGGCTTTATCATTAACTTTAGGATAAAATCAAGCAAGCTATGACTACTACACTGGTTCAGACTGACGTATTACCAACTGACCTTCAAACAGTCGAAGCGTTTGAAAATTGGCAGCGCCAACACGTGGTGGAAGGTAGTTTTGAATTTTTAGATGGTAAAATCCTTCAAAAGGAGGCTATGAAGCAAGATGAGATTTTTATCGCGGCTTTTTTGCAACGAATTTTTACGCAGACAAAAAGCTATCAGAACGGAGATGTTTTGATGCCTGAATCAGATTCTTACATAAGCCAAACCCGCAAACGAGTGCCAGATTTGACCTATTTTACGGCGGATGAAATCAAACAAATGCGGCAAGGGGCACGAATAAAGACGCGATTTGCCATTGAAATCTTGTCAGATTCGGAGTCGTTTGAAGATGTGATTGAAAAAGTACAAGATTATTTCGACGCAGGCGGAGCGTTGGTATGGTACATTGCGCCAAAGCAGCAAAAAATATACGTCTATACCAATCCTGATGAATCAAAAGCGTACAAAGGAAAAGATTTGATTGTGGCTTTGCCCGTCGTCCCCGATTTTCAATTTGAAGTTTCCCAATTGTTTTCCTAAAAATCAGCAACTAAAGATGAATAGTATGTCGTACAAAATGCAACCTCAGGCTACCACGCACATTATGATGATTCGGCCTGTGCGTTTTGGGTTTAATGAAGAAACCGCCGAAAGCAACGCGTTTCAAGATGCCGCCTTGGCCGCCAAAACCAAAGACAGCGCGCAAGAAGAAGCCTTGGTTCAGTTTGAAAATATGGTAGCACAACTTACGGCGGCTGGTGTGGATGTAATTGCGTACGACGATACACCCGAACCTCATACGCCTGATTCCATTTTTCCGAATAACTGGATTTCTTTTCACCAAAGCGGTAAGGTAATTCTATACCCAATGCAGGCTGAAAATCGCCGTTTGGAACGCCGTACGGATATTATTGAAAGCCTTAAAGAACATTTTCAAGTCGAACAAATTATTGATTTGACGTATTTTGAGAAAGAAGGAAAGTTTTTGGAAGGAACAGGAAGTATGGTGCTCGATCGCCGTTATAAAGTTGCGTATGTGTGTCTTTCGCCACGGACTGATTCTGATGTATTAGACGCCTTTGCGGAGGAAACGGGCTATAAAATTGTAAAATTCAATGCGGCCGATGCCAACGGAAAAGCGGTCTACCATACCAATGTGGTGATGTGCGTAGGCGATGCTTTTGCGGTGGTGTGTTTGCAGGCGATTACCGACCTCGACGAACGTCTGTACGTGCGAGAAGAACTTGAAAAAACAGGTAAACAGGTAATTGAAATTACCCTCGAGCAAATGAATAGCTTCGCGGGAAATATGCTTTTGGTATATAACAAACGAGGCGAAAAACTACTCGTGATGTCTACACAAGCGTTTGAGTCATTGACGGCTAAGCAACGCGACGAACTCGATGATTATGCGGTCTTATTTCACTCTGATTTGTCTATTATTGAAGGAAATGGGGGTGGGTCAGCGCGTTGCATGATGGCCGAGGTGCATCTTCCAGAAAAATAAGTCGTACCTTTGCGGCTTATTACGATGAATAAGCCACATGAATTTTGACGAACTAAATCTGAATAAATCCCTGCTGAAAGCCCTTGATGATTTGGGCTTTACGACGGCAACAACCATCCAATCGAAGGTTCTTCCTGTTGTAATGTCAGGCAAGGACGTATATGGAATTGCACAAACAGGTACGGGAAAGACCTTCGCGTATTTGTTGCCGTGTTTACGTCTGTTTCAGTTTTCCAAAGAGAAATCTCCTCAATTAGTGATATTGGTGCCCACCCGCGAGTTGGTGGTGCAGGTCGTGGAGTCGGTAAAACAACTGACAACCTACATGAACCTGCTTGTAGTGGGCGTGTATGGAGGGGTAAACTTCAAACCCCAAGTAGCTGAAGTGTCTAACGGTGTTGATATATTGGTGGCTACGCCAGGTCGTTTAGTTGATTTACTGTCGAGTGGGGTAGTGAAGCCAAAGAATATCAAGCGATTAGTGCTTGACGAGGCCGACGAAATGCTCAATTTAGGTTTTCGGGCGCAGCTAAAGTTAATTTTGGATACGCTGCCCGAACGCCGCCAAAATCTTCTTTTTTCGGCTACTATTACCGACGAAGTAGAGGCGTTGATGAATAGCTACTTCGACAGTCCCGTTCGGGTAGAGGCCACTCCCGTCGGAATGCCTTTGGATAATATCTATCAAACGGCTTACGACGTTCCTAATTTTTATACAAAAATCAATTTGTTGACATTGCTCCTTGGGCACGATCCTGACATGACAAAAGTGTTGGTGTTTGTGGCGACAAAGCAACTAGCCGAGTTGGTATATAACGAATTGTCGGTGGAATTTGGGGAAGAATTAAGCGTTATTCATTCCAACAAAGCCCAAAATCAGCGTTTTGAGGCCGTTAAGCGTTTTGAAAAAGGTGAAGCACGTATTTTGGTTGCTACCGACGTGATTGCCCGCGGTTTGGACATTGCCGAAGTGTCGCACGTCATTAATTTTGACATGCCAGAGTTTCCCGAAACCTACATTCACCGCATTGGGCGTACGGGCCGGGTGGATAAAAAAGGTGTGGCCATTAGTTTTATTACTGAAAATGAGAAAGAACAGCAGTTGGAGGTGGAAGTGCTAATGCAGCAGGAAATTCCGATGCGGCCATTGCCCAAACATCTCGAAATTTCGGATGAACTGATTGAAGAGGAAAAGCCAAAACAGATGATGAAACTTCCGCAAGTTAAGATTGCATTGAGCGAATCGTTTGGCGGGGCATTTCACGACAAATCAGAGAAAAACAAAAAAGTAAACGTGCGCCGCGACCACGCCAAAGAAATGATGAAGAAGTACGGCAAACCTATCAGAAAAACACGCCCTAACAACGGGTAATTGGCGTTGGAGACGCTAGACCCATTGTGCTTCTGGTTGCTTATAACTAGAAGGGATGAAATGATTTGTGAAAAACCAACAAAAAACAGTACATTTCCTGAAAAATAAACCCTTTTCACGGAAATGACATTCGATTACATCATCATCGGGGCAGGCTCGGCGGGTTGTGTGTTGGCGCATCGCCTTTCGGCAAATCCAGCGATTCAAGTATTGTTGTTGGAAGCAGGAGGGCCTGACAAAAAAATGGAAATTCATATTCCTGCGGCATATTCCAAGCTCAATCGTACGGAGGTCGATTGGGGATTTGAAACCGAACCTCAGCAGCACGTACTCAATCGGAAAATGTATTTGCCGCGCGGCAAAGCCTTGGGAGGAAGTAGCTCCACCAATGCCATGGCGTATGTGAGAGGCAACCGCGCCGACTATGACCAATGGGCAGCCATGGGCAACGAAGGCTGGAGTTACGAAGAGGTATTGCCCTATTTTAAAAAATCAGAACACAACGAGCAGATTCACAACGAATACCACGGGCAGGGTGGGCCGCTCAATGTGACATATGCGACGGGGTATCGTACCCCCGTGGCGGAGGCGTTTGTGAAAGCTTGTGCCGAAAAAGGGATTCCCGAAAACCCCGATTATAACGGTGCCGAACAAGCAGGTACAAGCCTGTTTCAGTTTACTATTAAAGACCAAAAACGATGGAGTACGGCCGCCGCTTTTTTGAAACCCATTTTGAATCGCCCCAACTTAAAAGTCATTACGTTTGCGCATACGACTCAACTCATTTTGGACAATGACCGTGCGGTAGGCGTGGAGTTTTTGACGGGAAAAAATACCACCGAAAAAGCGTTTGCTAACAAAGAAATCATCCTGTCGGCGGGGGCTTTTAATTCTCCCCAAATTTTGATGTTGTCGGGGATTGGCGACAAAGACGAGCTAAAAAGGCACGGAATAAAGGTTAAAAAACACTTACCAGGGGTGGGTAAAAACTTACAAGACCACTTATTTACGGGGGTGAGTGCCTTGGCCAACGTGCCAACTGCCAACGATTATCTGTCTGTGTGGGGACAAGTGAAGGGATTGGCGCAGTACGTGTTTATGAAAAAAGGGCCGATGACGATTAGTCCGTTGGAAGCCAATGCCTTTACGAAAATTTATACAGGCCCAGACCCCGTCGATTTTCAGTTCCATTTTGCACCTGTTCACATTGGCAACGACGGGAAAGCCGATTTTTACAATATTGATACTTTTCCGCACACTAGTGGTTTTACTATTTTACCGACGCTCCTTAAGCCTAAAAGTGTAGGATTTGTGGGATTACGCTCATCAAATCCGTTGGATGCACCACTCATTGATCCTCGTTTCTTATCCGAAGAAGACGATGTACTAACGCTATTGAAAGGTACCAAAAAAGCGCTGGAAATTATGGATGCCAAGGCATTTGATGCAGTGCGAAAGGAAGTAATTCTTCCCCTTCAACGTAGCTCCGACGAGGCACTTATTTTGCACATCAAGACACTATTGGAAACGGTGTATCACCCCATTGGTACGTGCAAAATGGGTAACGACGAAATGGCGGTAGTAGATAGTAAATTACGGGTACAAGGCATTGAAGGGCTTCGAGTGGCCGATGCGTCGATCATGCCGCGTATCATCGCGGGCAATACCAATGCCGCCTGCATTATGATTGGCGAAAAAGCCGCTGATTTGATTTTGGAGGATATTCGTTAATAGTTATTGATTAGAACACAGATTTGACACGGTGTTTATGGATTTGAAAAATCTTCGGGTATAGTAGTAGCTTTCTATGTGTGTATTATACTGTTTTCTATGTGTTTTAGAAATATCACAAAAGAAAAAACCCCCGCAAAGTGACTCTGCGGGGGGAAGACGCTTATCGAATCAGCTGATAACCAATTAACTAGCAACAACTAGCTCACGAGCAAGCTCTACTAAGTCTTTGTCGTTTACTTCTTTTTTTATGTCGGCTACGTCCAAGAATTGCTTATAAATAACGTCCAACGTCGCTTTATCGAAGGTGTAACCCAACAATTCCAAGCGGTGTTTCAACGCGTGGCGACCGCTACGAGCTGTCAACACAATCATTGATTTATCCACACCTACGTCTGTAGGACTCATAATTTCGTAGTTCAAGGTATGTTTCAAGAAACCATCTTGGTGAATACCCGATGAGTGCGCAAACGCATTACGGCCCACAATTGCCTTATTGGCTTGCACAGGCATACGCATCATTTTTGAAACCAATTGGCTGGTAGGGAAAAGCAATTGAGTATTTATTCCTGTTTCGTATCCTAACTCTTTGTGTACATTAAGCGCCATTACTACTTCTTCCAACGATGTATTTCCTGCCCGTTCACCGATGCCGTTCATCGTTACTTCAACCTGACGTGCTCCGTTCATGATACCAGCTAAAGAGTTGGCCGTTGCCAAACCAAGGTCGTTATGACAGTGAATCGAAATGGTAGCAAGGTGAGCGTTTGAGGTATTTTCAAAGATATACTTGATTTTATCGCCGTATTCATTGGGCAAACAGTAACCTGTTGTATCTGGGATATTTACTACTGTAGCCCCCGCTTTTATTACCGATTCTACCAAGTGTGCCAAAAAAGCAACATCTGCGCGTCCTGCATCTTCACAATAAAATTCTACATCTTCCACATACGACTTAGCGTGTTTAACGGCGGCAATCGCCTGTTCTACGATTTTTTCGCGTGTGCTGTTGAATTTGTGCTGAATGTGAATATCGGACGAACCAAGTCCCGTGTGAATCCGTCCGCGTTGAGCATATTTGAGGGCATCTCCAGCGGCATCAATATCCCCTTTTACGGCGCGTGAAAGGGCGCAAATAACAGGCTGACGAACAGCTTTTGAAATTTCTACCACCGAACGAAAATCACCAGGGCTCGAAACAGGAAAACCCGCTTCGATGATATCAACACCCAGTTTTTCGAGTTGTTGTGCTACCACAATCTTTTCATCGGTTGTTAATTGGCAGCCAGGCACTTGCTCGCCGTCCCGCAACGTGGTGTCGAAAATTTGGACTTTTTGGCTCATTGTGTATAAAAGAAATTGTAAATTGGTTAGATTTCGATTCTTGGGGTTATTTGTTTACAAAAAACCCCTTCTCAAGCGTGAGAAAGGGCCTTTTTACTATAAAAGTTTCCTTTCTCACATGACGTGTGTGAGGAGAAGACCGAAAATATTATTAAGGTGTAATTTCATGAATTGTGTTGCGAATTTTCGCTGTACGCGTATTTCTTCTACAAAAATAGCGGAATAATTCTTTGGTGCAAAAAGTTTTTAAAAAAAATGTAGCCGTGTATAAAATTTGTTCTTGTGGTAGATTTTACGATCTTTCTACAAAGAAAGCAGAAATACCTAGTTTTGTAAAAGACATAGTTCTATTTATCAGATGAAACCCTACTTTATATTGTTTTTCCTCATGAGTATTATTCAGAGAGCCGCATTGGCGCAGCCTGCGACGTTCAACTGGCAAGGCCACCGTGGTTGCCGTGGATTGATGCCCGAAAACACCATTCCTGCGTTTCTGAAAGCACTTGATTACGGGGTGGCTACCTTAGAGTTGGATGTTGTTATTTCGAAAGACAAAAAAGTGGTCGTTTCGCACGACCCTTATTTTCACCCCGATTTTTCGATAAAACCTGATGGTACGCCCGTGCCAAAAAGCCCCAAAATTGTTTTATACGACCTCTCTTACGACCAAATCAAGCGCTACGATGTGGGAAGTAATGGTAATGCGAATTTCCCTGAACAACAAAAACAGAAAACCTATAAGCCGCTTTTACGCGAGATGATTGAGGCCGTTGAGGCGTACCGAGTTAAAAACAAACTGCCACTTTTTTTGTACAACATCGAAATCAAGAGCGAAGAAAAAGAATACGATAAGTCACAGCCCCAACCCGCGGAGTTTTCGGATTTGGTGTATCAAGAAATCATGGCTCAGCTTCCGCCTGAACGAGTCGTTCTCCAGAGCTTTGATTTTAACGTTTTAAAGCATTGGAAGAAACAAATCGACGCGGGTAAGTATAAAAAAGTAGCGCTGTCGGCGCTGGTGGCTAATGCCAAAGGGATTGAAAAAAATGTCGAAGATTTAGGATTTATCCCCGAAATTTACAGTCCATACCATTTATTACTTTCAACGGAGCGGGTGCAGCAGCTTCACAAGATGGGAGTACAAGTGGTACCGTGGACGGTAAATACGACCGAAGAAATGCTGAAAGTGAAGGCCATGGGCGTGGATGGTATCATTACCGATTACCCCAATCGTATCCCAAATCCTTGATATTTGTAAAATCCCATAGTGGGTTTAGTGGATGATTCGTTGCTTTTATTTATGTTTGAGAAAATAAAACCTGATTTTCTGTGTCTTTACTGAACGACATAATGGTCTTTTTTATGAAGCGTCGTGCCGAGCGCATCGAACACTTCAAGGCGAATCCCATAGAGGTTCAGTATAAAGTATTCCATGATTTGCTGGAAGGGGCTCGTTACACCGATTGGGGGCGAAAGTACCGCTATGATTCGATTCAAACCATTAAACAGTACCAAGAACGCGTACCAATTTCGAGTTATGAAGATTTATATCCGTCGATTGAACGGGTACTGCACGGCGATCAAAATGTTCTTTGGCCGTCGGACGTCGAATGGTTTTCAAAATCGTCGGGAACGACCAATGCCCGTAGCAAATACTTACCTATTACGCCAGAGTCGTTGGAAGAGTGCCATTATCGAGGTGGCCGCGATGTGATGACGCTGTACGCCCAAAACCGTCCAGGAACGTTGGTTTTTGAAGGAAAAGGCTTGTCAATTGGTGGGAGTTTACACGAAAACCCTTTCAACAGCGGAGGCGGAATGGTAGGCGATGTGTCGGCGGTGATTATGCGTAATTTGCCTGCGTGGGCCGACTACATTCGTACGCCTCCCATCGACATTGCTTTGATGGATAACTGGGAGGGGAAGTTGGTCAAGATGGCTGAAATCTGTGGCAATGAAAACGTAACAAGTATATTGGGGGTACCGACTTGGACGATTGTACTCCTCGACCGTATCATGGAGGAACGTGGAGCGCAGCACATGCTCGATATATGGCCTAATTTTGAGGTATTTATCCACGGAGCGGTTGCTTTTCAGCCTTACCGTGAGCTGTTTATGAAAAAATACTTTCCGAGCGATAAAGTTACCTACATGGAAACTTACAACGCCTCGGAGGGCTTTTTTGCGTTACAAGATGACCTTGCTCATCCAGGAGAAATGCTTTTGATGCTCGATTACGGTATTTTTTACGAATTTGTGCCTGTAGAAGAATGGGACAAACCGCACTCCAAAGCTGTTACATTGGATGAAGTGGAGTTGGATAAAAACTACGCGCTTATCATTTCGACCAACAGTGGTTTGTGGCGCTATCAGATTGGAGATACCATAAAGTTTACCTCCAAATATCCTTTTCGTATCAAAATTAGTGGCCGTACGAAGCATTTTATTAATGCTTTTGGTGAAGAAGTCATTATTGAGAATGCCGACGAGGCAGTTACATTTGCCTGTGAACACACAGGGGCAGTGATAGCCGATTATACGGCAGGACCTGTCTATATGGACGATGGTAGCAAAGGCCGTCACGAATGGGTCATTGAATTTAGTAAGGCACCGTCCGACTGGCAAAAGTTTTGTCATTTGTTAGATAAACGCCTTCGGGAAGTAAACTCCGACTACGATGCTAAGCGTTATCAAGACCTGGCGTTGCTGGCACCGCTTATGCACAATGTACCTTCGGGGACATTTTATGAATGGATGGGGCGTCGAGGAAAATTAGGCGGCCAAAACAAAGTGCCACGCTTGAGCAATTCGCGAGAGTATTTGGAAGGAATTTTACAAATGGTGTATCAAATGAAATAAAACTTCCGATAGAGCGGAATAAAAACTAGGTACTGTCATTTTTTTGAAATACAAAAAGCCTATTTTGCCACGAAAAGAAACCATCGGTGTAAATACTGCATCAAACAAGGCAAGATTTACACAACTTTGCAACCGTTAACTAAAACCTAACAAAACCATGTCAAAAACCACATTAATTGTCATTGTCGTCCTTGCCATTTTTGGAATGTACGGCTGTAGTACTTACAATGGCCTTGTGAGCAAAGACGAAACTGTCAACAATGCTTGGGCCAATGTACAAAGCGCCTACCAACGTCGTGCAGATTTGATTCCTAACTTAGTAAATACGGTGAAAGGAGCGGCTGATTTTGAAAAAAGTACGCTTACCGCAGTCATTGAAGCCCGTTCAAAAGCGACTTCTATCCAGTTGAAACCTGATGACTTGACACCTGAAAACATGCAGAAGTTTCAAGCGGCTCAAGACCAATTGAGCGGAACCCTTTCGCGCCTTTTGGTGTCGGTTGAACAGTATCCCCAACTAAAAGCTAACCAAAACTTCTTGGAATTGCAGGCGCAGTTGGAAGGAACAGAAAACCGTATTAAAGTAGAGCGTGATCGTTTCAATGAAGTGGTGAAAGAATACAACCAATCAGCTCGTACTTTCCCGTCTAACATCTTTGCTGGAATGTTTGGCTTTGCCCAAAAAGGCTACTTTGAAGCCTCTCAAGCGGCTCAGACTACACCTACAGTGAAATTCTAATTTCGTTTCTTTTGAACGATTCAACAATCTTCCTGAAAGTTCTAAAACTTTCGGGAAGATATGTCTTTCCAACCGTAAACTTGTAAATTCTAAACCGTAAATTGCTCATGTCTCTTTTTTTGACGCCTTCGCAACAAGAGCAAGTGGTAGCGGCTATTCGTTCGGCAGAATTGGTGACTTCGGGGGAGGTACGTGTTCATATTGAGACCAATTGCCTCGAAAATGATGTCATCGAACGTGCCAAGCAAGTCTTTGCTGACCTTGGAATGCACCGCACTGATTTGAAAAATGGGGTGCTGTTTTATCTAGCCACAGACGACCGTAAGTTTGCTGTGTTGGGAGATAAAGGCATTAACGAACGCGTTCCTGATAATTTCTGGAATAATGTGCGTGATAGAATGCGGGCTCATTTTAAAAAAAATGAATTTGCAGAAGGTCTCAGCCAAGGGATTCAGTTGGCAGGAGAACAGCTGAAAATGTTTTTCCCTCGCCAAGCAAACGACATCAACGAACTCTCCGATGATATTTCATTCGGATAACCTTTTTCCAATGCGTCATTTTATTTCTTTTTTGCTAATCATCTTGTGTGGCCTTCATGTGTGGGCGCAAGATATTCCCGAACCGAAGAGTCCTCGGCAGTTGGTCAACGATTATGCAGGTATGCTTAACGGAACCGAACGCGAAACCCTCGAACAAAAACTACGGGCTTACAATGATTCTACATCGACACAGATTACGGTGGTTATTGTAAAATCGACATTGCCGTATCCTCCAGGCGATTATGCGTTTGAGTTGGGGCGGCGTTGGGGAGTTGGACAAAAAGACAAAGACAATGGCGTAGTGTTGTTGTGGGCGTCGGACGATCGCAAGATTTTTATTGCTACGGGGCGGGGCATGGAAGGTGCTCTACCCGATGCAATTGCCAAGCGAATCATTACAAACGTGATTTCTCCCGAATTTAAACAGAAGATGTTCTACCGTGGTCTTGATCGAGGTACGGATGAAATCATCAAGTACGCAGCAGGGGAATACAAATCGGATGGCACTGAGGGTGGTGATGGAGAATTGCCTTTGGGCGTTATTATTTTCCTAATAATCGTTGTTATTATTATTATTATCATCATTTCGAAAGCCAACAAAGGCGGCGGTGGGGGCCTAAGCCGACGCGGTGGCGGATGGTATCCCTATACGACCTACACAGGCTGGGGAAGTTCGTCGGGCAACTGGGGTAACAGCGGCGGTGGTGGTTCTGATTTTGGCGGATTTGGCGGTGGCGATTTCGGCGGTGGGGGTGCTGGAGGAGATTATTAGGAATGACGAGTGAGGGAGTGTAGAGTGTCGAATAAAACCGTATTGTTGGGTATAATAGCTGTGTTTTCGGGTGCTTACTACCGAAAAAATAACAAAAAAGATTCTTTATGAAAGTACGGCCTGCGGCGCTTATTATTGAAAATAACCATTTGCTTTTGTTGCGCTATAATTACAGCGGCAATGACATATTTGCTTTGCCTGGTGGTAATCCCGACCGTGGCGAAACCCTCCCGCAGACGATTGAACGCGAACTAAGCGAAGAGATAGGAATTGAAGTGGAGGTTCAGGGAATGCTTTTTTCGGGAGAAGTATTACTTTCGCATCAAAAAGACGATGTGCTTCATGTGGTTTTTGGGACTCAAATCATCGGAGGAATCCCGCAACTCAACCCCAACGAGACGACCGCCTTGGAAATTTGTTGGAAGCCCCTCAATGTGCTACACCAATTAAACCTCTACCCCAATGTTGGGCAATACATTCAAGATGGATTACTAGGCAGCCCACCTCATCCCTACATCGGGCAAATCAACCAGCCTTTTTTTAGCTAACAACGACCCTACAAGCATTCCTAACAAGCTTGCGGCTGTTCCGTAAAGAATGGCAGGAAACGTTGTGTGCCACACAAATGCGCACAATACCCAAACGACTAACCCGAGTATCATTGACGCTATACATCCTACGGCATTGGCACGTTTCCAATAAAGTCCAAAAGTGAGAGGGACAAACAGGGAGACCAAACTAAAGGCCGAAGATTCGCCTACTAATTCAAAAATATCCTGTCGTGTTTGTGCCATCCAAATAGAGGCAAACGTCACGAAAACGACCCCTAATCGGATGACCAACAAAAGACGTGCATCAGATAGGTGAGGAAGATAGGGTTTGATAAGATTTTCTCCTAATACTGCGGCAGGCGCCAAAATAGCGCCACTACTGGTACTCAATAAAGCCGAAATCAAGGCTCCAAAAAACAAAATTTGAATCCACAGCGGAGCATGTTGAAGTACCATGTTGGGGATGATGAAAGAAGTATCTCCGTTCATTAGTTCAGGGTAGAGCGTTTTGGCGGCCAAGGCAATAAATAAAGGCAAAAGCGCCACCGTTAAATAAAGCCCTCCCGCAAAAATCGAAGATTTGACGGCAGTATCGGCATCTTTAGAAGCCATAACTCGCTGGAAAATATCTTGCTGGGGAATGGAGCCTAAGCCTACCGTAATCCAAGCTGCGAGGTATTCGGCGTAGCTTTGCAAACTAATTTCTTTGGGGGTGATGCGGAAAAAATCGGCTGGTTGTTGGCTCGTGACAGGTGTGATTCCTCCCGTTTTTGAAAAGAGAATAATGGCCAAAACGATAATGCCAAAAATCAAGATGATATTGTGTAAAAAGTCGGTAATCGACACCGACCACATCCCGCCCATAAACGTATAGAACATAACGAGGATGGCTCCCACCCAAATACCTGTGCTCAACGGCAGCCTAAACACGACTTGCCCCACAATGCCCATGGCAACAAACTGAGCAGCAATCCAACCAAAATAAGAAGGGATAATCATTACCGCCGAGATAAACTCCGATGCTCTGCCAAAACGCATCAGGAAAAAATCACAAAAAGTAATGATGTTCCAGCGATAAAAAGTTCGGGCAAAAAATATACCTACAAGTATCAAACATAAGGCCGCGCCGAAAGGCTCCTCAATGACATTTAGGAAACCGCCTTCGATAAATTCTTTGGGAGCGCCCATCATGGTTTCCGAGCCAAACCAAGTCGCAAAAGTGACCATCGTGGCCAATCCCATGGGTAAGCGACGCCCAGCTAACACAAAATCTTGGGTGCTGTGTACTCGCCGTGACGCCCAAAAACCGACGGCCACGTTGATGAGAAGATATATACCAATGGAAAAAACAAGCATATTCTCTTTTAAATACAATTTATATATTCCCAAAACATTATCTAATACTTAACATAAAAAAAGAGGAGCTCATTGTGAGCTCCTCTCGGGATTTTAATATTGTGGCGGATACCTACTTTTCCACATTTTATTGCAGTATCATCGGCGGAGTGGGGCTTAACTTCTCTGTTCGGAATGGG
>JACCEC012559090.1_pt1 | contig 13907 bp, 10 predicted proteins | sample 7450121 | NCBI WGS metagenome assembly JACCEC01 (sample SAMN15323455, study PRJNA562643) | freshwater metagenome | isolation source: river surface water | place: USA:Blue River Watershed | collected 2017-08-18 | reverse complement strand
GAGGGGGTTGCTTTTGCAGAAATTTGACCCCCCTCTAGTCCCCCCTTAGTAAAGGGGGAAGAAATATCGGTAGTCTCTGCTTGATTTAGGGGGGAAGTTGTAGCCTCTCCTTTACTAAGGGGGAGGTTGGAGGGGGTTGCTTTTGCAGAAATTTGACCCCCCTCTAGTCCCCCCTTAGTAAAGGGGGAAGAAATATCGGTAGTCTCTGCTTGATTTAGGGGGGAAGTTGTAGCCTCCCCTTTGCTAAGGGGGAGGTTGGAGGGGGTTGCTTTTGCTATAATTTCCGCTAACAGTTTTTCACCTCGTTCTAATGTTTCTAAAAATCGGGTTTCTTCTCGTTGTAATTCCCCCTTAATTGCACTTTCCCGTTGACGTACATTAGGATAAGCTGCTTCGGATAATTGAATGGCAGTTTCAGCGACTTGGGTTGTAAATTCTCCGTTAATTCCAATTAACCGACCATGACGAACAACACGACGAATTAAACGTCTTAAAATATAACCCCGCCCAATATTAGAAGCGGTAACGCCATCAGCAATTAAATGTACAACCGCCCGAACATGATCTCCAATGACTTTTAGGGATACTTTCGTTTTATCATCGGATTTATGATAGTCGATTTTGGCAATTTCCGCCGCCGTTTTAATAATCGGAAAAATCAGATCCGTTTCATAATTATTCGGAACTTGTTGCAGAATTTGTGCCATTCTTTCTAACCCCATTCCTGTGTCAATATTTTTATTTTGTAAGGGGGTTAAATTGCCATCATGATCTCGGTTATACTGCATGAAAACCAAGTTATAAAACTCAATAAACCGAGTATCATCTTCTAAATCAATATTGTCTTCGCCGCGTTCGGGATGAAAATCATAATAAATCTCCGAACAAGGGCCACAGGGGCCAGTGGGGCCAGATTTCCAAAAGTTATCCGCTTCTCCCATGCGTTTAATACGTTGGGGAGGAACTCCAATTTGATCCCGCCAAATGGCAAAAGCTTCGTCATCTTCCTCAAACACACTCACCACCAAACGGTCTGGGGGTAACTCAAAGATTTTTGTGGAAATTTCCCATCCCCAAGCGATCGCTTGTTCTTTAAAATAATCTCCAAAGCTAAAATTACCTAACATTTCAAAAAATGTGTGGTGTCTAGCCGTTCTACCGACATTTTCAATATCATTAGTACGGATACATTTTTGGGATGTAGTCGCACGAGGGAATTCCGGTTGTCGTTGTCCCAGAAATATTGGTTTAAAGGGTAGCATCCCCGCAATGGTTAATAAAACCGTCGGGTCTTCAGGAACTAAAGACGCACTGGGCAAAATTTTATGCCCTCTTTCGGCATAAAAATTAAGGAATTTTTCACGAATTTCGCTACCAGTGGAGAATTTGGGAGAAAAAGTCATAACACTCACTTTAAAAAAAATCAGACCAACCTTTCAGCATAAAATGAAAGATCAAATTTTACATCGGATGATTCCTATTTTAATTGTTGGCTTGTCTACGATGGGGGATGGAGTCGCAGGAATTTTATCTCGATAAATGGTCAAAGTTGAACAGTTTCCGACCCTGTTACCTCGGTTTCCCTTGACCAAAGGCTTACTCCCTGGGAAATCATTACTGAGAATGGAGTTAGTTTCTGAGCGGGAAAACCCGATAACGATGACTCCTGCTTGCTAGAATCAGCCAGAGGTAGAATTAACGTTGGAACATCCTACAGAAATTGAAATCGCCTTGAATAAAACCCAAGTTCAGGTTAATTTGGGGATGGCGATTGATTCAGGACTGACGGGTCTGCAAGATCAGGATAATAGATTCAATGACTGAATTGTTGATAGTGTTCTGGGGTGCAGACAAGATAAACTTCCCCCAATAATTGTTCTGTACAATTAAACAAGGGAATACTAACCTACAAGACCATAAGGAATAGAATAAATGACGGAACGGAAAAGAGCCTTAATTACTGGAATTACGGGTCAAGATGGCTCATACTTGAGTGAATTATTACTAGAAAAAGGCTATGAAGTTCATGGAATTATCCGCCGATGCTCTAGCTTTAATACCGAGCGCATCGACCATCTTTATAAAGATCCTCATAACGTTGAAGCTCGGTTATTTCTACATTATGGAGATTTAACAGATGGTACAACGTTACGCAGAATTTTAGAAGAAGTTAAACCCGTAGAAATTTATAACCTCGGTGCTCAATCTCATGTTCGGGTGAGTTTTGATTCTCCAGAATATACGGTTGATGCCGTTGGCATGGGGGTATTACGGTTATTAGAAGCCATTCGAGACTATCAGCAACGTACCGGAATTGAAGTGCGTTTTTATCAAGCGGGTTCTTCAGAAATGTTCGGGAAAGTATTAGAAATTCCCCAAAAAGAAACCACACCGTTTTATCCCCGCAGTCCCTATGCCTGTGCTAAAGTTTATGGTCATTGGCAAACGGTAAACTATCGAGAATCCTACGGTTTATTTGCTTGTAATGGCATTTTATTTAACCATGAAAGTCCCCGTCGTGGCCCTACCTTTGTCACCCGTAAAATTACCCGTGCAGTGGCTCGAATTGTTAAAGGAAAACAAAAGGAAATTTATCTAGGAAATCTCGATTCTAAGCGAGATTGGGGCTATGCTAAAGATTATGTTCGAGCCATGTGGATGATGCTCCAACATTCTGAACCAGATGATTATGTCATTGCGACAAATGAAACCCATTCGATCCGAGAATTCCTCGATATTGCCTTTAGTTATGTCAATTTAGATTGGCAAAATTATGTCAAATTTGATGAGCGTTATTTGCGTCCGGCGGAAGTCGATATTTTAATTGGTGATCCCACGAAAGCTAAAACTAAATTAGGATGGGAACCCAGCGTTACCTTTGAAGAATTGGTGAAATTAATGGTAGATTCTGATCTCAAAGCGTTGGATCAAACTGAGGAAACGACCCATCAATTTGATTAGTAAATGATCAATATAGAGGCTAAATTCATGAGTTCTCTTGACTTAAAAAATAAACGGATTTTGGTGACAGGAGGTGCAGGGTTTTTAGGGCGTCAAGTGGTGGCGCAATTGCTACAAGCAGGTGCTGATCTTAATCAGATTATGATCCCTCGTTCTAAAGATTATAATCTTTGTACGTTAGAAGCTTGCCAAAAGGTCGTTCAGAATCAAGATATTGTGATTCATTTGGCTGCCCACGTTGGCGGTATTGGCTTAAATTTGGTGAAACCTGCTGAATTATTCTACGATAACTTAATGATGGGTACTCAATTAATAGATAGTGCCTATCGTGCAGGGGTCGAAAAGTTTGTTTGTGTGGGCACAATTTGCGCCTATCCTAAGTTTACACCTGTTCCGTTTAAAGAAGATGATCTTTGGGAGGGATATCCTGAAGAAACGAATGCTCCCTATGGCGTTGCTAAAAAAGCATTATTGGTGCAATTACAAGCTTATCGTCAACAATATGGTTTTAATGGTATCTATCTGTTACCCGTGAATTTATACGGCCCAGAAGATAATTTTGATCCGAAAAGTTCCCACGTAATTCCGGCATTAATTCGCAAGGTTTATGAAGCTCAAAAACGGGGAGATAAAACCCTTCCGGTTTGGGGTGATGGTAGCCCTAGCCGTGAGTTTTTATATTCAACGGATGCTGCACGGGGAATTGTCATGGCAACCCAATTGTACAATGAACCTGATCCTGTTAATTTAGGAACCAATCAAGAAGTCAAAATTAAGGACTTAGTAGAAACCATTTGTGAATTGATGGGATTTGAGGGAGAAATTGTCTGGGAAACCGATAAACCCAATGGTCAACCGCGCCGTTGTTTAGATACAAACCGGGCTAAAGAAAAGTTCGGATTTGTGGCAGAAGTTGGCTTTAAAGAAGGGTTAAAAAATACCATTGATTGGTATCGTCAACACGCTGATTTATGATGTGTATAACCGATAAAAGCTGAACCCCCTGTAGAGACCTTCCATGGAAGGTCTCTACAGGGTTGGAGAACCAAACCCCTACGATAAAATCCGAAGAATTTCTAACCTTAATTCATATAAAATTGGAATCGCTGCTGCATTTGTTCAACGGTGAGTTTCTGTGTCCAATATTCCACTAACGCATGACCAAACGCCCAAGCATTTTTTTCTGGGGGATTAGGGTTTTCTAAAAGTAACGGCCAGAGAGCTAATAAATCAAAATTAAGGGAATCAGATTCTCCTGAATTTAATAATAAAAACAAGTCATAAGCCATCTGTAATTTACCAATGACAACAGGTAATTGTTCTACTGGAATTTGTTCTGCAAGTAATAAAGCTAAGGTGGGAGAACCTGTTGTTAAGGTGGAAATAAATCTTAAAATCGGACTTTTTAATAAAGCTGTTAATCCTTGGGTTGTTGCCATTTGAAAGGTATAATGATCAATCACTTTAGCCGTTGCTAAAATCCGGGCTTCTCGATTTTTTAAAAAGCGAGCTAAACGCAGTTGTTTTGCGGGATTAATCGTTTCTAAAAGGGCAATGGATAAGATATCAATTCCCCAAGATTGGCGCTGGGTTTGGCGATCTTGGGTGACAATGGGTAACACACGATCACAATACTTTCCTAACTGTTCAATGCGATATTGGGTTGCTTCTCGAATGGCTTTTTCCTTGGGACGATTTCCCCATTGCCAATCATAGGGCGGTTGCCATTCTCGAATCGGACGTAAACGATCAACTTGGGTTATGATTGTAAGAATCGGTAACTCTAATTCCTGTTGTTTAATCTCCTGCAAAAAATCGGCATCCATTTGTAAAGCAGGATCAAGGGCTGGAGTAATTAATAATAATAAATCTGCACTCGTTGCTGCCTCTAAAACTTTTTCTCGTAACTCACGATGATTCACCTGTTCATACCCTGGAGTATCCCATAAATTCAGGCTTTCTCCTGTTTCGATTTCCCACTGATAACTTTGAATTTTATCGGTGCTGGGTAACACATCAACTGTAGCTTTATCCGCTTGAAATAAGCTATTAATTAAACTACTTTTTCCAGCCCCAGTCCGTCCGACTAAGAGTAAATTAACAGGCTTTTGTGTTAAGGTTTCAATAGGTTCAGTTTGAGTTAAAATTTCTCGGATTGTTTGGGTTTTAACTTGAGGAAGAGAAGGAGTAGAAACCGCAAATTCAGTTATAGGTAAGCTATTTCCACTGTAAAGAATAATGGCTTGACGACACAAATTTCTTAAGGCGACTTCTCGTAAAGATTGACCTAAATTAACTAACAATTGTTGTGTAGCTTGATTGGTTGATTTTTGAGTAGCAATTCGCGCTAAAGCGACCGTTGGATTTAATAACCATTGTGCCCAATTCCACACCTTCCAAAGTTTACGGGCGGAGGGTTCTAATTTCTGATAAATTTGATAAGCTTCATATCCTTGTCCAACCGTAACTTGATTTAACACAGGAGATAATTTTTCCATCCATCGATCTAAATCATCCACAGTTCCTCGAATTAATTGATAAGCTTGGGGAATATAAATACTTAACAACGGATATTTAACTTCAGGATGATAAATATTAGCAATAGATGTCACCACCGCTTGACAGCGTTTCCCAAAAATAGCATTATCTTCCCAAATTGGAGGATCATTTTGGGCTAGGGTTAAAATCTCCTGTAAGGCGGTTTCAATTTGAAGGGTGACTTGATTTCCAGTAGCATTTAATGGAGGTTGATTAATAGGGGATTCGAGTTCACGATTGACTTCTGCAACGACGGTTTCCATCTGTTTAACTAAAGGTTTAGTCCATTTTACTAACAACCAACGCCAACCTAAAAATATCAGGGTAAATACCCCCCAAATCCAATTAATTCTCCAATTATGAATTGTAATTCCTGCCGCTACTAACATAAAAATTACAATGATTGATATCGGTGCAATCAAAACCATTAATTGCCATTGTTTGAGTCGAATCATAGTCGCCCCTGTCTCAAAATTGATAGACTACTTTTCAAGTTTCATTATAGAATGAACATTTAACGGATCAAGAAAATGGTATCTTAAATCAAAAAGATCCGCTAAAATATCAACGTTGACGGCAATTGAGTCATCCCCATGAATAATTTCCCCCCTGATTCCCAGGATAACGCTTTTTGGAATCGCATTAGCACCAATAGCTTAGTGCGTTTTTTATTATTTTTTGCCTCTGGATGGGCATTTATTGAAATTTTTAAATATTTTGAAAATATCCTTTTTACGTTTATATTAGCGGCAATTTTAGCTTTTCTCCTCAACTATCCAGTCCGTTATTTAGAACGATATTTGGGTCGAGGATGGGCATTAGGAATCGTTATTTTTCTCAGTTTATTGATAGTTATTAGTACCGGATTAGCACTAGGAACGATGTTTTTCAATCAATTTCAACAGCTTGTTTCTCTGATGGTTGAGAATTTAACCTCAGCCGATAATCCTTTTGATCGTTTACAAGAGTTTTTCACAAATAGAAAAATTAATATTAATTTAGCTCCCCTAGAAACTGAATTTAATAAATCTTTAGGTTCGATGATGAGTGTTGTTTTAGGCACTTTTTCTTCCTTACCGAATGCGTTGCTTTCATTTATTATTATTTTTGTCATTGCGTTTTTTATGCTAGTTGATGGAGAACGGTTATGGTTTTTCCTGTTAAAATTAATTCCTTATAGCCATCGGAATCAGTTTTCATTAGCACTGCAAAGAAGCTTTTTAGGCTTCTTTAGAGGTCAAATTTTACTCTCGTTTTTCTTGGGAACAGCTAGTTTCATCGTCTTTAGTATCTTGAACATCCCTTTTTCATTTTCCCTAGCAATTATTGTTAGCTTTTTTGATTTTATTCCAGGGATAGGAGCCACCCTAGGAATTTTAACAATTAGTTTAATTGTTTTAATTCAGAGCGGTTGGTGGATGACCGTAAAACTTCTATTTGTGAGTGTAATTTTACAACAAATTCAAGATAATTTTATTGCTCCTAGAATTATGCAAAGTGCTGTTAATATTAATCCAATCGTTTTGTTCTTTTCTTTAATGATTGGAGGCAGAATTGCAGGAATTTTAGGGGTATTTCTTTCAGTTCCAATAGCAGGTTTAATTGTGAATTTATTAGATATTGAAGCAATGCAATCTAAAGAAGCAAGTAAGGATTCTATAGAGACGAAAGCTTGACTAGGGATAGGTTCTTCCTTTCCAGTTTCCTCCTTTTCCTCGCCAATATCGTAATGCAGAATCTAAGGTCATCAACAGATATAAAAAGCCAATTAAGGGTAACGTTAGCCCCCAAATTGGAGAAAGATGATAGAGTTTTAAGGTAGGATAATAGGAAATTTGCATCAATAACCCTGTTAATAGGGCTAAAATCATGATGAACACATTTTGATGTAAAATTCCCCAAATTAAACTAAAAGGAGAGATTAAATAAATCAAAATCATCCCTATTAAGGTTAACCCTAATAAAAGTATGGAAAAATTGAGTTGACTAAAGGCGGTTCTCGCAACCATATTCCAAATACTGGCTAAATTTGGATAGGGTCTTAAACTGTGGGTGGTTTCTGTTAACCCTAACCAAATTGGATAATAGAATTGAGAGGTAAAAGGAAAGATAAAACTCTTGATAGAAAATCCCTGAGTTATGGGTTCTTTTTTTGTTTCCTCCTGGGAGGTTAATTTCACCGCTTGTGCTAACGAACAATCATCGATTAACGCTTGTTTTAAAAGTTGTAAACCTCCAATTCGGGTTAAAGCATCCCGACGAATTAAAATACATCCTCCTGCGGCGGCAGCGAGTTGACTTTGAGGATGGTTAACCCAAGAAAAAGGATATAATTTTTGAAAGAAAAATACAAAGGCTGGAATTAATAGTTTTTCCCAGAAACTTTGACACCGTAATAACACCATTAACGAGACTAATTGTAAATGTTCAGTTTCGGCTTTTTCAACTAACTGTTTTAAATTCTGAGAACTATGTTCAATATCAGCATCGGTAAATAAAATATAATCGGGAGGGTTTGTTAACTGTTGAATAAATTTAACTCCCTGTTCCATCGCCCAAAGTTTACCCGTCCATCCCGCAGGTAAGGGTTGAGAATTAATGATTTTTAATTGGGTGATTTTATTTAATTTTTTAGCCGTTTCTTGAGCAATATCTCCTGTTTTATCCTGACTTTGATCATCAACTAAAATAATAGAATATGACCCCGGATAGTTTTGATTGAGCAGCGATCGCAAACTAATTTCAATTAATGCAGCTTCATTCCTAGCTGGAACAATCACAGCAACAGTAGGATAATTAAATAACGGTTTTTGAACCTCTGAAAGTCGTTGATCTGCTTTCCAAAAATCCCCCCTAAATTTTAATAAAATAACCCATATTATTAAAGATAATAGTGTTAGAATTAAAATTAAATTTTCCATCTTCAGCTTAAAATTATCAAATGAAATCAGAATATAACCTAACAATATAACAGATAGGGGTGATATTGCTGCTTTTTACGATTTTTTATGATTCTTGTACAATTTTCCATCGCTGATCAAACTAAAAACGGCTATAGCACTTCTAAATAAGTCATAATATTTTAGGGTAGGGGTTGGGTTTTCCAACCCTCTTAGCGCCTCGGTTGGAAGGGACGCCATCCCTACGGTTATTTTTCACAAATCAGATAGGATTGCTATATAATACCTAAAATCTATAACAAGTTGATATCCTCAGCAGGATTAACAGGAGTAAAACGGTTAACTATGGAAACCTTAAATCAAGTTTCTAGTACAAGTTTAGAAAAGGCGATCGCAGCCAGTCAAAATTTTTTATTATCTCAACAATATCCTGATGGCTATTGGTGGGGAGAATTAGAATCTAATGTAACCATTATATCGGAAATTATTCTCTTACACAAAATTTGGGGAACCGATAAAACCCGCCCTTTATATAAAGCTGAAACCTATATTCGTTCTCAACAACGAGATCATGGCGGTTGGGAATTATTTTATGGAGATGGAGGAGAACTCAGTACCAGCGTTGAAGCATATATGGCGTTAAAAATATTAGGGGTATCCGAAACCGATCCCGCTTTAATTAAAGCCAAAGAATTTATTTTAGAACGAGGAGGAATTACCCAAACTCGGATTTTTACCAAGCTACATTTAGCGTTAATTGGCTGTTATGACTGGCGAGGTATTCCATCCATTCCCCCTTGGATTATGTTGTTACCTGAAGGTTCCCCTTTTACCATTTATGAAATGTCGAGTTGGGCGAGAAGTAGCACTGTTCCTTTGTTAATTGTCTTTGATCAAAAGCCAGTTTTTAAATTTGAACCTAGCCTTAATTTAGATGAACTTTATGTCAAAGGACGACAAAATGCTAGTTTTGAGTTAACTAAAAATAACGATTGGACGGATATTTTTGTCGGGTTAGATCAGGTTTTTAAATTTGCTGAATTATTGAATCTAGTTCCCTTGCGAGAACAGGGGTTAAAAGCCGCCGAAGAATGGATTTTAGAACGACAAGAAGTCACCGGGGATTGGGCAGGAATTATCCCGGCGATGTTAAATTCTTTATTAGCCTTAAAATGCTTAAATTATTCCGTCTCTGATCCCATTGTTCAACGAGGTTTAGAAGCTATTGATAACTTTGCTATAGAAACAGAAGAAACCTATCGGATGCAAGCTTGTGTATCTCCGGTTTGGGATACGGCGTGGGTGATTCGCGCATTAATTGAATCAGGAATTGACCCTAACCATTCCGTGATTGTCAAAAGTTCAAAATGGTTAATGCGGGAACAAATTTTAGATTATGGTGATTGGAAGGTTAAAAATAAACAGGGAAAACCTGGCGGATGGGCGTTTGAGTTTACCAATCGATTTTATCCTGATTTAGATGATTCTGCGGTTGTTGTCATGGCTTTAAATCAAGCAAAATTTCCCGATGAATCTTTAAAAAAAGCTACTATTATTCGAGGAATTGATTGGATGATGTCAATGCAATGTAAAGCCGGAGGATGGGCAGCTTTTGATATTGATAATGATCAGGATTGGATTAATGCTATTCCCTATGGGGATTTAAAAGCGATGATTGATCCAAATACGGCAGATGTCACGGCTAGAGTGATTGAAATGTTAGGAGAATTAGACCCAAATTCTGAGGAATTACAATTTAAAGTTAAATCCTTAAGACCTGCCATTGAACAAGCGATTTCCTATTTAAAAGATGAACAAGAAAGCGATGGAAGTTGGTTTGGACGTTGGGGAGTTAATTATATTTATGGAACCAGTGGGGTTTTATCTGCATTATCGGTAATTCATCCTATTTATAAACACTGGGGTCATTCTTCTCTTAAACCGATGATGAAACGCGGTGCTAATTGGTTAGTGAGTTGTCAAAATTCCGATGGAGGTTGGGGAGAAACTTGCCACAGTTATAATGATCCCCAATTGAAAGGAAAAGGAGTGAGTACCGCCTCTCAAACAGCTTGGGCATTAATGGGTTTAATGGCGGCAGGACAAACAACAGAACAGTATGAAATGGAGGTCATCGAACAGGGAATTAACTATTTAATTTCAACACAACTTGTTGATGGTCGCTGGGATGAATCAGAATTTACAGGAACAGGTTTTCCGGGTCATTTTTACATCAAATATCATTATTACCAACATTATTTCCCGTTGTTAGCATTAGGTCGTTATCAGAAATTATAGTAGGGAATAGGGAATAGGGAATTACGAATTACGAATTACGAATTACGAATGGGGAACAGGGAATCACAAAATGTGCAAATAAATTCCAAGTAGTGCTATATAATTCTTGGCAATTGGGGCAAAAACTTAATAACAAACTAATTAGAAGGAAAAATGGGTCATCAAGAAAAGTTTATTGTGGCATTGGGTGTTATTGCATCGATTACATCTTTAGTGATTGGAATGGCGAGAACCGCTACCTTATCGCAAAAAATTCAGGTAAAACCTGACTATGAACGATTGGTTAATTTATTAGTAGCAAAACAATATTCTAAAGCGGAACTTCAAACTTATAGAATGATGTTATTAGCTTTAGGTAAAAATCCCAAGTATTCTGATCCCATTTGGTTAAATTCAGAGGATATTGCTCAACTTCCTTGTCAAGATTTAAGAAAAATGGAAAACATTTGGTATCGTTATACTCAAGGAAAGATTCATTTTAAAAATAAAAACATGAGTTGGAAAAATGATCAGTATAATTTAACTCATGCTATTATTTCTCGCTCTAATATTTGTAAAACCGAAGAAAATAACAATTCTAATCTTAAGCCTCTTAATCGTAGAGGCGAGGTAACCTCGCCCTTACCTGGAAATCACTTTATCATGCTATTAAAGAGGTAAAAATTGTGAATCTAAGGCTTGTTCTAAGGTATATGGGCAAACTTCAGGGAAGAGTTCTTCACCGAGTTTTGTTTCTCGAATTGCTAAGGCTAATCCTAATTCATAAGCATCGGGAAAAATTTCAATTAAATAAGGCTTTAAACTGGGGCTATCTTGTAATAAAAATTTAATTTGAACTCGTTGTTCTCGAATCGTTCCTAACCAACTATTCGTTCGTTTATCCGCTTGAAATTGCCATTTTAATAAATGTCCTAACAGAATCCCTAAGCGGTTTCTCAGTTCTTGCCGTTCTTTTCGTCCCAAAGCTTCGATTTCCTCAATTAAGTTAAGTGTATCTAACTGTTGCCATTGTTGAATTTCCAGAAAGTTAATTTGATCTTCTATCCAAACTTGAAAATCCGTTTCATATAAATTAGTCATATTGCTTCCTTTATTTGGATGAATTAATTTCTTTAAACTGTTCTTTTGCCGTTTTAAAAGCTTCGTTCATAACGGCTTGAATTCTTTGGGAATCAGGTTTTTTTCCTCCCATTAAATCTCCAAAATAAACACAAGCTCCTTCCCCCAATGCCCAAGTATAAGCAGCCGCCCAAGAAGCCGCAATCACACTACCAAAACCAGGGATAAATTTAATTAATTCTCGACCGATCATTTGGGCTAAAAATCCTCCTGCGATCGCACTGACTAAACCTCCCGCTTGAGATGGATTTAACGTTTTTCCATAGAGATTTCCTAATAACCCAACTAAGGAAACTTGCAAAGCTGTTAATACAGGCATGGTAGCAAATGGTAAGGGAACCGCCGCAACAGTTGCCGCCATAATACTAAACGCTAAAATATACCGTCGTCCCACATCTCGATAAAGGTTTCCGAGTTGATTGTTAACCTCTCCATTTAATAATTGATAAATGGTTCTTGCTTCAGCTTCAGGAAGCAAATCTGCTAAGGTATCCCGCAAGGATTCTAACCCATAAAATACAGGATCATAGCCATCTTCTTCTAAGGTAAAATCAATTAAAACAGCCTGATCATACAATTCTTTAAAGGATAATTTTAATTCTTCAAAAGCTCGATTGAGAGCCTCGAAATGGGGAGGATAATCAGGATGGTTCTCGATTTGGGGCGGATAAAGTTCATGGAGACAGGTAACAGCTAATAAACAAGGAATATTAGGATATTTTTTTCTTAAACTTTGGGCAATTGTTCTGAGGGTATCGGTTGCAAAATCGTTAATTTTTACCGTTAAAATTAAAACTCTAGCTCCTTGGGTTTCTTGCTGTAAATCTCCGATTAATTCTTGAATAATCCTATCTGTATTTTGATTAATATCTCCTAAACCCACAGTATCTTTAAAAATCAATAACGGTAAATCATTTGAGGGATAAGCATAGCGTTCGGTGTGTTGAGTATGAGGACGAAATCCTTGACCCACAATTTCAGAGGAAACCCCTGTTAACCCTCGAACAATAGAGCTTTTTCCTGCTTGGGGTTTGCCAATTAATAACGCTTCTGTAGTCGGAAGTTCTGCCCGAACTGTTTCTAAAATTTCGGCAATTTGGGTTTCATTAATACTAAACCATTGCCCAAAGGTTTTAGCGATTGCTTGAGTTGGAAAGAGGCGTTTAAGATGTTGTGTTGTTCGATTCCAACTTTCTGCAATCCCCTCTACCCAAGAGGAGTTAACAGATGTTGGCGAATTGGAGGTTTCCGTTACCGAAGCGGAATTTTCAGAATCGCGGGTTTCAATCATAGTTCAAGTTGGATATTTAGATTTATTCTAGTTCAAAGTTAAAACTCGATTTCTCGGTTTAGGTTTTTCCCCGCCGTCAACATATAGTATGCTCATAGTAGCGTACTGGTTTGTAAGTCGTGTTAGTGTTGAGGTAGCACAATTTAACCTACTTATGGTAACAAAAAATATTAGAGCCGTTACTTATGTTCCACCGGACTATCACAAAAAGCTGCGTCAGTATATGAAACGGCACAATTTAACTGAAAGTGCAGCGTTAGTCCAAATGATTAAACAGTTTTTTGATGGGGAACAACCTCAACTCAATTCTGAACTGCGAACTGAGGTCGAACAGATTGTAAAAGATCAAGTTAAGTTACTTAAAGCAGATATTGATTTATTAAAAAGCCAAATTGCCTTAATGCAACAGTTATTAGATAAAACGCCCTCAGTCGAAACCACTCGTCGCTCATCAAATGCTGCTAATAGTAATCATCCTAGAAGTTTATTGAGGTTGACACCCAAAACCGAGGAAGAACTAACTCGTCGATTAGGAGTGAATACAGGAAGTGTTTCAAAAGAATTCGCTAAAGGTGCAGAACATTTTAGTCATTGGAGTCAACAAAAAGATCCCAGTGGTATTGGTTGGCACAGACGGGGCGATGGTTTGTACTATCCTGTTTAAACTTCTACAGTGAACTACCCACACTTCTCTACGAGTAAGTGTGGGCTTCTGATTTCTTAGCCCGATGCCCTTTCACATAAGCGGTTATCCGGTCTTATACAGGCTCCATCAGCAGAGACGGGGTTCCCTCCGCCTT
>JACCEC011569005.1_pt1 | contig 13914 bp, 13 predicted proteins | sample 7450121 | NCBI WGS metagenome assembly JACCEC01 (sample SAMN15323455, study PRJNA562643) | freshwater metagenome | isolation source: river surface water | place: USA:Blue River Watershed | collected 2017-08-18 | reverse complement strand
TTGTTGTAGCAAGATATAAGGAAGACCTTTCATTATTTAAACAATTCAAAGATTATGTTAAAATCTACAATAAAGGTCCTGATGATATACCTTCTGACTTTCCTAAATCATCTATTAAAAATCTTACCAATGTTGGAAGAGAAGGAGGTACTTATGTTACCCATATTGTTGAAAATTATAATAAACTAGCTGATTATACAATGTTTATTCAAGGAGACCCAGTTGACCATTGTAGTCTTAATTCCGAAGAATTCACGGTTAAAAGTATTTCAGACACCATTCATGAACCAAAGACTTATAAATTTAAATATATGTCTATACATGGTCACCCTTTTGAAAAAGAACATATAGTTATGAATGGAACAGGTATTCCCTGCACTCCTGTTGAATTTGGTGAACCATTAGAAATTGAAATTTTAATAAAAGAAGTACGTGACTGGGTTAGAAATAATTGTCCAGATGAAGTTTGCATTAATCCGGCTTTTATTCCTGAGAATAATCCAGGAAATGGAATTATTAGAGAACTTCAACAATGGCGTTCATTAGGTAAAAGTGCAATTCATCCATTTGAATTTTGGGATTTATGCCAAAAAGATTTTTGGTATTTAACTTCAGGTACTGCTGAGAGAATGCGTCAAGAACTTGTTTTGAAGTGTTTCGATTTAAGTAAAATAGACCTCCTAGTTGAAAATGGTTATTCATTTAATTGGGGTGCTTGCTTTGTAGTTCATAAATCTAATATTCTAAAATACCCTAAATGGTGGTGGGAAAGAATGAATTCGTGTTTTCAAGTTGCTTTACCAGGGGCTGGTTGGGGAATGGAGAGACTATGGAGGTTTGTTTTGGAATAAAAATTATATTTTTAATTTTCACCATCAATATCATATATATATTCTTTTGGTGTAGTATCCATTTTTTGTCCAATATAAACTACATTTAAATAAGATTCAGCAAAATGATTCCATATTAAATGATCTCTGTGACCCATTATATAACAAGGTTCTGTAAAATAAGTTGTAACTGTATGAAAATTCATGTTTTTGTTAAAAATTGATTTTAATGCTTCTCTTGAGAACCTAAAATAATCATACTTATATCCATGCAAAGGGAAGGATTGATGTGTCTGAATATAAATTCTGCCACCAATTCTTAATAATTTCATTAAATTATGAGAAACTAATTGCGGATATTTTAAATGTTCATAAGTTGAGCAACTAATTATTAAATCAAATGATTCATTTTCAAAAACAGAACTTGTTTTATGTAAATCACATACAACATCTACATCAATACCTTCTTGATAGTCTGTCATTATAAATTCACAATTATTTATTCCTTCAAAAAATTGTTTGTGATGTGTTGAAATATTAGGATCACTTCTTTTTGTACCAAGTTCTAAAATACGGAAAGTTTTACCTTCGGAAAGTCTTAAATCTGATACCTGAATAGCCCATTCTCTTAAAGAATTTAGATCAAATCTATTCTCTTCAATATTGTTAAATTGAATACCATGTATATTGAAATGGTTTTCTCTCGAATTTATATAATCAATGTTCATATATATTATATTTATATTTTTTTTTACATAAATTATTTTTATGCGTTTATATTAAATAAAATGGGTAGTAGTAATTCTAAAAAAAAACCAATCACTCCAAAAGCAAAAATACATTTTCAAATTATTGATAATAAATATTTTTGCTGGGATTATGAGAATATTATGTATGTTGGACTAAATAATTCAGATGGATGGGAATTATATCCAGTCGTCTTGATTGAAAAAATATCTGATACGGAAGTTATTATTCAATATTTAATAAATGAATCAAAAAATAATATAACTGGACAGATGATGTTTAATAAATTAAATAATATAGGTTTAGAATTAAAATTAAAAATTTTTAGTTTAATAAAAGGAAAAGAGATTATTATAAATCCAGAAGAAACTGTTTTCATTGAAAAAGAAAGACTTTGTAATTATAAATCAAATTCAGACATTTATGAACATGAAAATGAAATTATGTTATTTTTATTTGAAAAAATAACATCTACAAATTTAGAACAAAATTTTTCAGAAGAAGACTTTATTATAAACAGTGAATCTTCACCAATAGATTATGATAGTCATTCCAGTGAAGAAGCACTAGAAAGAGAAAAACAAAAACAAATGAATTTTAAAGATTATAATACAAACCTTCAAATGGATGTTTCAAAAAATGTGTTTGAAGAACTATGTTTTAACAATGATTTAGAAAATAAAGATATAGATGATAGATTATATAATCAACCAACATTTTATTCTCCTGCTAATTCAGTTAATTTTCCAAGTTTTGAAGAATCAGATTTAAAATCAGAAACATCAGAAAAAAATAATACAACAGATATAAACGTTTGTGTAAATAGTAGTTCTTCTGATACATTACTATTTGCTGAATTAAATTGTGAAAATAACCTAAATGATAAAAATTCATTATATGTTTCATCTACTGACAATTTGACCCAATTAGAATTTACAGAAGTATTCAGTGAAAATATTATTGATAATATGAAAGAATTGTTAGAGTCAGATGTGAAAAATACAGAATATTCAGTTTGTAATGATTGTATTATTGAAAAAACAGAAGATTTATCTGAAAACGAAATATCTCATAATGTTTTAGAAGACTTATGTGGAACGAAACAATATGAAGATGAATCTAAAGATGTATTAGAAGATGCATCTGAAGATGAATCTAAAGATGTATCAGAAGATTCATCTAAAGATGAATCTAAAGATGAATCTAAAGATGAATCTAAAGATGAATCTAAAGATGAATCTAAAGATGTATCAGAAGATGCATCTAAAGATGAATCTAAAGATGTATCTAAAGTTTTGTCTGAAAAAAAAATATCTGAAAATATTTTCGAAGATTTATCTGAAAACAAACAATCTGATGATTTACATAGTTAATTTATTAAAAAAAAATTATTATTTAAATTTATATGCTTGAAGAAAATTGTTATTATGTTGGTTCAATGGGTCTTTCAAGGTCTTGTGATATTTATTCAATGGACAATTCTGGCTCAGTTAATGAATATAATTTTAATGAAATCAGAGATTATGATATTTTATATATTAAAGCAGATAAAATTCCTGAATTTTATAGAAATATTCATTTATTAAATGCAAAAGTAGTTTTGGTAACAGGAAGGTCAGATTATACGATGCCAGATCATTTATTATCAATCGATGATTTTTATAACTTAATTAATTCTGATAAAATTTTACATTGGTATTGTCAAAATTGTGTAATAAAACATGATAAAATAACAAATTTACCAATTGGATTAGATTATCACACATTAAAAGATGGATTAAATAACTCTTGGGGTCCTCAAGCAAGTCCGCATACTCAAGAAATGCAAATTTTTTCAATTAATAAAACTTCAAAACCCTTTTGGGAAAGAATAAAACGTGGGTATTCAAATTTTCATTTTTCTACACAAGGTGTATATGGATATGATAGAAGAGATGCTGTTTTACAAATACCAAATGATTGTATGTATTATGAAGAGGCAAAATTAAATAGATGTGATACTTGGAAAAAAATGAGTAATTACACATTTATTATTTCTCCACATAGTAATGGGCTTGATTGCCATAGAACTTGGGAAGCACTTGTATTGGGTTGTATTGTAATAGTAAAAACTTCACCTCTTGATAAAATGTATGAAAACTTACCAGTTATAATTGTTAATAATTGGTCAGATATAAACAAAGAATTTTTAGAAAATAAATGCAATGAATTTAAAAATTTAAACGAAAATAATTATTTTAAATATGAAAAACTTACTTTATCTTATTGGGTAAAACAATTTAATTCATTTAAACCAAAAAATAAAGAGATAGAAAAATTAGAAAGTGCTGTGTTTATTTCACATACAGGTTTGGGTGATAATATAATTTCAATAAGTGCATTGGAATTTTTATTAAATTATTATAAAAAAATATATTTTATTTGTAAAACTCATAATTTAAAACATATTAATTATTTGTTTCAAAATAGAAATGAAATAATTCCAATACAATTTGGAGAAAGAGATTTTAAATATGAAAAAAATTTTTGTACAGAATTTGTTAATTCAAAAATAAATGATTCAGATATATTTATATGTGGATGTCATAAATCATATTTAAAATCAAAAATTACTCATAATTTACTTATAAACAGAAAAGTTGATCATAAAGGATATAGGATGCCTCAAAAATATATAGATTTTACTTGGTTTTATGAAGATATAAATCTAGATTTACATATTTTTGTGAAATATTTTAAAATTAATTATTCTGAAGAAGTTATCGAAATCTATAAAAATATTTCTTCTTATGGTTATAAAATTATATTTACTCATACAGAAGCATCAGATAAAAAAATAGATTTATACAATACAATATCAAATTATATTCTATCAGATGAATACATTGTTATATCAGCAAATGAAAATTATTATGGTGAAGTTAATCCAAAACATCAAATTGCAAAACAATTTATAAAATTGCCAACGATAATTCATTATACTGAAATAATTAAAAATGCTGATGCAATTTATGTTATTGATTCTTGTTTATCTTGTATAGTAGTAGGATTGCATTTTTCAAATCAATTAAAAACAAATGAAATTTATATTTATGAAAGACATCATGGTTATTTACTTGATCTAGATAAGTAGTTTTATTAGTTATCATTTTCTAAAATTTTTTTTACAACAAGTGAAGTACTTTTATTTTTAATAAAATCAAATAAAACAACTTTATCTGCAAATTCTTTTCCAATAATATTTTCTATTAAATAATCACTTCCTTTAACTAAAATATTTGGTTTTATATTTTTTAATATATCAAATGGCGTTTCATTATCGAAAATAATAATATAATCTACATAAGATGTTTGTAATAAAAATTCTGTTCTCTCTTCAATTAAATTTATTGGTCTCTTATCTCCTTTTAATCTTTTAATAGAATTATCTGAATTTAAACCAACTATTAAAAAATCTCCTAAACTTTTAGAATATTTTAATAATTTCATATGCGCTGAATGAATAATATCAAAACAACCATTAGTAAAAACAATTTTGTGGTTCTCTTTTAATTTTTCTAAATAATTTAATTTTTCTATTTCGTGTTCGTATATAATTTTATCTTTTAAATAAAAATCATATATATCTTGTAATCTTAATTGATAATTTCCAATACTTTGAATACTTTTACCACAAATGAAATTTGCTATTTCACATGCTAATGTCATATCTTTTGATTTTAAATAAATATAAACTATCACACACAATGCTATATCTCCAGCACCAGTTACATCAACAACTGGTATATTTTCTTTGTGATTTATATGACAATCTTTATTATTTAAATACATACCATCACTCCCTGAAGTAATAACAAGATTTACTGGATTTATTATGTTTTTAATATTTTCAAAAATATCATCAATATTTGTTTTTTTTGATATAAATTCTGCTTCTTTATAATTTGGTTTAAAACAAAAACAGTTTTTATATTTATCAATATTTGTAAATTTTGGATCAATAAATGTTGGAACACTATTATTGTTACATATATCAATAACCCTTTTACACAAAGATTCTGTAACAATACCTTTATTATAATCAGATATAATTAATGCATCAATTGTATTAATTTTTTTTTCAATATAGTTAAATATTGAATTTTCTACATTAATTTCAATATCATGTAAATCTTCAATATCAAATCTTGATGTAAGTTCTCCATTATGGAATAACCTGTTCTTTTGTGTTGTTTTTCTTGAAGAATCAATAAAACTCATATTTTTTATATTAAAATTTTTTAATAAACTATCAATTTTTTTTCCATAAAAATCATTACCTAATAATGATATTATTTCAACATTACATTTTAAATTTTTTAAATTTTTAGCAACATTTCCTGCTCCTCCTAAAATATAATTTGTCTCTTCAATTTTATAAACTGGTATATCTGCTTCTGCTGCTATTCTATTTGATGAACATATATAATTTATATCTATCATTACATCTCCTAAAATAAGAATATTCATTTATAAAATACTTATAAAAAAATAAAATAAAACAATCTTTTTTTGTTTTTTTAATAATCATTAATCTCCTTTCCAAACTCTAAAACTATCATCATCATAATGTTTGGTACTTACTTCAAATAATTGACTATCATCTTCCAATGCCATTACTTGGTGTGGCTCACCTCTTTCATTTGTTACAATATCTCCTTGTTCAAGATATTCAGTATGCATTATTCCATTTTCTGTTTCAATCCAATAAAGTAAAAATTTTCCTTTAGCAACATACCAGGTCTCTTTTTTTTTTAAGTGATAATGCATTGAAAATTTTTTATTTTTATCAAAGCATAAAATTTTACCACAATATTCATCATTATTAACAAAAATAATTTCTTTGCCCCATCCTTTTTTAACAATTTCGTGCTTTTCTTTTTTTGATTTTGCATTTATATCTGGAACAGGCCATAATTTATCTACATTGAAAGATTTATCATCAATATAAACATCATAATCAGGTTTTCCCATAAGTAGTTCATCATATTTCACATTCCAATCTTGAAGTTGTTTTATAGTTAATTCTTTATAATCAATTTTCGATGAACTGCCTCTCGCTGTCCAAATTACTACTTTATTTTCATCTTTATTTTTTAATTCATTTACATAATCTATTCTTTGTTGAATAGGTATAGAATTTTTGTAATCACCATTTTTAGTAATACAAATTGTATTATCTAAATCTATGTAATATTTTACCATTATAACTTTATACTATATAATTTACACTTTATTTAAACAAATACTAGATGATTATTTTTTTTAAAATTTAAAATTTATAAATAAAAAAAGAATTCTTTAACCTCTCAACAATTTTGAAATATTTTTAGGTTGATTATATGTAATATTGCTTTGAACAATTTCATTACTATATTTTTCTTTTTTAACAAGTTGGTTATTATATTGTTGTTGATTGTTATATGTTTGCCCCTTATTCAAAACTAATTGTTTTGAGTTAGATAATGGTATAACAGCCATAGAAGAATCATTATTTTTTGTTATTTCTTCAATAAAAACAGAAGTATTGTTATTACATTCATCTTCTTTATAGACTTGTTGGTATTCATTATTACTAATTAATACTGATTGAATTGCATTTCCATAAATAATTGTTCTAATCATAGTGATTAAATCACTAACTGTAAGTTTTTTTAATTCAGCAACTGAGTATTTACCTGATGAATCTAATGATAAAATAATTGTTATCAAATCTATCTTTGACAATGGTTTTCCTCCTCTTGCGATTTGGGTTTTAACTGTATCAGTGATAGTTAAAGTATCTTTCACATCCTGTATCGATACAGTTTGTAGCATTGCAGGATTATGTTGTAAAGTTTGAATATAAGATTGTTCAATGTTTTCAACTTGCTTTAGTTGAGAAGCAATAAACTCTTTTTTTACCTCATTTTTTTGAAATTTCTCTTGTTTGTTAGAGCGTTTTGTACTAGTATTTCCCATATTGGTTTTTTAGTATATGTTTTTATATTTATTATAATATTTAATTCAAGCCATAAAATTTTTCATTTTTTTATAAACCAATAACCATTTCTCGTTTGATTAAAATGAATAAAATATTAAATAGATAATATATATGTCTGAAATATTTCAAAGACCATGGGGATATTACCAAAACTTATATGGAGATGATAATGGACCTTATAAAGTTAAAAAAATTGTTGTTAATCCAAAACAAAGACTGTCTCTACAATCGCATAAGTCTAGAGCAGAACATTGGACAATTGTAAAAGGAAACGGAGTTGTTCAAGTATGTGAAAATGAATGGAATGTTGAGCCAGGAAGGGTTATTTATATTCCAAAAGAAGCAAAACACAGAATGACAAATAATTCTGAAAACGAAGTTCTTGAATTCATTGAAGTCCAACGCGGAGATTACTTAGGTGAAGATGATATCACACGTTATGAAGATAATTATGGACGTCTTTGAACAACTCCTGTACAAAAATACATACTAAATAAAATATTTGTTATAATACATTCAAAAGTTTCTTCATAGTCTGACAACTTATTTTCAGTAAGTAATTTGTCATAAAATTTATATTCTCTAAAATAACATTTATAAAAATATATATATTCTTTAATCAATTGATGTAAAACTTCACGCAATGCTCTTGGATCCACTTCATAAACCATATCATTCAATTTATTTACAAATATTTGAGTATTTGATAAAGTAAGTGTTAAATACAAATAGAAAAAATATAATTGTAAATATCGATTGCATTTTTTTGTCATTTCATGATTAAACTTGGTTGAAAATAAAGGAATAACCCATTCTGTATCAAAATCAATGAATTTCATTTTTTCTTCATGTATTAATACATTAGATGGTTTGCAATCTAATAAAAAAAATTCATTTTCTAAAGTGATATCTAATAAGAGATTTATATTTTTCCACAAAAACTCTTCTGTATCAGGTGTTTTCATAACATAAATGTACTCTAAAAAATCATATTGATAATAGTCCATTATAGTATAGATTTTTCTTTCGAAATGAATATCAATCCAAAACCAACAATGAATTTTTACACCAATACCAATTTCTTCCATTTTTCTCGAAAGTTTATATTCTTTAAACCTATCTTCATGTTCTTTTTTATCAGTCTGTTTCACATTTTTGGATTCACGCAACGCATAAACAATTTTTTTTTCATCATTGTCTAAAAAATAAATTTTATAAACACTATTATAACCTCCACTATTGATAAAATATTCATTCTTTAAAAATTGTTTTACATAATTATACCTCAATTGTGAATTATTATAAAGAAAAAGATTAAATGTTTGATAAGATATTATATCCATAATTACACAAATAATAAAATTTTTTATTTTATATATTGATTTTATATTATTTTTGTAGAATGTTGATACTATTTTTTTTTATTTTTTTATTTTTTTATTTTATTATTTTTTTACGTAAAAAATTTAAAAATGTTTTATCCTTTGTTGGTTAAGATGAGTTATAGAAAATTTTTAGAAAAAAAAAATATTCCATTTGGAAAAAAAATAGTTTGTATAATGCCAGTTTGGGAAGAACAAAATATGATTGGTCTAGCAATTGCTAGTACAAAATCAGTTGTTTATGAATACATTGTTTTTATTAAACCTGGAATAGATTCTACTAAAGAAGTAGTCGAATATGTTAAAAATCTTTGGAACTTAAATATTCGTATTATTGAAACAACAGATAAACTTCGTGATTGTAGGCGTAAAGCAATCGAAATGACAAATGACTATGCTGATTATTATCTTTTACAAGATGGAGATGAAATATATTATTCTCATACAGATGACGAGAGAAATATATCATCATTGCAAAATTTAATTAAAGAAGGATATACATTTTGTTTTACTTGTATGATATTTCTTGAAAAAGATTTATGTCATACTCCAAAATTAGATGAACAAACATGGCTTGTTGAGCACCCTTTTTTCTTTCAAAACTTACCAGACATTTATTTTCCAGATGTTGGTGATATGCCTCATTATAATCCTAATTTTTTATATCATAAAGTATTCCATACTGGAAATGAACAAAAACCATTCAAATTTGATGCAAAAATTAAAAATTTTAGAAGATGTTTTTTAAGAGAAGTTTTTACTTTATGGCATGATACTTGTAAAGATATGACAATCGAGGAATATGCTGATATTCATCATCTTACTGTAAAATGGTATAGAGAAAATGTTGATAAAAATCTTACTTTAGAAGAGATTATAAAAAGATTTGAAGAACATGAAACTCAATCTGAAGAACAATTTTTCAAATGGCATAAAATTTATGATGAAAATAAATTTGTACCTTATCCATATATTATTCGCAAAAGTATTGAATTGAATTATAAAAAAGGTATTGAAAAATTAGAAGACCTACATTATTTAGCAGAACTTGGTTAAACTATAAATAATTAGTCATAAAAAAGAATCTATTCTATGAATATAGTATGGTTGAACCTGTTTATCAATTTATATTTTTAATAATCATTTTACTTCTTTTTTATTGTTTAGTACGTTTGTATCAACAAAGAGAAAAATCCTTACCTGAAATGATTCCTCCTCCAATGAAAACAAATGAGCAAGTTGAGGCTGTTCCAGAAAATCTAACACTACCAACTAATTCTGAAATGGATAATTTGGCATTTAGTCAAGTTCCAACTCTTACTACTGATCAATGCTGGAAATCAAGATATTTTGAATGTCCCGTTGCAAACGGTTCTTATTTACAATGTACAAATAATTATATACCTAAACCTAGTCAATACAATGCTGATTGTGGTAATAGAACATTTGAAATGACTCCATATCCATGGAAAATATCTGAAGATGCTTATTATAACAAGATAGGTTTTGATAGGGAAAAAGAATTTGGCAAAGTTAGATTTGTATAAAAATAAAATAGGTAAAACAAATAAAACAGATAAAACAAAAAAAAATAAAAATATAAAATTCGTTTTAACTTAACTTTTTTTATATCAGTTATGGTAAGAAAATAAATATGTCTTACCATCCAAATCAAGTTTTTTGTGTAAATCTTAAGAGAAGAAACGACAGAAAAGAGATAATGACAAAATTATTTGAAGAACATGGTTTACCTTATCGATTTTTTGAAGCGGTTGATGGAAGTTCTGTCATTCCAACACCAGATATTTGTAATCTTTTTTATGGAAATGATTTTAATAGCCGAGTTGGTGAAATTGGTTGTGCATTAAGTCATAAAGAAATTTGGGAACAAATTGTTCAACAAAATGAATATGAATCATTTTTAGTATTTGAAGATGATATTGAATTTCATCATGAAGCAAAAAAATATTTAAAAGAAATTGAAAACATACTTGAACATTTAGAATACGACTTATGTTATATTAGTTACCACACGTGGGAAAGCAAAAGACAAGAACATTTTCCTGGTTTAGAAATAAATTCAGAAGGACATATTAGGTACCAAAGTGATTTAAACATTAAATTAAAACTTCTAAATAAAGACCATTATGTTGGAGGTACTTTTGCATATTATATTTCAAAACAAGGTGCTAAAAAATTACTAAATTATATTGATTTAAATGGAATTAAACATGGTATTGATTTTGTTATGAAAATATGTGATCCATTAATTAAATATGAGTGTTCTCCATTTGTTATTTATTCAGAATGGGTCCAAAATATAAGTTCTAATGTTGATTCTGATATTCAAAAAAATTTTAAGTATTTAGATATTTATTCTGATGAAGATTTTGAATTTTTTAGAGAGATGGATGTAGGAGACAATGATATGTTTTGTGTTGGTAGAAAATCAGTTAAAGAATTAAAACAGATTGCTTTAAGTAATCCTGATATAAAATGTTTTAATACACTTGGATTTTTTAAACATTCATCTGGAAATATTGGGAAATCGCAATTTATGGGAAAAGACGATGGTGTATTTATCCGACGTGAGAAAAAAAATATTAATTGTAGAATTAAAGTGTTAGACGATGTTTCTAAAATGCTTTGTTCGTCTCAATTAGAAAATAATACTTTTAAAAATATTGAATTTATTATTGATGATTCTAATGAAAATATTGATTTGTATTTTTCTTATGATATATTAATAAATGATCCTAATATTCCATTAGAAAGAACAATACTTTTCTATCATAATGAATGTTCTGAAACAAAAAAAAAGAATTCCAACTTATTGATTAGAAAATATTATGAAAACATATTAGATACAAACATATTTGAAGAAATTCATGAAATATTATTTCAAGAATGGAAAATATCAAATCATCCAACCCGTTCAGAATTAATCTCAAAAAAAATTAACAGCAATAGAAAAACAAGAATTAAAATGTTATGTAATTGGACATCATCGGAAAATTTATGTAAAGACTGGGCACACATGTCTTTTGATGGACTTGGAGAATGGAATAATATTCAAATAACCCATGAAAATAATAATATTGATTTCTATGTTATAATTAACTTTCCTCCTCCAAATGAATATTATGACCCGAAAAGAACAATTGTTTTTAGAATGGAACCTTGGTGCGGTGAAGATTACCAAACATGGGGAGCAAAAACTTGGGGAGATTGGGCTAAACCTGACCCAAATAAATTCTTACAAGTTAGAACTCATAATAATTACATCAACAACTGTTTTTGGCAATTGTCTTGGACTTATCAAGATTTTTTAACAAAACCAATTATTAAAGATCCATCAATGGGAAATATAATTTCTTCCATTTGCAGTTCAAAATACTTTGATCCAGGTCATATTTTTAGAATTGATTTCTTAAAATACATTGAAAAAAAAAATGACCCAGATGTTAAAGTCCATATTTATAATGAAGACAATGAACACGATTTTAAAAATTATATGGGTAGAGCAGACCCACATAAAGACAAAGATAAAGGTATTATGCCATATAAATATTATTTTATGGCAGAGAACAACTCTGAAAAAAATTTCATTACTGAAAAAATATGGGAAAGTCTTTTAACTGAAACTTTATGCTTCTATTGGGGATGTCCGAATATTGCTGAACATATTAATCCAGAAGCATATGTTGTTTTACCATTAAACGACTATGAAGCATCATTCCAAATTGTTAAAAAAGCGATTGAAGAGGATTGGTATTCACAAAGACTCGAAATAATTAAAAAAGAAAAAGAGAGAGTTTTAAACTATTTCAACTTTTTTCCTACTGTTGAAAGAGTTCTTTTCGAAGAATTTAAATTTTCAAAACATCCAACAGATAAAGAATTAGAAAATATACAAAAAATCATTAAAATACAAATATAAATATAAATATTTAATTAAATTCCTTCAAAAGAATACTGACTTGGTGAATAACTAGAATTTGATATGGCTTCTTCTTGAATAGTTGTTGCTTGAGTTGTTTCAACTTTTTGTTGAATCATCTCCTCTTGTTCTTCAGATACTTCAGGAATTGATTCTTGTGATGTACAATAACTTCCAAATTTTGATGAATCAGACCCATAATTTATCCATGCGCAATGATTCTCTTTACGACAATCTCCTCTTGTTTTAAAATTTCCACAGTATTGAGCATATTTATCATAGTTTTCAACTGTTTTAGAATTTTTACTAGTCATCCAACAGTATAATGCTATACCTATAACTATTATTGTAATTCCAATTATTAAAATATTATTTGTTTTCATTCTATAAAATGAATATATATATTTTTTTTCGTAAAATAATTTATATTTTCAATTATTCATAAGAAAAATATATACGTTATTTATATAAAAAATGTCAACTGATAGTTTTTCCTATCATTTTGTTAATTTAATTTCTAATCCAGTTTCTGGTGGAGCAAAAATGGTCGTTGAAAATTTAAATTCTAAAAAAAGTGGTCAATTTCTTTTTACGCTAATTATTGTTTTTATTATCTTATTACTTATTCGTACTTGGATTGTTCAGGTTTGTTATAACACACTTGCTCCAAAAGTAATTGCTCAATGGAAAGGACAAACTTCTCAAGAAGTTAAAAGTTCTTTTAAAGGACTCGGATTTTGGGATTCCCTATTATTGGTTATCTTCATTAGCATTTTATTTGCTCGTTAAATAAAGTAATTTATATTTATCTATAATTATTTATAGTTTTCTATAATAATTTAGTTATTTATTATTTTTAATAATCATTTTTTTGGTTAATAAAACTAAAAAAACTTTTTATCATATTATAGTAAGGTATCTTGATTATGAATAGGAATAAAGGTGCAGACGTTTCTTCAAATAACTTTCAAAATGCGACATCAACTGATTTTT
>JACCEC010657111.1_pt1 | contig 13918 bp, 10 predicted proteins | sample 7450121 | NCBI WGS metagenome assembly JACCEC01 (sample SAMN15323455, study PRJNA562643) | freshwater metagenome | isolation source: river surface water | place: USA:Blue River Watershed | collected 2017-08-18 | reverse complement strand
AGCTACCTCCATCATTTATGACCCACTACCATTTAGTCTCTGAACCTTCTCCATACCCTTGCGATAACGGGTTTAGGAGCTTGGCTGCGGATTGCCGATTTCAAGAGTTTTTTACACTCTATCATCCTATAAAATTTTTACCATACCCCTTGGTCTTTCTCCAGGGCCACTCAATACATTTCGTGAAGAGCTTGGTATCTATAGGCTTTACGGGTTTCCCGAACAATTTGATAATGTCGCTTTTGTTAAAAACAAAAACTAGAGGGTTATATCGAGAATAGGATTCCAGTGTTTACCCCAGATGGTCTTCCTATCAACCATCTGAGCACCCCCCTGTTGGAGACAAAATGAATTACATATCTCCATCGAAGTCAGCATTATAAGGCTTTACTGCCATAATATTCAATCTGAAAGTGTTTCCACTCAAAATCTTTACTTTGTGTCCCATCATACTCATCTTGTGTAGTGTAGGTTGACGGTTCACTAATCCAACATCACCATCCAAAAGATGACGATGAACAATATCTCCTAATTCTAGTTCATCCGCCTCCTTGTTCAAATCCACATACTTTAATGAGATATTACAAGGTGATGGTTCTCCATTACACATACTATTTGTCTTCATCACTGATTTAGCACCAGGATACTTATGAGGTCCATTACGAATCATCTTCTGTAATTTCGCCTTATTATACTTTGTCACAATCTCAGGGAAAGTTAAATTCATCGCCACCTTTACCGGAATACCAAACTCATCAATGTCAATATTCGGGTCCACCGAAATAACCGTACGAGCTGTGTAATCCACACGTTTACCCATAATGTTATTACGAAGACGACCCTCCTTACCCTTCAATCTCTGTGTAATCGACTTTAATGGTCTGTAATTCGTCCTCTGTGATGCATTCGCCACTCCCGGTATCTCATTATCCATATATGTCGATACTAACCACTGTAAATATCCCTGATGTTGATTAATCTTCTTTGAATTACCCTCCTTTCGAATCGTCTCTAAATTCGTATTCGCCTTTACAATACTTGATAGTGAATAAGTTAAATCATCTTCTGACCTCTGATTGTCATTCATTCTTACACTTGGACGCACACTCGGAGGAGGTACTGCCAGTGTTGTAATAATCATCGACTCCGGTCTACTAAACTTCGCTGATAATCCCATAAATTCTACATCTTCATCTTTAATTCTCTTAAAAATCTTATAACATACTAAAGGTGTAAATATCTGTTTAATTGAACCTTTCTGTCCTGCACTATCCTTTAACGATGGTTGAGCGAACTCAGCCTCAATCTTAATAATATTATCTTTCTCTTTAATACTCGATGCGTTTAATCTCGTGTATCGTGTAGGTTGTTGTACCAAACACTCGGAGTTAAATTCACACTTTTTATTCTTCGCAGCTAAAGCTATTACACTCGTAAAACGACTACTACCCTTCTTACCTTCTAATTCTTTAAGTACCATCGGGTCAGTCTTGTCAATCAACAGTGAGGAACAACGGAAGCATACACATTTTAATACCTTCTCTACATATTGTACAAAATGATGGTTAAATACTGGTAAAGCTAGTTCAATCTTACCAAAATATCCAGGACATAATGCACTCTTCTTCTCATCTGTCGGACAAATAATCGCAGAGTCAATTGAACCCATATGATGGTCAAATAATCCATTCTGCTTAGGATAGTTTCCATCATAGGTCTCCGCAGTTAAAACATCACAGACACTCCCCTTTTTAATCTCATCTTGACTGAATAAACTGAACTGAATCTGTTTAATACTCTCCAAGTTGTCGGTGTTCTTTAAATCTCGAATAAGTTGTTCCATTTTGGGATTCGGTCTCTATACTATATTTACTTTTTTTTTAAGTCCAAATTTCCATGAAAATTATTAATTCATTTTTTTTGTCGACATGCAGAATGAACTGTCAACGCTTTCTTAATGAAGCGTCATTCTCCTAAAAAAATAAATCACTACCTAAATGAAATCTGAAAGGTTCCTAAAAATTGTCCACCTATTTCTTGATTATATTTTCGTTGTGTTTTATTTAATTTTTCAAAATAATCATAGTATTTTTCGGTGGGTACCCATATTGATGTTAAATGATCTTCATTCTTCGTAACATATTCTAATTCTAAAATTACATCTCCATCTTCATCTTTTAAATATATAATCTCTGTCTTTTTTGGTATAAATTCAATAATATCTTTTTTATAAATTGAATGATATAAAATAAATGCATGATAATTTTCAAACTCCTTAATAAATAAATCCCACTCTTTCAAAAATAATATTTGATTTTCATTCTCCTTATCACTCTTCTCATTCTCCTCTCTACCATCTTCTTCATTCTCCTCTCTTGTATAAACATATTGATATTCCTGACAATATGTACAACTCATGTTTTTTAATAAATATTCCATCGTATCCTTTATCATCCTCTGACTCAAAAAAGAATTCTCCATTCTATACTCTCTTCTATTTTTTTATCAAAATGAAAACTATTTAAAGAAAATTCCTATTTTTTTTATATTTTCTTTTTATAAGATGATTAAAAATTTACTAGAAAACTTCGTATTCTTCCCTGATAAAAATGTTATCCATAATCCAAGTAATTATCAATTACCATATGAAGATATTTTTTTAAATAAAGAATCGACTTCTACACTATTTGAAAAATATCATGGATGGTTTATACCTGCGATTCAATCAGATGAAGAACAGAATATTCTTAAAAATTATGTATTGATTCTTTTTCATGGTAATGCTGGTAATGTATCACATCGACTTCCTTTTTTAAAAAAATTATATACATTAGGACTCTCTATTCTCATATTTGATTATCCTGGTTTTGGAAAGTCAGATGGACACCCAAATGAAGAAAATTGTATCCAATGTGGCACTCTCTTCATTCGTTTTCTTAAAGAGAAAAAGAATTATTCATTCAATCAAATGATCTTCTATGGAGAATCTATAGGTGGATCGATTGCTACTTCTTGTAGTGACCTTTATAAAAATAATTATCTTATTATACAATCTTCTTTTACTGATATTAAAGAGATTATTCAAAATGTTGTTAAAATACCTTCTTTCATTCTTCAAATGATAGGATTTAATACTATTTATCTTCTTAAAAAAAGAAAAAAAATTAGTAGAATGAATAAAAATATTAAAACACTGATTATACATAGTCAGGAAGATGAATTAATACCTTTTCATCATGGAAAACGTTTATCAAAATATGCAGACCATTTATTTATTTGTAAAGGTAAACATTCATCACCTCAATTAGATTATGATTTTCTTAAAAATATTTTTGAATTTATATTGAAGTAAAAAATATTATATAATTATATAGATAAGAAAAAATGAAAGAAAATTTTACACTCACAATTCCAAAGTTAGAACTTCCTCGTTCCTTCTTTAAAATATTAATATCTTTATTAATCTCCTTTTTAATTATTTATCCCTTGGGTGTATCAACAACAACTTCTGTCTGTTCTCTCATTCTACTAACTATTTTTATTTATCTTATCATTAATAATATGAATCATGATAATCGTAATGATTCTTTACCTTTTACTACAAATCCAGTTCCTCCTCATACAGGTCTCGATGGTATTGATTTAGATAATCTTGTAGCAGGTGTGCCTCTTTCTAAGATTCAAAGTTATTAATGAATTGAATATAAAGAAAAGTTTTTTGTTTTTTTAAGTAGTGACTATAAAAAATATATTTATATAGTAGGGCAATGAGTACAGAGAAGATACTTGAACAATATCAAGATTTATTCGAAACCAAATTCTGTATCAATACATTCAAAACAACGGAGAACTTTCTTCAAAAGATGAAAGAGAAAGATAAAAAATCATTTTTAATGATCTTTAAAAATGAATTAGTTGGTGCGATTAATCAAAAATTTCCTGGAGTTTATGATAAAATTATTATATCTGATTTTGTTGAAAAGAAAAAACGAGATAATAATAAAAAGATTACTTTTTTATCTGAAGCTTTTCATAATTATTTAATACAAAATCCTTCACCTTCTAATATCAAAAAATTTTCTATTTTTCTCTCTATCTTTCATCATTTTAATTCACAATTTATTGAAAATACCGTGATTTATAAAAAAGTTGTTGAATCCATTGGTGAACGTAATCTTTTAAAAAATAATATTCCTATTCATTTTTTAAATCCAATTCAAATTAATAATTTTTCAATGGACTATCCTCTTATTTTTCATAAAAAAATTATTGAGGAATTAGAAAAAATACATAATGAAACTCATAAAAGAGTAGCGATTCAAGGTATTAATAATATGAATTTTTCAAATTATATCGATGTCACTCTTCCTTGTATTGGTCCTCTTTATAATATTTTTTCGGATTACCCAACTTCGACAACTAAATTATCATCCTTTTATTATAACTCATATCATATTTATGATTTTATCATGAATATATTAAATGGTAATAATCAGTTCCAAGATTGTATACCACTTAAAGGTTTTGATATTGGACGTTTTATTAGTACTCTTATGGTACAAAAAGAATATAAAAATACATATTCAGATTTAAATTATTCAAATATTGTCTCTTTTTCAGATGAAGATGAACGTCTTCGTAATATTATTGAAAATAGTATTACAGGTATTCGTTTCACTTTAAATGATGTTATGAAAGAGAACAAAAAAGAATTTAGTAAAATAAAACCAGAATATATTTTACCTTATCGTTTTGAAGGAAATATACTTAAAAAAATGAAAGATTTATCATCTATAAATCGTACTCAAGCCAAAGATGTACTTCAAAATAATAAGGAAATTATTGGTAAAATCCTACAAGATATAAATAAATTGAGAACATTATTTACAAATAATCCTGATTTAGAAGAAGATATTAAAAAATGTCTTGGTATATATGTTTATATATCAATAACACTCTTTTATGATGTATACAAATATTATTTAAATAAAATATCAGAAATTCTTGAAAAGATGATAGAAGATGATAGATACAAAAAATTAAATATTAAACCAGTATTTGATTATTTAGATAAGATTTCTCAATCCTTACTTATGTTTAAAAAAATATTAGAAAATTCATTTTATAATTTATTTACACCATCAAATATTTTACCAAGATATGGTATATCTGTAAATAAAGAAAAGGGATATTTTGAAATAAATACATCACTCGCTACTCCACTAGATAGTTTAATTGAATTATTCCCTTTTTTCATTACAATAAGGACAGTTCAAACATCAATCAATAAAAAAAATATATTTTATATACAAACTGAACATCATGAAAATAAAAAAAGATTTATTAATTTTGTCTTATCTTGGAAATCACATCAAGATATATTAGACCCAAAACAAAATTTATATTTTGGTGGATTTTATAATAATATTACATATACAAATCGTGTTTATGACTTTTTTAATATTTATGTAGAGACTTTAAATAAACAATGTATATTAAATGATATATTTTATGAATATTTAATGAAAGGTTTTCAACAATATTTACCAATAGAGTTATTTAATAAACCATTACAATTTTTAGAAGCAAATCAAAATAAATTAAAAGAATCAAAATATGTCTCTGAATTTGAAGAAATGTTAAAGAATGAATTTTTAGTCACTTATACGGATTATATGAAATTATGTACTGACTCCCTTATACAATTAGGAGAATACAAAAAAGAATATGAATTATTAAAAAAGAAAAAATCAAATTTATTAATAGAGATAGAAGAGAAAAAAAATAATTCTATTTTATTTTATAATTATACTATAATCCTAAAATATATTGTTGAAAATGAGATACCAAACAAAGGATTTGTTGAATTTATAAATAAAAAAATGAGAGAAATAAGTTCAAAATATGAGAAGATTGTAATAGATAAAACAAAGGAGATACAACAAGAGATTAAAGCAAGTCGTTCATTAAAACCAGAAGAAAAACCATTAAATTCACAAAATAAAAATAAATCTTCTGAAAATAAAAATAAATCTTCTGAAAATAAAAATATTTTAAATGACAAAGATATTCTCCAATTCTATAATAATATACGAAATACTATTCAAAGAAAAGATATATATGTACCATTTTTAAGAGGTGGTAAAGTATTCTTATTATCTCTTCTTCAACAGATGAATGAATTTGAATTAGACAGAAACCTCATCTTTAATGATTTTTTTATATTAGCAGGTGAGACAACAAAAGAAATATTTGAAAAGAAAGAATTAAGAGTACTAAATGAATCATTTATTGAAAAATTTAATAAAATGGAGATAACCGAAAAAATGAAAGAGATGAAAAAAATACTTATGAATACTAATTATTATTTTGAAAATACTACTTCATTTAATTTTAATGATAATATTATTGATACTTATTGTTCTGTTATGGATTGTAAATCGACTTTTATATCTGAAAAGCAGGTTCAAAAGATTATTAAAATCTTCAAATCTTAATTTTTTTTTTGAAAAAATCTATATTTATTTTTATTTAAAAATAAAAATAAAAGATACTTTTAATATAGAGGTAATATGAATGAAGTTATCAATTTAAACTCAGATGAATTAAAGAGAAAAATTCGAAAAAAAATAAATGATATGGAAGAGTTGATATTATTTAATGACAAGAATGAGAATCCGAATGATTTAGAATCCTATGTTTATCTTCTTTTTTTTGATACTATTCCAAAAAATGAATTATTTGATATTGAAAAAAAGCGAGAATTAGAGATTGAAGAAAAAACAAATAGTGGTAATATTAAAATTCAAAAAAATGAAATGGTAAAAACAGTATCTATAAAAAATAAAGAGAGAGTTCTTCAAATTATTAATGACCCTGAAGGATATTATGAAGAATGGTTTGACCGTATCTTTGAAAATAACAATAATAATGAAAAATCACTTATTAAAACAAAAATTTTACAAGTTCTTCGTGGAAAATATATAGAGATAAAAAAAAAAGAAGAAGAGTGTAGTAAATTAATAAAACAATTAGAAGAATTATATATTCAGGAAGAACTTGAAAAAAAAATTCCATTAACTAATTATCAAAAAAAAGAATTTAAAATGGATACTAAAAATATTTTTGGTATCGATTCAAAATTTGGTGAAATGTTTGCAAGATATATCTTTTATCATTATTTTTTTGAAAATCAAAAATTATGGTCTTTACCTATAAATTTTTATAAAGAAGATATATTTGATGAGTTTAGTTCAAATCAATTTGATTTAAAATCATTCTCTACATGGAATCCTCTTTTAAAATATTGGTTAATTTATATTTTATTGATTAATAAATTCTTTGGAAAAGAATCTAATTTAGATGATTTTTTAAAGACAAAAAAATTATTTGAGATGGCTAAAAAAGTATCAGAATGGAAAAAAGAAGGTGATTCTCATTCATCTAAAAAAAAAAAGAAAAAAGATAAGAAGATGGGAATGAAAAAAAAAAAGAGATTTGGTGGTGGTAGTGAACAAAAAAAAAATAATGAGATGGTAAAACAATTTTTACGAGATAGAGAAAAAAAAGGTGAAAAACACAAAAAAGAAGATTCATCTAAAGAATTAAATCAGATTCGAGAATTTTTAAAGAAGACTTTCTTTTTCAAAGATAAAAAAATATATAATTTTAATGATTATTTAAATGGTGATAATCGTAAAAAAATAGTTAATAATTATTATTTATCAAAAATACAAAATAACAATCATGAAATATCCATTAATAAACCTTTTCCTTTAATTTTCTATCCTTCAATGGAGATTACTTATCAAAAATTTAGAAAAAATGAAAAATATTCATTTATGCATAATCAAGAAAGGAGTGTAAATAAAGAATCATTTTTAAATGCAATGAGAGAAAATATTACTATTTTTCAAACACTTTTAAATTATAAAGAAGAGAATATTAGTTTATTTGAACCTCTTCTTAAAAATATTCGTGAATCAATGATGATGTATTATTTTTCTCTCTTTTATAAAAAAAAATTCATATATATGAGATATTTACAAGTTTTTGATAGATATCTTCAAAAAATGGGATTACAACTCAACGAACTAGTTAAAAATAAAAAAGAAGATTCAAATATCAATGAAAATGGAAATAGTAATACAAATACAAATACAAATACAAATACAAATACAAATAATAACAATAGAAGAGTCTCCGAAAATAATAAGAATCGTGTAATAAATATATCACATTTAAGTCCATCGAATCAACAAAAATACAAAATACTTCTTCAAAAGATACAATTATTGAAAGAAAAAAGACAAGAACTAGAAGAGAATAAAAATCAAAATAATTCGAATGAAAAAATAGTGGTGATTGAAAAATATATTCGTGATCTACAACTTCAAAAATATCAACTCCTTCGTTGATTGACTTTATCAATCAAAACCTCATCCTATATAAAAATAAAAATAAAAATCTTTACTTATTTTTTTATATTAAATTCATTCTTTAAAATTTTAAACTTAAAGAAATATCATAAAAAATGGGGTTGTGTATATTAACCAAAAAATGGTTTTGAATTATTATAAACTTTCGAAATAGAACGGGAGAGATCAGAATAAACACATGCAAAGAAACAAGGTTTTTTATAATTGAGTGATTCATATTTCCAACTAGCTGTTAATGGATTTTTAATGGTATTTCCATTAGCATCTTTATTGGTGACATTTGTTGAACCAGGTTTATGAGACCAATAAAGATTACTATCTTCTCTTGTCCAATGATAATCATTACCAACATCTAACATGAGAAAAATTTTATAAAATCCGGGATGGCAGGCGTTATCGAATTTTTCGAGATAAGAGCCGGGTACATCTTTTTTAAGACGTTGATAAAAAGATTCACAATCATAATTTTCATCTTCTACATGATTATAACCAGATGCATAACCAGGTTGAGCTTTTGAATCTAATCCTGAACGAATTTTACCAAGGGCATATGAATAACAGTTATGAGTTGTACGAATTCCCTCATTATCATTCCATTTTTTTTCATCATACTTCAATTCTGAACCAGATAAAGGTGAAAATTCTCTTTTATATTCTAATAAAGTGGGACTGTTTATTAAAGAATCTGATTCTTTCATTTTATGAATAGTAAAAATATAAGGTGACTTCTTTATTTTAGTCTCTTTCTTTTTTTTTAATTCTCCCATTTTTTTAAGTTCTTTCTTTTCTCTTACTTTTTTCATTTTTTTACCCGACATCTTTTATCTCTATTCATTCTTCTTATTTTTTTTTTCATTCTCATTATTTAAATAATCATAGAATAATGAAAAAAAAAATGAATTCAAAATTTTTCGAAAAAAAAAATATTTTAACCTAATATTAGAGATTTAAGATTTATAATATGACAAGTTTATCAAAAAATTCCATGAAAAATATAATTGAAAATGATTTTACAAAAAAATCAAATTCTTTAAAAGAAGATAATTCAGTAGTAAATTCAGACGAAGAGGAGGAAGAAGAGGAAGAGGAAGAGGAAGAGGAGGAAGAAGAGGAAGAAGATGACGAAGAAGAGAGTAAAAGAGTATACCATAATATAACTCGTTGGAAACAAAAATTAAATGAACAAAAGTTTTCTTTACATGAAGATGAAGAAAAAGAATATGAAAATGTTAAAGAAGATGAAGAGAATGAAGATGCAATTCAAGAAAAATTGGTTTATCAAGAAAAATTAAAAAAAGCTACTGAGTCTTTAAATTCAATTTATAATTTTCCGAAAAAAGAAAATATAATTATTCATTCAACAGAAGAAGAAAAAGAAGTTATAGAATCGAAAAAAGATGAAGAGGATGAAAATGAAGAAGAAGAAGAGGATGAAGAAGAAGAAGATGGAGAGAGTGAAGAATCTGAAGTAGACCAAGTAATTATACAAAGTAAACAGGATATTAATTTGAGAGAAGAATTTGATTCAATTCGTCGTTTTATGTTATGGAATCAAACAATGTTAGACCAACTATTTAAAAAAGTTGACCATGTATCTAAAAGAATTGAAGTTATTGAAGATAAGATGAGTCGATTTGAATCAAATTCTCGTATTTGTGTCACTGAATTTGAAGGAGATATTTTAAGAATTCGTGAAATTAAAAATGAAAGAATTTATGTGGATGATGAAGAAGTTATGAAGGCATTAACTTATCAAGATTATCGTTCTTTTATATATATTTTTAAGTTATATTATCAAGTATATTGTGCTGGTAAAGTATTTTATCCGATACGAATTGTTAGTAAAAGAACATATGAATATTATTATAATAGTTCATGGATTAGTGATCCATTTGGACATTATATAACGAAGACATTATGTAATAATATTCAAAATCTCTTTCTTCGATTTAATGATATTAGTAATAAAAAACTGGTCGGAGATACATGGTATCAAAATCAACAGTTTATATTAAAACTTTCAGATGAAAAGTATAAGAAAGATATGTTTCGACATGTGATTGAAGAGATTAATACATCAAAATAATTTTGAAAAAATAAAATTATAAAAATCATAAAATAATAATCTTAAATTATAAATAAAAACATAGGTTAAAAAGAAGTCATCATATTAAACTTCTTTTGAGTAAAATCACTAAGATCAGTATATCGTACTTGTTGAATACGATGAATGATATAACTACACCGAATGCGGATAAAATAGTGATCAATATAATTCATTTTCTTCTTCTCAATAATATGATTCATCATCGTTTCAATATTTTGAATGATACGATGATCAATAAAAACAGTATTATTTGATTGTGAGATAATTCTTGCATTCTTAATTGACTCATACATCTTTAGATAAAGTTCATGAGTCATACCTTCATGATAAATTTGATGAATATTTCTTTCAATAAACTTCATATAATTAAAAATTCCCCTATAATAAGGTTCCTTTTGAATATAATCAGTCATCTTATGCTCACTCGTAAAAAATGTTGAAAGTACATCAAACGAGTGAATAATATAGTTATCAAGAAGAAGATTAAAATCTATCTCATCTTGATTTTTACGAAGATAATCAAACATTTCAAAACAGATATCAAGAGAAATATGTACATACTTACCTGTATTTACAAATACATCTCGACTAACCGAAGGTTGAGATTCGATGTTATTCTTAGATACCTTAAAAAGTTCCATCATATAATAAAGATGGTACATAAAATAAAACTTGTCTGAATAACTCTCTTCATTGGATACACCAGTGAAAGTCGTTATGTCAGTATATTTATTAAATACAATCACTAAACGACGATATAGTTCATATGCAAACTTATTCAATTTCAAAAAGATAGAACCTATCTTATTCATCCATTTATTCATTTCAAAAAATGTATATCTGTCTTCATTTGTCATCATTGACCATGTGTCAACGTTTTGAATACAATAATCTATTATATTATACAACATTGTCATATCTTCAATACATTGAAGAATCTCTTCATTGGTCAATTGATTACAAATATAAACTTTATTGTTAAATGTCTTCTGGAGACATTCAATATTTAGGTCAACTATTTTAGTAAACTCATCTGATTGAATATCTTTCGTCTGCTTGTTTCGAAAAAATACTTTCGAAACTATATCAAAAGATAAATCACATTCTGTCTTGGAAATCGTGTTATCACACGCTCTCTTAAAAAATGTATCAAACTCATCCTTCGACATCATCATACGATAGTCGTCAACGTTCTCAATGTATGCAAATGGCATCTTCTTGGTTAAAAGTTTTCTTCTCTTGTTTTATTTTTATATGAATTTATCATTTTTATACATATTTTTCTTCATTTTTTTTTATAAATTCTATACGTAAAACTCGTTATTTAATTAAATACTATATAACGGTCATGATTCGTCATAACTATTTGTTCAGTGATAGAATTATTACTGTCTTTCAAAAATTCAGAGAATAATTTATACTTTTCACGTGAATCAATTGATTTAGATACCATCTTATGTATATCATTCATCTTACCTTGTGTATCTTTCATGATTTTCATATCTGAACGTAAAATACTAAATTGGTCTTGATAATACTCCGTCATACGAATCAATTTTTGATTCATCTCCATTAATAAATCAATCTTTTTTGAATCTTCTTTTTGTCTCTCTTCTTGTTTTTTGACAATCTCCAATAATTCATTAATAGCCGGGTTACCTCGAAAAGGTGTAGAATTAATTCTACGTGAATTAAATGATAAAATAGAACTGGTTTCCATACTATCAACCTGCTGTTTTTTAATTGGATGAGGTGAAGTTGTATCTATTTTTAATCCAGTTTTACCCTTGTTGGATAAATCATCATCTTCTTCTTCCGTTTTTGTACCGACTAACTTAGCCCATGTTGTTAATGTCTTCTTAACAACACTCTCTTCTTCTTTTATCGGTATCGGTAAAGGTTCTTCCTTAATTGCTTCTTCTTCATTATGAAGTGGCATCCATAAAATATCAGGTTGTTTACCATTCGTCTCAATATATTTCACATCTATATGCAATCCAAGTACTATCTTCTTACGATGAAGAAGATGTAAATCTGGATAACAAAAATGTATTTTTCCTTCATCTCCATTATCATCTTTAAATAATATGAAACTATGATTTAATTTACATCTTTTTGTACAATGATTTCTCATACATATCGAATATTGAATAGCATAACCTTTAAATTTTTCATCCATAATTGGATTTTTTTTAATAATATCATGAAGATCTTGAATCAATAAAGGGTTTTTAATATATGAAGTATATCCATCTGGATAATAAACATTTGAATGGTTTTTTGAGCCCTCTCGACACTTTCCTTGCATACAATGTATACAAACATAGTCTTCAATTAACTTTGATAGTAAAAAAGTCCCTTCTCTCTTCTTTTCAACATCCATATTCATAGTTGTCGATTCATTTTGAAGAGAATTCTTCTCTTTTTTTATACCTTTCGTATTAACCAATTCCCATCCATTTACATCATCTAAAATAACTTCTTTCTTTTTATCATGTTCTTGATGCTCTTCTAATACTTTTTTATTTACTTCCTGTAAATCATTATCTGATTCAGGTTCTATTAATTTTTCAAATAGATTTCGCACGTTTGATAACATAATAATAGTGCAAGTTGATAAAACGAACGACTATAATAAAAAGGGGATTTACGTTGTATTCTTTTATATAATACCTTTTATCTTACTTCGAATTTAAAATATTATTCATTTTTTTTATTTTTACGTTTTAATCATAAGATTCAATCAATCTTATCATTATACTTTATTTACGTTATAACCACCTAAATTCAGATAAAAGAGATGAAAGTTAAAAGATTGTATCCTTTTACTCTCTTCATAAATTCATTCTTCTTTATCTGTTTTTCTTTATATTCATTTTTAATCATAAAATCTTTTTGATTTTATGATTTTTCGTTTTATTATATTTTTACCACATAATAAAAGATTGGAATAGAGAAGATTAATAAATAGATCTCATTATTTATATAAAATAATTATCCTTTTATTATCTCTAATATTTCATATTTTTATATTCTTTTTTCTTTATATTCAATTCTTTTACAATTTTTCATCGAATCTCTGTATACCCCCCTATGTTTTTATTTCATTTTTGATATCATTATTTTTAATTAAAATATACAAGAAATGATTGATATTTTAATTTTTAAAGAAAAAAAATATACCAATCATTTTTTTTTTATTGGTTAAAAATATATTTTTTATAAATTTTATATTTTTTCAAAATGAATTATTTTGAAAAAAATAAGAGTCTTTACAACTTTTTAGTAAATATTTGATATTGAGGATTATATATATTTTTATTAGGAATGATTTTAAAACTTTATAAAAATATATGTTATCTTATATTCCTTT
>JACCEC010838588.1_pt1 | contig 13922 bp, 19 predicted proteins | sample 7450121 | NCBI WGS metagenome assembly JACCEC01 (sample SAMN15323455, study PRJNA562643) | freshwater metagenome | isolation source: river surface water | place: USA:Blue River Watershed | collected 2017-08-18 | reverse complement strand
CGAATTTTAGAGGAATTACAGCGTCCTCTAAACACCAAAGCTACAACGGTAGCTTGGTTAAATAGACAAACACGGGAAGTGGCCGAAGAACGCCTGTGGGAAATCATGTTACACAATACAGAATCGGCAAGGAGATTAGTTGAATATGTGGCAGCGTTACCTGAAGATCTTCGCATGGTCCGTCTTGGCAGTGATATTCTTCCCGTTTATACTGAGCCTACTTGGTCTTATTTTTGGCATCGTAGCGATGTCATTCGTGCTATGGTACCTCGTTTTGCAGCTATTGGTGAGCTTGCTCGCCGCGCCGGCGTCAGACTTAGTTTCCACCCCGGACAATTTTGCGTACTTGCAAGCGATAATCCAGACATTGTCAACCGTAGTATAGAGGAGTTTGAATATCATGTCGATATGGCTAAATGGATGGGCTATGGCAATGCGTTTCAGGACTTTAAAATCAACGTCCACATCGCAGGTCGCCAAGGCCCCGAAGGTATCAAGCGAGTTATCCCAAGACTCAGCCCCGAAGCAAGAAACACCCTCACAATCGAAAACGACGAAATGTCCTGGGGTCTCAATTCGAGCCTAGAACTAGTAGACCACTGTGCGTTGGTGTTAGACATTCATCACCACTGGATTAGAAACGGAGAGTACATAGATGCAAACGACGACCGTGTTAAAAGGGTTATTGATAGTTGGCGTGGCGTGCGCCCTGTCATACATTATAGTGTCAGCAGAGAAGAGCACCTCCCAGATGCCTGCCGTGTCAGCCGCCCGTGCTTAGACACACTGCTGGCACAAGGGCATAAGAAAGCAAAACTTCGCGCACACAGCGACTACTACTGGAACAGTGCAGTCAATGACTGGGCCTTAACCTTCCGCGATAACTTTGACATCATGTGCGAAAGCAAGGCCAAGAACCTAGCCAGCTTTGCACTTTACGAACATGCACAACAGGCTAACCAATAAAATGGGTGTAGTCACACTGGGCGCTGACGCCGGACACTTTCTTACCGGCGAGATGGAAGGTATCGGTAACTATGCTATTATCAAGCATGCCAGCTGGTGGGTAGACAATGTTGATGACATTGTAGAATGGTTAGACGAAACAGGTATCAGTACTCGCTACAAGCACGAAGGCATGGTACTTACATTTGAGTGCAAAGAAGACTTGGCTATGTTTGTGTTACGGTGGGGCTAAGTATTGTCAGAATACCTGCACATTTATGCTCGTAGCAAATGGAAGCCAGCCTTTGCAGTTCTTCCTCATAAGACTATAACTGGTAAATGGATTTGGTTACAGCGTTGCTTTTATCGAGATGTTATGGTGCATGATGGCGAATGGATTGATGAACCCGACATTCAGTGGGCTCGAGATGCGCTAGAAATATTAGAGACGATGTAAATGGTTCTTAATGAAATTAATTATGCCTAAGTTAGTTGTTTGTGGATGCAGTTGGAGCAGCGAATGCCATATTAATCCTGATACAGGATATGGTACATATCTAGCGGACATGTTAAATGCAGAGTACATAAATTTAGCTAGGCCTAGTGCTTCTAATTATATAATTAGACTTCAAGTTGATTATGCTGTAAAAAATTTAAATCCTGATTTAATTGTTGTTGCATGGACATCTCCTTTGAGGTTTGACTGGCACTATGATAGTAGTAAAACTTTTGATTGCTCTTTAAGGTCGGTTTCTTATTTTGATGACGAGATAAGAAACAATAATTACCATCCTATTGAAAATGATCCTTGCATTACAGCGGAGAGTTGGAACAGTATTTTTGGAAAATACAAAGTATATTATCCGACAGCTAGCGATGTAGAATTTACAAATTTACCGCAATCCCCAATATCTAAAAAATTCTTAAGCGAACAACAATTTAATATCCTAAAACAATATTATTTAAACTTTGTTTCTCTAGACTTAGAAAAGCACAAACAACAATTCCTTATTGAAAGTGCAGTACATCAACTAACAAAGTCTAATACAAAATTTTTAATGTCTACTACCTGGAAAGATAATGTTGACTGTATTCCTGCTGAAAACTACGTTGACATTCATCCTGTTGATATAAAGAACATGTTTACTAAGAGCGCCGATCAAGACAACTACACACATCATTTAACACCAAAACAACAAAATCTATATGCTACAAAGTATCTATTCCCCAAAGCCGAAAATTTATTAAAAATGGATAAACATGAAAACAATCACTTGGGTTGAAGGAGATCCTCCAGTCACCAGGCCATTTACTTTGAGGGCCACGTGCATAGAAGGATTAAATGAACACGACATTGATCCTATACAAGCATGGTGCCAAGAAACTGGCGTTGGTAAGCGTACTAGTTTTGACACATTTGCTTTTCAAAGTCGTGCAGATATAAGCATGTTTCTGTTACGGTGGAACAACTCAGAAGCCAGTATTAGCTTACGGGATTTGTTTTAGGCTTTAAATATGCTAACAAAATATTTTATGAAGAGTTACATTTAATGTCAGATAAATTAAAACGGACAATTGATAGAATACGATCTGAATCTTTAGAAAAATTACAAGATCCGTATTACTTGGAATTTAAACTATTACCTGAGCTAGGTCTTAACGATAGACATATGCATCAATATCCGCGAGAATTACATCCATTTTGCGGAATTGGTATTGACAGCTGGCAATATCCTAATCAGTTTGCACATTACTTACATTATCTTAGTAAACAAGAAATTAAAACTTACTGCGAGATTGGATGTCACAAAGGCGGAACATTTGTTATTACAGTTGAGTATCTAAACCGTTTTAATAATTTAGAAAAGGCTTTAGCAGTTGATCCTTGGCATAGGCCGTTGATGGATGAATACGCTAATCTAGTTAACTTTGTTGAATACCTTCCTTGTAGTAGCACTGATCAAAAATTTAAAGAAAAATTTAATGAACATCAGTGGGATCTGACATTAATTGACGGTGACCACAGCTATGCGGGCGTTACTAAAGATTTTTCATTAGTTGAAAACAATAGTAAACTTATTTCATTTCACGATATTAAAAATATTTTTTGCCCTGGCACACAACAAATTTGGATGGACATAAAAAACAATCCTGTGTATAAGGAATGTTTGCACGAATGGGCTGATCAGTACGATGAGGTTTTATTAAGAATTCGTGGCAGCATTATGGGTATAGGTTTAATTGATGCTAGACAAAAAGTATGATTATCTAGTTGTTGGCGCAGGTTTTTTTGGATCAACTTTTGCTAGAACAGTAACCGACGCTGGTAAAACTTGTCTAGTCATAGACAAACGAAATCATATTGGCGGTAATGCCTACACTAAAAAAATAGAAAATATTGATGTTCATATATATGGACCACATATTTTTCATACTAATTCTGACGAGATATGGAACTGGGTTAATCAGTATACTAAGTTTGAACCTTTTGTAAATTCGCCAAAAGCATTAGCAAAAGGTAAACTATATAGTCTACCCTTTAATATGAATACCTTTTATGAGCTTTGGGGTGTAACAACACCAAAAGAAGCTAAACAAAAGATTGATTCACAGTTACTACATTTAAATAGACCTGCCGCTAATTTAGAAGAACAAGCACTATCTATGGTTGGCAAAGACATTTATCAACTGCTTATCAAAGACTATACAGCAAAACAATGGAAGGCTAGCCCAACTGAATTGCCGGCCGATATTATTAAACGCTTACCTTTGCGTTTCACTTACGACAATAATTATTTTAATGACAAATATCAAGGTATACCTACCAATGGATATACTGAAATATTTGAAAATTTATTAAAAGGTATTGACGTTGAACTCAATGTTGATTTTATAGCAAACAAAGAAGCCTATAAGAACAAAGCAAATAAAATTGTTTTTACAGGTAAAATTGACGAGTATTTTGATTATTGTTACGGTGAGCTACCTTACAGAGGATTAGAATTTAAAACAGAAATTTACAACACTGATAATTATCAAGGTACTGCTGTTATAAATTATTCTGACGCTGATGTAGAGTATACAAGGGTTGTAGAGCATAAGCATTTTAATAAAACAACAAAGAGTGATAAAACTGTTGTAACTTGGGAAATTCCTACCATATGGTCTACAGATCAAATACCATATTATCCCATAGACAACGAGACAAATAGAACTGTTTGGAAAAAGTATGTTGACCTTGCTAAAAACGAATCTGTTATATTTGGTGGTCGACTAGCAGAATATAGATATTATGATATGCATCAAGTTATTGCTAGTGCATTAAAATGTGCTAGAGAGGAAATAAGTAAAATATGAAAAACTATCTTGTAGGTGCGATTAGGCCTGTTAGCAAAGTATGGGGTTATTGGAAGCCAGCTAGAGCTACTGAAATTAACGTTTTAGAAGCAAACGTCTACGGTTCAATGTACGAGATAAGCAGACGATCTGCACGTAAACATTTACAAGGTGAATGGGAAGAAGTTTTGTTTACTGCTCCTGTGTTAGATGCACGTCTTTATCAAATTGCACAATGGTATACAATTAAAGAACTTTGGCACAAAGAAGAATGTAATATTCTTGCTATGGGTTGCGACACACTATTTCTAAAGCCAACAGAAATTTTTGGCAAATATAACAAGATGATGATGTTCAATTACACTGATCCAAAGTCACATGCCGAATTTCCACATTACATGAATGATGATATTCGTTATTATCCTTCGACTATGCATCCTGATGTCTGGGCAGTAGGTGAAGAAAAAATGGCAGGATGGTTTGAGCATACTGAAGGGAATTGGGGTTGGGGACAGTTACTACATAACTATCAATTCTGGAGCCAAGATATTACAATAAAGGAAGCATTACAGCCACACATGGCTTATCAGGGTCCCGACTTGTTTGTTGATAATTGGGAAGTAAGAAAACAACATTCAAATATCTGGAATGGTTGTGAACTAAAAGATGCTAATATATTACACCTTCACGGTAGTAGAAACAGTGACGGTAAGTTAGAACTTATGAAGAAATTAGAAAAACTAATCTAAATGACACCTGTTTATCTTCATATACCTAAAACAGCAGGAACTGCGATTAAAAACTTAAAAATAGATTACCCAAAACTACCTTTGCACCCTGCTCGTGGGCACTCATATAATATTAATAATTTTCCAAAGGTTGCTTTTGGTGTGAGAGATCCATGGGAAAGATTTTGTAGCGGTTATTGGGAAAGAGTTACGCAACCAGAAAGAAAATTATTAAACAGTAAAGCACCAGTAGAATATCGTCGAAGTGGATACAGAGATTTAGCAAGTTGGGAAATTTCGTTATTTGACTCTTGTCCGACTCCTAACGATTTAATAACAGTATTTAAAAAATACGATACTCTCTATGAAAATATAATTTTGTCTAAATCACCGCTTACTGATTTAATGAAGCCATATACATTTTGGATTGGTGATTTAGAATATTATAAAACAGTAGAGCACAAGGTTGTTTATGCATTTAATGTATCTAATCTAACTAATATTTTTGAAACGTTGTTCAATGTTGCCCTGCCTAAGGATCCCTTTTTAAAAAGAAGTAGGGATCAATTTGATATCGAACAAAGCTATTTTATCTCAGATGAGAATTTAGAATGGTTTAAGGAAAAATTTAGAAAAGACGATTACGTCTTGTTAGACTATATAAAAACAAGACCATATTATAGAACTTGAATAACTAGGCGCCTAGTTATTCTAGTTTGGACAGTCTAGTTGCAGCTCTGAGCTACTATATAGCGTATACTAAGAGGGACGCAAAAAAACATTATTTGTTAGACTGAACATCGTCTGTCCATACTATTATTTAATGAAGATGCTTAAAAATGCTTTAAAAAAGGTTATTTTTTAGTCTTAGACGATAAAGTGTGTAAAAAACACGGTAAACAGCACTATAAAACATCAGAAACCACTTTAAATTACGATAAAAAACATTAAATAAAACATACGAAAAGGTAAACACATGTTAATTCAAAAACCGCTTGATCAAGGCGATATTGTTAGTATTAAACTTCTCACAGGAGAAGAAGTGCTCGGAAGATACGTTTCCGAAACAGACACAGAAATCCATGTTAAAAAGCCCTGCACACTAGCAATGGGTCAACAAGGAATGGGCATTGTACCCTGGATGATGACTACTCAACCAGAGACAACTAAGCTAAATAAACACACTGTAATTGCTTATGCGCCCACAGACAGTGAAATAGCTAAAGCGTACACAGAGGCAACATCTTCCATTAAGTTAGCTTAACGGATGCCCAAATACACAAGAACTTGACAATTCCGTTTTAGTGTTGTATAATCTAACGACAATGTAAAGTTGTCGAAGGATGTCTTGTTACCAACCGAGGGCCTGTGCCCAAAAGGAGGATAGAGAGTATGATAGAAAAGTCAATGAAAGGTGTTAATCTTATTGCTGGAATTGCAATTGTTGGGTTACTAACATCAGCAGTTACAGCGTATAAGTTTAAACACACTGACCCTAAGACCGGAATGAACACAGCATCAGCTGAACAAGTTCAAAAGGATCTTAACTGCCTTGCTATAAACATTTATCGCGAAGCAGGCAATGAACCATTTGAAGGCAAAGTTGCTGTAGCTCAAGTTACGCTAAACCGTACACAGAATCCAGATTTCCCTAGTGAAGTGTGTGATGTAGTGTACCAAAAGAATAGTTTTACAGGGCGTGTAGTTTGCCAGTTCAGCTGGTATTGTGATTCTACGCATAGGAATCGACCTGTGAATCGTGAGCTATACAATGAAAGTTATCGTGTAGCTAAAATGGTTCTACTGGAAAATTTTAAACTTGAATCATTAGATCAAGCATTGTATTACCATGCAGATTATGTAAATCCAAATTGGGGTTATAAAAAGATCACAAAGATAGGACAACATATTTTTTACAAGGGTAAACAAACAACATGAACACAGAAATTCTCAAACTCAAAATGAAAGACTTTTTTAACAGATGTGCAGTCGAGTTTAAGAACAGCATTAGAAAGGTTTCAATCGATAGTATCGGTTGGACTGCTCTAATTGCACTACATGCTGTCACAGTTCCTTCCTTACTTGGACTGATGACAGGACTTACAGACAACACACCGCCCATTGACATGGTTATCATTCTTTGGGCCGCGCTAGGACTTTTCTATGTCAAGTCAATCTTGGAAAGAAATTTTGTAGCGTTGAATATCATTGGTTTTGGTTTTATTGGACAATCAATATTGATGGCATTGATATTCTTTAAGTAAGGCAAAAACAAACATTAATAAGGAGGAGGAGTAATGTCCCTTAAACAAGGCATTAGTCTAACCATTAGAAATGTTGTCGTAGCTTTAACTGTTGGAGTTTTATTTGCGTCAACTAATGCGTTAGCAGAGGAAGGTCCTAGTGACTTTGCTCAAAAACACATAGACAGTATCGAGTCATATTCACAAGCATTATATGCACCTACACCAACAAGGTCAATGCTTTTAAAAAGGCAGGAACCTCAGGTAAACAACAAACAGCTGATGTGTTTAGCTAAGAATGTTTACTACGAAGCAGGTAGTGAAAGTGATAAAGGTAAAGCAGCAGTAGCACACGTTACACTTAACAGAGCAAATAGCTCACACTTTCCTGATTCAGTATGCAATGTAGTGTATCAGAAAAGCAGAGGTGTTTGTCAGTTTAGTTGGGTATGCCACAGAAAAGCTTCGCCCAAGACACATACAGATAATTGGGCAGATAGCTTAAGAATAGCCAGAGATGCACTTGAAGGTGAGATCCGAGATCCTACATATGGTGCGCTATTCTTTCACGCAGTCTATGTGAAGCCTATTTGGTCTAGAACTTTTAAAAAGACCATACGCATAGGTAACCACATTTTCTACAGACGTTCACATTAATGGAATCTCCTGTGTTGATATAAATACTACTATAATCAACACAGGAGACTTTCATGATTAAACACATTATGCTAGTAGCAGCCCTACTAGTTTCATCATCCCCGGCATTTGCACAAAAGGAAAAACCAAGCGTTGTATATGACGCAACTATCCTACGTGCCAACGACGGCGACACAGTTGTAGTTGCCGCACCTTTTTTGCCTGCACCTCTTAAAAAGGAATTAGCAGTACGTATCTTTGGGGTTGATACTCCTGAGAAAGGTTTCCGTGCTCAGTGTCCGGCAGAAGATGCAAAAGGTCAAGCTGCATCTAAATTCACTAAGGACATGATTGCTGCCTCTACCAAGCATCAATATTCGTTGATGGATTGGGACAAGTTTGGTGGCCGTGTGCTAGGCGACATTATTCTTGATGGTAAGAGCCTACGTGCCGAACTAATTAAGAATGGTTATGCTCGCGAATACTACGGCGAAGCAAAACAAAGCTGGTGCAAGTAATTATTGACAAACCAGAAAAACTGTTGTATACTTTAAAGACTAGTAAATAATAGTAGAGGACTTTAGGACGCTCATCCCTCTTTAAATATTCTGCGTGTCATCACACTTACTCATAAGGAGAGGCAAGAGATGGCAAAATATTTGTCAACAAAAACATACGGAAACGATCGCGGACTCAGCTGCACATTTAGACAGTGGCGCAGTACGCATAGTCATTGCAGTCTACTACACGGTTACTCAATTGGTATCAAGCTAGTGTTTGAAAGTGAAACACTGGACGACCGCAACTGGGTAATGGACTTTGGTGGACTTAAAGCATTCAAGGAGTGGAGCGAATATATGTTCGACCACACTATGATCATTGCACACGACGATCCTCATCTTTCATTCTTTAAACAAATGAATGACTTGGTTACCATTAATGGTCACAACGATCCAGAAAGCCCTATCCCCAACGAACGTGGTGCAGTATGCGATCTACGTCTAGTTGAAGGTGTGGGCTGCGAAAAGTTCGCAGAGCTTGCATACAAGACCATGCAGGACATTTTAGAAACTTATCAGCGTGGAGAAAGTTACACACTGCCTAACGGTAAGACATTTAGTTGTCGCTATCCAGTTGGACAAGGTGTTAAGCTACGCAGTGCAGAAGTCTTTGAACACAGTGCAAATAGTGCTGTTTACGAAGGCTGAACCCTAATAAATAACGTTTATTGTTAGGAGATTTGATGAGCACTAGTGTTAAAATTACATGGCCAAGGGATGCTAACGGTAATTCTTTTAGTATTTTAACTTGGATCGAAACTTTATCAGAGGCGGAGCAAAAAGAGTGGTATGACGCAACAACGATTCACGATAGAATGGTAGAAGATGCTATTGCCGCCGGCGATGCTGTAAGAAATGTTTCTAGTGTTGATTGGAAAACTACTGATATATGGCGAGACTATATTGCCAAATATTTAACAGATGAAATCAAAGCTGTTGAGAAAAAATATTGGGATAGATATCTTAGTGTAGTTGGTCTTACCATAGACGACGTTATTCAAAGAGTTGAGTAAAACGTTATAGCGAGTGAGTAACATCACTCGCTGTTTCATTTATATGTTCAACTAAAGAATTTACAGAATTAGAAATAAGGCTTGCTAGAAAATCTGCATTTGTGATTAAATCAAAATTATGAATAACCATTGAGTTATATTCAAACGGCAAGTTACTTAAAGATTGAATTGTATCTGCAATAGATAGTATTCTTTGTTTACCTTCTAATTTATCGTAATCAAACTCAGCTAATTTAAAACCTAAATTTCTCACATACAATTCAAAACCTGGCAAGCCTAAAACTAAAGGATATGCGCCTATACACATAGGCTTAAAAGTCTTTTCAGTTACACTACTACTATATCCTAAGCTATTTGTTACATAGTCAGAAAATGTTTCGGTGCTTAGATAATAATAATATTTTCCAAACCAACTTGGAGAAATATTATATGCATCACTGTATTGTTCGTTTCTAATATCCTGTATCAATTGAGGGAAAGAATACTTATTTAGAAAGTTTATTAGACTTTCTTCTGCGATTTCTAAACTTTTATTAAATTTAAAATTGTTAGGACTTTTTATAAAATGTCCTAGATCATCATTAGTACTTGAAGACTCTTTACTATACATCAAGGACCAATCAAACTTTCCTAACATATTTCTATTATCTAGCTCTGCTAGCATTCTTACTCGATCTAATCTAGGTTTTTTATTTAAGCAAAGACCAAAATGGGATCTAGGACTATCTAACTGCTTTATTGCTTTTTCTTTTAAATCTTTATCAAAAACAAAATTTGAATAAAACGGAGTATTAGATATTGTGATAATAGGCCATAAATTTATATGTATTGATTTAATGTTTAGCTGTGAATAATCGCCTTGAAATATACTAGAAGTTAAAGAAATTATTTTTTTAGGCACAATACCTAAACTTTTTATATATTCAATTAGGCAAGGACCCGAACCTTCTGTTTCTGCAGATACATTATATACATCACCACCTTCTTCAAAGTCACATAAAATTACAGCATAGTTTTTAAGCAACCATTTTTGTTGCTTAACAGAAAGAGCTAGTAAATCAGCGTAATGTGTTTCTATAACTAGATCAGGATTATTAGTCATTAACGTTAACGTTAAAATGTCTATGCCATTATGACCATAGTTTGAACCAACTTGTACATTTCTTAACTTATTTTTGATGCGCGGCAATAAACCTTTTGTGTCAAATGATATTCTAAGACGATTGTTTCCTAAAGAATTATCTTTATGAAATAGATCGCATAGGGATAAAAACGGACGCTTAATTTTTGATTTTAATCGCTCAATGTATATCATGTAATTATTTACCTATTTAAAAACCCTTTATAAATCAAAAAGATAAATAAAGTTAACAAAAAGGTTGACAACAGCCGAGAAACATGTATAATAAGGTTATGATGAAGCAAACAGTATCGATAGCAAAACCGGAGAATCGCATGTCAGGAAACTGGCAAGTGACCTATCACGGTTGTGCGTTTACAATCGATATGGGGGGCTTAACGTAATCTAGTTATACGCATAACTTTACGTTTTTAAGACCCCCGGAAGCAGAAGCAACCGGGGGTTTTTATTTTAGTGTTAGATCAAAAAAGATGTTGACAACGATGTAAGGTTAGCGTATAGTTAGTCTAGTGTTAATAGGGAACGCGGTCCTGCAAGACACTTTAAATAAATTGCTATTAACGTGGGCGGCCTAGGGGATGAGAAGCCGGTGGCGACAACACCGGTGGTAAAAACCTAGCGTATTAAAGCACATTTGGATAGTGTGCTTTAGTACCCACATTCCTAAGAGTGTGGTAAAAATTCATGCCCTAGTAGCTCAGTTGGCCAGAGCAACCGCCTTGTAAGCGGTAGGTCCGCGGTTCGAATCCGTGCTGGGGCACCATATTTTGGGACGGTGGCAGAGTGGTCCAATGCAACGGATTGCAAATCCGTAAAATCGCCAGTTCAAATCTGGCCCGTCCCTCCAGTGTTTAGATAACTGTTTAGCTCGTTAGCGAATCGACATACCGAGGACTAACCTTGCTTGCGGCTTAATGACTGTGATCCTAGGAAAAGCACAGTGTAGACAACGCTACATCAGTCGGCAAAAGAGTAGTAAACTGAGCAGTTATCTAAAAATTGTGTGCATATCAGTATAGCTCAGTTGGTAGAGCAACGCCCTGATAAGGCGTAGGTCGGTGGTTCGAACCCACCTACTGATACCATGCTCCCATAGCTCAGCGGTAGAGCAGCCGTCTTATACACGGTATTAGCGCCAGATTAGCGTAAGGTCGCAGGTTCGAATCCTGCTGGGAGTACCAATTTTAAAGTATAAGTAATATTATCGGGGTGTACGTCAGTCTGGTTAGACGGCCTGCTTTGGGAGCAGGAGGTCGCAGGTTCGAATCCTGCTACCCCGACCATTTTTAAACGATAAGTAACATATACCCGGGGGATTAGCTCAGCTGGGAGAGCGATAGATTTGCATTCTATAGGTCAGCGGTTCGATCCCGCTATCCTCCACCACTTAACTTGCGGGCGTAGCTCAGTTGGTAGAGCACTACCTTGCCAAGGTAGATGTCGACGGTTCGAACCCGTTCGCCCGCTCCATTTTATGTACCCTTGGTGTTAACGGCAGCATAACGGTCTCCAAAACCGCTGGTCGAGGTTCGAATCCTTGAGGGTATGCCAGTTGATAAATAGATTCGCCGCCCTACCTTTCGGTGTAAGGTTTGTCGCACAGCGATGGCGTTAGTAGGATCAAGCCGTAGTCGACACGGTAGAGATAAACCGATGTATTAAAGTTTCTATTCCCCAGTAGCTCAGTGGTAGAGCAGACGACTGTTAATCGTCTGGTCGGTGGTTCGAACCCATCCTGGGGAGCCAATTTGCGGACGTAGCTCAGTTGGTAGAGCGCAGTCCTTCCAAGTCTGATGTCGAGGGTTCGAATCCCTTCGTCCGCTCCAATTATTTTTACTTTTTTTGGTTGACACATGCCCAAAAGATGCTATTGTTAAAATGTAGGCAGTAGGGAGTAGTTGGATGTTTGTTTTTACAGTCGCCGCTTTTGCTTTCGTAGTTTTCACAGTTGTTCGTGAAGATATGAAAGTTGGTTACGCTCTTGTTCCTAGCGAGGTGATGTAATGAATACTTATTCGTTTAGTGCCGCAGGTAAGCGGATTGAAGTTGAAGCTAGTCGTATGCTTGAAGCAATGGACAAAGCTAACAAGATGTTTGGTCCGCTGCCGCAAGGCGCTTGGGTGGCAAATGGTTCGCTACGCAACTACTATTGGGCCAAGGGTAATTTCTTTGACTAAGGAACAGCAGATGTTTGATCCGATTCTCAATGACATTGGTATGCGATTGTTTACTACACCACGTGGTGATGAATATTACGCATGGCAGAAGGCTTCGCTAGAAGCAGAGCTAGAGATGGAACACTACAACGATACTGCTCCAGAGGACTTTCCCGAATACGATGAAGATCCGGATGCAGACGGCTATGGCTGGGAACGCCAAGCATTACGAAATGCATGGATGTAACATTTTTTGGTTGACAGACTCTAGAACATTTGCTATTGTAGTAAAGTAGGAAGTAAGGAGTATACCAAATGCGTTCAGCAATGATAGAAAAAGATGTTGCCCCAAATTGCCTCGTTGAGCCTTCCGCTCCGTGGGCGTGGGTATGGCGAGTTAAGTTTCTTGAAGGTCCGGCGGTTCGTTCGCAGGCTGCATACGACACTGAAGATGAAGCATGGGACGCTGCCGGAGATTATGTTAGCGGAGTCACAGTGTGACTTATTGGTTAATTGTTTTTTTGTTTGATGTTAATGGTGAGTTTCAAGCCAAGGACATCTATGAAACTGCTAGCATGGAACAATGCGAAAAGTTCGCCGGCGAATATGTTCGTACAATTATTAATACTCAAATGCAGGCACAGTTCCACTGTGTGAGCGACGAAGAGTATAGACTAGCACAGGATTCAGAAGTATGAAGTATTGGTTAATTATTTTCTTTTTTACTCCCGATGGCGGATTTGTTGAGAAGAAAGAAGTTCGATACAAGAACGAATTCTCATGCTATTACGAAATGGCAAAAGAATTAGAAAAGAAACAAAAACTAGTTCCTCATATGTATTGTGTCACTGATGATCATTATCAGGGCAGAAAGCAAGATTACGGTATACCGTTGGATTTCTAATCAACACGGACCTTTAGCTCAGTAGGTAGAGCAGTAGACTTTTAATCTATTGGTCCCGGGTTCGAGCCCCGGAGGGTCCACCATTTTTAGGACTGTTAACTCAGTAGGTAGAGTAGCTGACTCTTAATCAGTAAGTCGTAGGTTCGATCCCTACACAGTCCACCAGTTTATGTTCCTCCGGTAAGGTACTCCTTCCGAGCTCTCAGTTCCCTGCCAAGTAGCGGACAGGATTGAAACAGGCAGTTTAGTCAACTGCAATG
>JACCEC010076908.1_pt1 | contig 13922 bp, 14 predicted proteins | sample 7450121 | NCBI WGS metagenome assembly JACCEC01 (sample SAMN15323455, study PRJNA562643) | freshwater metagenome | isolation source: river surface water | place: USA:Blue River Watershed | collected 2017-08-18 | reverse complement strand
GGATATGCTCTCATAGGTTTGGGTAGTGCTTACAATAGCTTAGGACAATATCAAAAAGCAATTGAGTTTTTTCAACAGTCTTTAACTATTATTCGTGAAATTGGCGATCGCAATGGAGAAGGAATTGCTCTCAATAATTTGGGTAATGCTTACAATCGCTTAGGACAGTATCAAAAAGCAATTGAGTTTTTTCAACAGTCTTTAACTATTACCCGTGAAATTGGCGATCGCAATGGAGAAGGAAATGCTCTCAATAATTTGGGTAATACTTACCGTAACTTAGGACAATATCAAAAAGCAATTGAGTTTTTTCAACAGTCTTTAACTATTAAACGTGAAATCGGCGATCGCAATGGAGAAGGAAGTGCTCTCGGTAATTTGGGTAATGCTTACAATAGCTTAGGACAATATCAAAAAGCAATTGAGTTTTTTCAACAGTCTTTAACTATTATCCGTGAAATTGGCGATCGCAATGGAGAAGGATATGCTCTCATAGGTTTGGGTAATGCTTTGTTTGAATTGAAGAATTTTTCTGAAGCTGAAAAATATCTGTTTTCTAGTCTTGAAGTCTGGGAATCTCTGCGACAAGGAATTCAAGACGACCTCAGTAAAGTATCTCTCTCCGACACTCAACGCAATCCCTATAATCGGCTTCAACAAGTTTTAATGGCTCAAAATAAAACTGAGCCAGCTTTAGAAGTTTCTGAACGAGGTCGGGGGAGAGTGTTGGTCGAGTTATTAACTCAACGATTCAACCCCAATTCAGAACCCTTTTCTCCGGTTGTTTCTTTAGCCCAACTCCAACAAATTGCTCGACAACAAAATGCAACAATTGTTCAATATTCTAGGATTTTTGATGATTTCTCACGAGACGGTAAACAACAATACCGAGAATCAGAATTATATATTTGGGTAATTAAACCCACTGGAGAAGTTGAGTTTAGACAAGCCGATCTTAAACTTCTTTGGCAACAACAAAACACCTCTCTAAGTGATCTCATTTTCGCAGCGCGTTGCTTTGGTAATGATGTCTGTAGAAGTGATTTTATTACCGCTCCAGCTAGTTCTAATGTTGTAACTCGTTCTAATTTGAGAAGCAGTCCTTTCTTTAATACCCAGTCTGATTTACGGAGACAAGCCATACAAAATATTTCGATTAATCCTGTTGAATATCGAGAATTACAACAACTCTATCAACTGTTAATTAAACCGATTGAAGATTTATTACCCAATAATCCCGATGACCGGGTTATTTTTATTCCCGCAGATTCTTTATTTTATCTGCCTTTTGCTGCCTTACAGGATGAACAGGGAAAATTTTTAATTGAAAAACATACAATTTTAACCTCTCCTTCCATTGCATTGTTAGAAACGACTCATCAACAACGGCAAAGTTTATCTTCTGCTGCAAAGGATATAGTAATTGTCGGTAATCCTCAAATGCCTAAACTTGCACCGAGTTTAGGGGAAACACCTCGACTGTTAGCGTCTCTTCCTAATGCTGAAAAAGAAGCGATTGAGATTGCTAAATTACTGAATACTTCGGCTTTACTTGGGGCTAATGCTACGGAATCAATGGTTGTTCAACGGATAACAAATGCTCGAATTATTCATTTTGCAACTCATGGGATTGTTGATAATTTTCAACCTTTAAATAGTGGCGTAGCGTTAACGCCTTCGGGTTCTGAAGATGGATTTTTAACCGCTAATGAAATTTTTGATTTAAAATTAAATGCAGAATTAGTGGTTTTAAGTGCCTGTGACACTGGACTTGGACAATTAACTGGGGATGGAGTGATAGGGTTATCTCGTTCGTTTTTGAGTGCAGGAATTCCGAGTTTAGTGGTGTCGTTATGGGCGGTGGATGATGAAAGAACGTCTCAACTAATGATACAATTTTATCAGAATTTACAAACAACACCTAATAAAGCCCAAGCGTTACGACAGGCGATGTTAACGGTTAAAAATAAAAATCCTGATCCTTATTATTGGGCTGCATTTACTTTAATGGGTGAGGCACAATAGAAGTGAATAAAGCCGATGGCATTGTTGGGAAAAATGAATCTAAATTTTAATCTACTTGTTAAACTAAAAACGGTCATAATTCCCAGTTTAACGATGATCACTTTACTGGTGATTCGACAATTAGGGGGGTTACAACCGTTGGAATTAGTCGCTTTTGATAACATGGTGCGATCGCGTCCCCAAGCTGACCCTGACCCTCGCCTTTTGATTGTAGAAATTACAGAATCAGATTTACAATTCCTCAAACAATGGCCTGTTTCTGATGGAATTTTAGCACAAGTTTTAGTTACTTTACAACGCCATAAACCCCGTGTGATTGGGATAGATTTATTTCGAGATCTAGCTATTCCTCCCGGTCATGAAGCGTTAGTTCAACAATTGCAAAAACCGAATATTATTGGTATTACTTTTGTGGAAAATGATGCCATGATGACGGTTCCGCCTCCTCCAACTCTTCCCTCAGAACGTATCGGGTTTATTAATATTCCTGTTGACCCGGATGGAGTTGTGCGTCGTCAATTCATGTTTACTTCGGGGTTAACATCGTTTCCAGTTCAATTAGCTTTAGCTTATCTTAAACCTCAAGGGATTAAACCCAAATTAACAGTTAATCAGGACTATCAATTAGGAAACGTAATTTTTAGAAAGCTAGAATCAAACTCTGGCGGTTATCAAAAGATTAATGCGGGAGGATATAAACTTTTATTGAATTATCGCAGCCCTAATAATCTAGCTTATACGGTTACTTTAACTGAAGTTTTAAATAATAAAATTCATCCCCAACGGGTTGAAGATAAAATTGTTTTAATTGGGACAAATGCACTCAGCATGAAAGATTATTTCCTCACTCCCTATAGTAGTACCCAAATTCGACTGCGACAAATGCCAGGAGTTATAATTCATGGTCAAATGGTTAGTGAAATTCTCAGTGCTGTTTTAGATAAAAAACCTTTATTTCGATTTTGGTCTGAACCTATTGAAATTCTCTGGATGTTAATTTGGGCAATATTAGGGGGATATTGGGGGTTAAAATTTAAAAAAACGAGTGTTTTAATTGGGGGGAGTTTACTGATTTTAAGTGGATTAGGCGCAATTAGTTATGGACTTTTTTTGCAGATGATATGGGTTCCGGTTGCTGCACCGATGTTAGGGTTTATTCTAATATTTACTGGGATGGTAATCGTTCAAATTTGGGAATCTCAACAGCAACAATATATGGTGATGAAATTGTTAGGACAACAAACTTCTTCAGAGATTGCAAAAGCACTTTGGAAAGAGCGATCGTATTTAATTAACTCTGGTATTTTACCTCCAAAAACTCTAACCGCAACGATACTATTTACTGACTTCAAAAATTTTAGTGCCATCGCTGAAAAGCAATCCTCAGAATCCTTAATGATTTGGTTAAATCAATACCTCAGCGCCATGACTGATATTGTTTTAAAACATCAGGGTATTGTTAGTAAGTTTACCGGAGATGGGTTAATGGCGGCGTTTGGGGTTCCGGTTCCTAGAACGAGTGTTGATGCGATCGCAAAAGATGCTGAAAATGCTATTAATTCAGCTTTAGAAATGGGTCAACAGTTACAACAACTCAACAAACAATGGCAACAAAAAGGTTTACCATCTGTGGGAATGCGAGTCGGAATTTATACGGGAACTGTAACCGTCGGAAGTTTGGGAGGAAAAAATCGTTTAGAATATGGGGTAATTGGAGATAGCGTTAATATTGCATCCCGTTTAGAAAGCTGCGAAAAACACCGAGAAGGTGGCATTTGTCGAATTTTAATCGCTGAAGAAACCTTAAGTTATTTAAAGGGTAGATTTGAAGTAGAATCCTGGGGAGAATTAAGTTTAAAAGGCAAAGCAATCCCGGTTACAGTTTATCGAGTTCTAGGAAAAATTAAGAAGATGTGATATAATTTGATTAAATTAGATTTAGGGGGCTCAATCAAAATGCCAGAACCTTCATCATTTTTAAAGTTCATTTTTATTGCCTCTACGTTCGGGTTAAATCTATTGTTGATTTCCTTACCCCTACAAGCTCAAAACAACCCTGTACCCAATGTTAAAGGCGGAACAGAAGACACCAACCCAGGAGGGACAAGGGGAACTTGCTCAGTGGATGCTAAGTCTCAACCCTTAACTGCCCTGATTCCCGTTACAGAACAACGCTTAGAATTAACTACATTATCCCATCCAACAATTTTAATTTATGTTCCAAAAACCGAGGCAAAAACAGCAAATTTTGTAATTATTGATCAATCAAATCGTATTCTTTATAAAACGGCAATTAATCTGCAAAAACAACCCGTAATTCTAGCAATTGAAATTCCTAAAAATCAACCGGAACTGCAACCTGGAATTAACTATCGTTGGACAGTTTCTTTAGACTGTGATTCTTCTAATCCCCCGTTTGTTGACGGGATGATTACGCGAATTCAACCCAATTCTGAATTAACTCAAGCATTACAAAAAACTCCTGCTGAACAATGGTTAGTTTATGCTCAGGCAGGAATTTGGTATGATGCGATCGCTACTTTAGCAGCACTCCGTCAAGCACAACCGAATAATCCGCAATTAGAATCCAATTGGAAAAAACTCCTCCAAGACTTTAAACTGGATGCTGTCGCAACAGCACCTCTGATTCAACCTTAAAGATTCGTTAAATCCCTCGTTGCCAATCCTCATTTCCCTTTAGCTTTAGCTTTTTTCTTAGCATCTTTCGCTGCTTTTTTTGCGGCTTTCTCTGCTTCTAATTGAGCTAAACGTACTTGTTCTTTCTCTTCTTCCAGTTTATCTAAATAATAATGATAATCCCCTAAATAAACCCGAAACTCTCCATCTCGAATTTCAACAATTTTATTCGCAACACGAGAAATAAAATAACGGTCATGGGAAACAATCAACACAGTTCCATCATAATGTTGTAAGGCTTCCTCTAACATTTCCTTAGCCGGAATATCTAAATGATTAGTTGGTTCATCTAAAATTAAACAATTCACGGGTTGGAGTAATAATTTAGCTAGTGCTAAACGAGCTTTTTCGCCTCCACTTAACGCCCCAACCTGTTTAAAAACCGTATCTCCACTAAATAAAAACCGTCCTAATAAAGTTCTAACTTCTTCATTTTTCCAATCAGGAACTTCATCATGAATGGTATCCATAACGGTTTTTTCTAAATCTAACGCTTCCGCTTGATTTTGTTCAAAATATCCCGGAATTACGTTATGTTCTCCTAATGAAACTTTTCCTTCAGTGGGTGCTTCTAACCCCATAATTAAACGCAGTAACGTCGATTTTCCACAACCATTTGGCCCTAAAAAAGCAATGCGATCGCCTCGTTCAACTAATAATTCTGTCCCCAAAAATAAGATTTTATCATCATAAAAATGAGTTAAATCTTTAATATTTACCACTTCCCGACCGCTTCTGACTGCCGCAGGAAACCGAAATTTTAGGGTTGCAGAAGAAGAAGTTGGTGCTTCAATTCGTTCAATTTTATCTAGTTGTTTTTCACGGCTTTTTGCTTGGGTACTGCGAGTAGCACTGGCTCGAAATCGTTCAATAAATGCCTGTTGTTTTTCTAACTCTTTTTGCTGCCGTTCATAGGCACTTAATTGAGCTAATTCTGCTTCTTCTTTTTGTTGTAAATAAGCTGAATAATTGCCTAAATAGGTTTTAGAAACTCCCTGTTCTGTTTCAACAATTTGGGTACAAAGACGATCTAAAAATTCTCGGTCATGGGAAACAATCACCATCGGTGTTGTTAACCTTTTCAAATAGGTTTCTAACCATTCAATGGTTTCTAAATCTAAATGGTTGGTCGGTTCATCTAATAATAATAAATCCGGTTCTTGCAGTAAAATTTTTCCTAAACTCATTCGCATTTGCCAACCGCCACTAAAAGCACTGACTAAGCGATCGCCATCTTCTGAATCAAACCCCATTTCCGGTAAAATTTTCTCAATTTGAGATTCTAATGTATACCCGCCAATAGCCTCCAATTCTCGATGTAAACGATCTAATTTTTTAATTAATTGATCTAACTTCTCTGAAGTTGCTGTTTGCATTTCATGTTGCACCTGTGTCAAAGATTCGTGAATCAGATTAGCTTCTTGAAACACTGTCCAAAATTCTTCTCGAACCGTATGACTTGGGTTGACTTCAAATTCTTGGGTTAAATAAGCAATTTTTAAACTGGATGGACGAATAATTTCTCCAGAAGTGGGTTCAATTTCCCCAGCAATAATTTTTAATTGGGTTGATTTTCCAGCCCCATTCACTCCCACTAAACCCACGCGATCGCCCGGTTTAACTTCCCAATTAATATCCTTAAGAACTAAACCTGTTGGATAAATTTTACTGATATGCTCAAGACGTAACATTTTAATCTCCTTCTCTATAAAAAAAATTACTATTTATTGGTTATTGTTAATTAGTTTTAGTTTTTTTAGCAATAATAATTTTCATACTAAAGCATCATTTAATCTAAAAAATAATTTCTATTGATAACTCATTTTAATCCTTAATTCATCTTAAATTCTATCCTTCCTTACTCACCTGATAAGTGTCTACCGCATTTTGAATCACTCCTTTAAACAGTTCAGGCTCCCAAGGTTTAGTAATACATTTAAAAATCAAAGTCGATGTTATGGTTTCCGAATCTAACACTAAAGAATCTTCAGAATAACCCGTTAAGAGAATCTTAATTGTATCAGGAAAACGTTGATTAACTTCGGTAAAAAATTGAATTCCCGTCATTTCCGGCATACTTTGATCCGAAATAATGATCGCCATTTCTCCTTCAGTATCGAGAATATTCATCGCACTAGAAGGGCTATCGGCTCTAAATACCTGAAATTCCCGTCGGAACGTTCGATAAAGCAGATCGAGATTATCCCGCTCATCATCAACCACCATGAGTTTTAGTTTGCTTTCAGGCATACCTTAAGATCTCTATTCAACTCAAAAAATCAAATTTGATAAAATTTGGGATTTAGGAGCATTTCCTAGAAAATAAACCATTAATTGTCAATTTAATTTTATCTTAAATCAAGCAATAGGGAAAAGAATCATAAAAAAAGGCGAGACTCCCATGAGTTCTCGCACTTCCTACAATCATCGCTAACATTAGGAACCAAAATCATCTCCACAGTGAGCATCAAAACCCTGTTAATTACACCGAAACGGGATTAGATGTGGAGTTGGCTAATTCAGCTAACCGTTCTTCCTGGTCTTTAACAATACAGGCTTCCAGTACAGTTTCCAAATTTCCCTCCAAAATGCTTGCTAGAGGGAAGTTTTCACCTAAGCGGTGATCAGTAACTCGATTGTCTTTATAGTTATAAGTACGGATTTTTTCAGAACGTGACCCAGTTCCCACCTGAGAACGACGCATCGACGTTACGGCTTCCTGTTGTTCCCGCAGTTTCGCTTCGTACAACTTCGCCCGTAAAATTTGCATCGCCCGTTCCCGGTTTTGTAATTGACTGCGTTCTTCCGTACAGAAAATCCGAATTCCCGTCGGTTTATGGAACAGGTCAACCGCAGTCTCCACCTTGTTAACGTTTTGACCGCCAGCCCCCCCGGAACGAGCCGTTGTTATCTCAATATCCTTGGGATCAATTTCCACGTCCACTTCATCCACTTCTGGCATCACAGCCACCGTAGCAGTAGAGGTATGAACCCGACCTCCAGCCTCAGTTACAGGCACACGCTGGACTCGGTGAACGCCTGCTTCAAACTTGAGTTTGCTATAAACGCTGTCCCCTTGGATTTCTAAAATGGCCTCCTTAAAACCGCCCATATCTGCCAGAGACTCACTCACCATGCTCACCCGCCAGCGTTGACCTTCCGCATATCGGGTGTACATTCTGACTAAATCTCCCGCCCAAATACTCGCTTCTTCCCCTCCAGTTCCCGCCCGAATTTCCAACATAATGTTTTTCTCATCGTTGGGGTCACGGGGTAATAACAGGATTTTTAGGCGAATTTCCAGTTGATTAATTTGGGTTTCTAACTCAGCCACTTCTAAGGAAGCGATTTCCCGCATTTCTGGGTCATCTCCGGCCTCCTTCATGACTTGACGAGCACCGACCAGTTGTTCCTGAGCCGTTTTCCAATCTTGATAAGCAACCACAATTTCTTCCATCGAGGAACGAGCTTTAGCAACTCGTTGAAACTCATTGGGGTCAGTAGCAATATCAGGATCAGCTAAACGTAGGGTTAATTCATTGAAAGTTTGTTCAATAGATTTAAGTTTATCGACAAGATAAGCATCAGCCATAGGGTTGTCATGAGTCAGTTGTCAGTTGTCAGTTGTCATAAATTCAAAATTTAGAGGCGTTGAAACCCTAAATTGAATTCTTAGCTGGGAAGGGCTGAGTTCAAAGTGAATTCAGCGCCGAACACCCTGCAAACTTGTAAACAGTCAGTTGTCAGTAGAGAAAACTACAGACAACAGACGACGGACAAACGACAACCTCGCTATTTTTGGGATTGCTTATCATCCATCATGCCGTATTTCCGTAGGAAGCGTTCTACTCGTCCTTCGGTGTCTAAGATTTTCTGAGTTCCTGTATAGTAAGGGTGATTTCCTGACCACACATCAACATAAAGGCGAGGCTGGGTAGAACCAACGGTAGTAACTAATTCACCGTTGCAATAGACTTCAGCCTCTGGATACCATTCAGGGTGAATACCAGGTTTAGGCATGGTTTTTGAGCTTCTAAATTTACAAAGTGTTTAATGGAAATTTTAACGGGAATTTCTTCCCGATCAGATTATCAACCCGGAAGGGTTTAACGTTTGGAGTATTGAGGAGCTTTACGGGCTTTGCGTAAACCATATTTTTTACGCTCTTTGGCACGGGGGTCACGAGTTAAGTAACCTTCGGTTTTCAGAGGTTTACGGTTATCCGGGCTCAATTCACACAAAGCACGAGCAACCCCTAAACGGATAGACTCGGCTTGACCCGTTAAACCACCACCCTCGACGCTAACCAAAATATCATACTCATTTTCCAGACCCAGGGTGTCCAGAGGCGCTTTAGCAGCAGCCAGATAGCCCATATTGTATTGCAGATACAAATCGCCATCTTTGCCATTAATTGTTAATTTGCCCGTACCGGGGACAAGGCGAACCCGTGCCACAGAGGATTTACGACGGCCAGTTCCCCAGTAAACAGCACGACCACTATCAGTTGCTTGCATTAATTACCTCCTGTTGGAATCGTATTGAGTGTTAAGGTTTCCGGTTTTTGAGCTTGGTGAGGATGATCCGGCCCTGCATAAACTTTGAGTTTCGTAAACAGGTTCCGCCCCAGGGTATTTTTGGGTAACATCCCCTTAACGGCTTGCTCAATAATCCGTTCAGGAATTCGAGCTTGCAATTTGTCAAAGGTTTCGATTTTCATCCCCCCCGGTCTACCGGAGTGACGGCGATACAGTTTTTGAGTCCGTTTTTTCCCCGTCACTTGAATTTTTTCGGCATTGACAATGATTACAAAGTCACCCGTATCTAGGTGAGGGGTGTAAATGGGTTTATTTTTTCCCCGAATAATGCGGGCAACTTCGCTGGCCAAGCGACCTAAGCGTTGGTCAGCCGCATCAATGACATACCATTTGGGTTCGAGGGATGTCTCTGAAGGAAGGAAGGTTTTTGTCGTCATTCTTGATTGTCCTTAAATTTAAGAATAAATCAGGTTTTGGGGAGAAGGATGTGTAGGGTAAGAAGGTCTATCAACCCACAACAAATTTAGGAAAGGTATCAAACCAAATTGCCGGATCAAAGGGAAACTCTGGATAGCCAACTCGCAATAAGCAAAGCCCTTGGGCTGGGGCTGCATATTTAACAACGTCTCGACGTTCTTGAGTCCAGATGTCTCTCCACTCTTCTAGGGAGCGTTCCCCGTTTCCAACCTCCACCAGCAACCCTACAAGCAATCGCATCATTCCATATAAAAATCCACTGGCTTGCACTTCAATATGGATGAAGGGATCTTGGCGCTGACAACTCACAAATTGTACGTCTACCCAAGCATGGGGGCGGGATGTGCCACTGCGTTGAAACGCTGATAAATGGTGATATCCCACTAACTGCTCTAAGGCGGATTGGATTAACTGTTCATCCAGAGGATGATGATAGTAATGCCAAGTGAAAGGACGGACAAATAGGTTCGGTCGAGATTCTGTATACAGGGTATATCGATATCGACGCCAGTTTGCGGAAAACCGAGCGTGCCAACTGAACGGAACAGAGGCAGATGCCCGAATCAACACATCCTGCGATAAGCGATTGTTAAGAATGGTTGCCCAACGATAGGCCGGAATATGGCTCGGTGCATCAAAATGCGCCACTTGGGCTGCCGCATGAACTCCTGTATCTGTGCGTCCTGCCGCGTGCAGGGTTACGGGAGCTTGAGTCACCGTCGCGATCGCAGTTTCAATTTCCTGCTGCACCGTGCGCTGGTTCGGTTGTCGTTGCCAACCTTGAAAGTGAGTTCCCTGATACTGAATCACCAAAGCTATACGCTGTTGGTCATTGCGGACAGGGGGACGGGGAAGGGAACAATCCACAGTCAAAGGACTTTACACCAATTCAATAATCGCCATTTCTGAATTATCTCCCCGACGGCTTACGGTTCTAACAACACGGGTATAACCGCCATTGCGAGAACCATACCGTTCTTTGGCTCCCTCAAATAAGGAATGAACCAGTTGTTTGTCATAGATATACCCCAGAGCTTGGCGACGGGCTGCTAAGGAGCCATCTTTTGCCAGGGTAATCATTTTTTCTGCCTCTGATTGTACCGCTTTTGCTCTAGCTTTAGTGGTGGTGATTCGGCCATGGCGAATCAATTCTGTTGCGAGAGAGCGCAGCAGTGCTTTACGCTGATCCGCAGGTTTGCCCAATTGGGGAACACGACAACGATGACGCATAATGACTTACCTTAACGTGAAAAATGATTGAGTGGATTTAATCAGTTATCAGTGATCAATTATCAGTTATCAGTGCAAAAGTTTACCGTAAAAGGTCGATCCTTAATCGTGAGTTGTCAATAGTTGTTACCTCAATACTAAAGACTAAACACGACGATCAACGGATCACTGATGACTGATAACTGATCACTGATTATGAGTGGTGCTCTTAGGATGAAGCCGGAGATTTAGAGGCTCGTTCTTGAGGCAATGTAATCCCTAAGCGTTTTTGTAACGCCTCGATCACTTCTTCGGCAGACTTTTGACCAAAGTTTTTAATTTCTAAGAGGTCTTCTTGAGTATAATCTCGTAAGTCTGCTACTGAGTTGATTTGAGCACGTTTGAGACAGTTGTAAGCCCGAACAGATAACTGTAATTCTTCAATCGGGATTTGACTGGTTGGATCGATATCATCATTTTGATCGCTTTTAATCGATTCCAGAGTGATATCTTTCAACGGTGTAAACAAATCAACTAAAATCGTAGCGGCTTGGCTCAAGGCTTCTTGGGGGGTGTAACTCCCATTTGTCCAAATTTCCAGAATCAAGCGGTCTTTTTCTTCATACCCACCGACCCGCGCGTCCTCAACGGTATAATTGACTTTTCGCACGGGCATAAACACCGCATCGATTTGCAGAAAATCCACAGACGTTGAATCATCCCGACTGCGTTCAACCGCCCGATATCCACACCCCTTCTCAACTTGGAATTCCATTTCCAAGGTTGCCCCAGGAGCCAAGGTAGCGATATATTGGTTTTTGTCTACGACCTCAACCTCGGAAGGTAACTCAAAATGACCTGCCGTTACCGTCGCTGGGCCTTGAACGAGCAAGCGGCCGATTTGTCTTTGATGGGTATAGCTTTTGAGTACAACTTCTTTCAAGTTTAGGAGAATTTCTAAAACGTCTTCCCTAACCCCTGTAATCGTTGCAAACTCATGATTAACACCAGCAACCCGTACTGATGTAATGGCTGCTCCTTCTAAGTTTGAGAGTAAAACCCGTCTAAGAGCATTACCAACTGTCGTCCCTTGACCCCGTTCTAAAGGTTCTAAGACGAATTTTCCGTACTGACTCCGGTCTGTATCAGTGTTCGATTCAATACACTCAATCTTAAATGCTGCCACCGATGGACCTCCCTTCTCCATTGAACCCCAAAATGAATTGACAGTAGTAAGGTAAAGAATGAAACTCAGCTTTTTTTGAACTCATTCTTTCCCGTTGAGACGCGACATTCCATGTTTGTACGACTTGGGAAAGCGTCATTACACACGACGTCGTTTGGGAGGACGGCAACCATTATGGGGAATTGGAGTAATATCTCGAATCAGGGTAATTTCTAAACCAGCCCCTTGCAGCGCGCGAATGGCTGTTTCCCGACCTGCGCCGGGGCCACTGACCATCACTTCGATTTGACGCATTCCTTGATCATTAGCTCTGCGTCCCGCGTTTTCGGCTGCGGTTTGGGCAGCAAAAGGAGTCCCCTTTTTAGCCCCTTTAAACCCGGTAGACCCGGCAGAAGCCCAAGAAATTACCTCCCCATTTGGGTCAGTAATCGTTACAATCGTATTGTTAAAGGTGGATTGAATATAGGCTACCCCGTTGGGAACGTTCCGTTTTTGCTTTTTCGGCCCTGTTTTTTTCGTTTGTCGCGCCATAGTAATCTCGTTTACGATTTTCTTGTTCTGTGAATTAAGAACCCGGCTGAACCTTAATCAGCCCTTTCTGTGCGTTTAAAATGTTCTGCCTAATTATTTCTTAGCGGCTGCTTTTTTCTTGCCCGCAACAGTACGGCGAACGCCTCGACGGGTTCTCGCGTTTGTCCGTGTGCGTTGACCGCGCACAGGCAGTCCTAGACGATGACGACGGCCCCGATAAGTTCCGATATCCATGAGGCGTTTAATATTCATGGCCTCCATCCGTCGCAGATCCCCTTCCACCTGATACTGTTGAATGGCGGCGCGTAGGGCTGCAACATCAGCATCACTCAAATCTTTAACTCGGATATCAGGATTGACACCCGTGTCTTTGAGGATTTGTTGAGACCGTGAAAGTCCAATTCCATAAATATAAGTCAGACCAATTTCAACACGCTTATCTCGTGGAAGGTCTACTCCGGCTATCCGTGCCACAATGAACGTCTCCCTTTAAAATGTACAATCGCGACAATGCCTAAATCACGTAGTAATCGTGACAGGCAATTTAGTTGATCCCCAAATGTGCTTAATGGCTTGGGCGACTTGATAGGTTGAAGCTACTGTTATGGTTTCAATTTCCCACTCTTTCACGTCGAAAAAAGGGTTTTGTAGCTATTCCTTAAGACTTAACAAGGGTTGGGGCTAGTTCAAGGCTAAACTTGAATCACAGCATTGTAGTTGTTGAGTCTGTTTTCCCAGTCTCAGGAAAACCCTGAATTCCGTCCTAAATGGACGATCCAGGGTTGTTAGCCTTGGCGTTGCTTATGTTTGGGGTTTGAACAAATCACCATCACCCGTCCTCGACGACGGATGACGCGACACTTTTCACAAATTTTGCGGACTGATGCTCGAACTTTCATGCCAATTTGAGCGACACTACAACAAATTTACTATTATATCACTGAAAACCGAATTTTTATCTAATTTAACCCTTACCCCAAAGGCTAAGGGATAAGATTTCAATCTATTTTTTGCGTAGACGATAAGTAATTCTACCTTTAGTGAGGTCATAGGGGGTTAATTCAACTTTGACTCGATCTCCGGGCAAAATCTTAATGTAATTTCGCCGAATTTTCCCAGAGATATGTGCCAGGACATTAAACCCGTTATCTAAGTCTACGCGAAACATAGCATTTGGAAGGGATTCAGTGACTGTCCCTTCCATTTCAATGAGATCTTGTTTAGCCAAGTTATTGTTACCTCAATTCAACGATCTGTCC
>JACCEC013137617.1_pt1 | contig 13926 bp, 11 predicted proteins | sample 7450121 | NCBI WGS metagenome assembly JACCEC01 (sample SAMN15323455, study PRJNA562643) | freshwater metagenome | isolation source: river surface water | place: USA:Blue River Watershed | collected 2017-08-18 | reverse complement strand
CCGGCGCGTCGCCGCCGGCCCATTCGATGGTGAGGAGGCCGCCGCGGGTGTGCACGTCCACGCGCGCGTCGAGCACGCCCAGGCGGATGCCGGCGACCACCGCGGCGCAGGCGCCGGTGCCGCAGGCCAGGGTTTCGCCGGCGCCGCGCTCCCACACCCGCAGGCGGGCGCTGCGCCGGTCCAGCGGCTGCAGGAAGCCCACGTTCACTTTGCGCGGGAAGGCGGCATGCGTCTCGATGACGGGGCCGACGGTGGCCACCGGCGCGGCCTCCACGTCGGGCACCAGCAGCACCGCATGGGGGTTGCCCATGGAGAGCACCGCCACCGGCCACTCGGCGTCCTCGGCGCGCAGCGGCCACTGCTGCCAGTCGCCCTGCGCGCGGGGCGCCAGGCCCCGGGGGTCGAAGGGAATGTCGGCATGGGCGAAGCGCGGGGCGCCCATGTCCACGGTGACGCGGCCGTCGCCGTGCAGCTGCAGCTGCAGCCGGTTGTTCACCGTCTTGACCGAGATGCTGCGCTTGTCGGTCAGACCGCGGTCGACCACGTAGCGCACGAAGCAGCGCGCACCGTTGCCGCAATGCTCCACCTCGCCGCCGTCGGCGTTGTGGATCACGTATTCGAAGTCCACCCCCGGGCCGGGCGAGGGCCGCACCGTGAGGATCTGGTCGGCGCCCACGCCGAAGTGGCGGTCGGCCAGCCACCGGTACTGCGCCGGGGTGAGGCCCAGCCGGCCGCGCGTTTCGTCGAGCACGACGAAATCGTTGCCCGCGCCCTGCATCTTGGTGAAGCGGATTCGCATGGGGCGGATTATCCGGCAGGCCATGCTGTAATTCCGCCATGGTCCGTCCCAGCCAGCTGCTGCACCCCTCCCGCGAACCCGTGCCCACCCGCGCAGCGTCCACCGTGCTGCTGCTGCGGGACACGCCCGAGGGCGTCGAAGTCCTCATGACGCGCCGCTCGCCCCAGGCGAGCTTCGTGCCCGGCGCCTATGTATTCCCGGGCGGCGGCATCGACGGCAACGACGCCGAGTGCCACGACATCGCCGCCCGCCGGACCGGCCAGGACGCCGAGGCGCTGACCCAGGCGGTGGCCGCCATCCGCGAGAGCTTCGAGGAGCTGGGCGTGCTGCTGGCCCGCCACGCCGACGGCCGCATGGCCGATGACGCCGACATCGCCGCCCTGGACCGGCACGGCCCCTTTGCCGACCAGTGCCGCGCACGGGGTCTCACGCTCGCCACCGACGGCGTCTACCTGCTGGCCCGCTGGATCACCGACCGCGACATGCCCAAGCGCTTCGACGTGCCCTTTCTGGTGGCGCGCATGCCCGAGGGCCAGGAACCGGTGGCCGACGAGCGCGAGCAGTTCGAGCCGGTATGGGTGCGACCGGCCGACGCGCTGGCGCGCCACGAGGCCGGCAACTTCTTCATGATCTTCCCCACGGTGCGCACGCTGCAGCGGCTGCTGTCCCATGCCACGGTGGACGACGTGCTGCAGGCCTGCGCCAGCGGCGAGCCGCTGTGGACCAGCTGCCCCCGTGCCGGCCTGCTCAAAGGCGAGGAAGTCCGCTACATGGAGCACGAGACGCCCTTCGGCGAGCTCGAGCTGGTGTGCCCGGACGGCCAGATCGTCCACCCGCTGGACTGGCAGTCCGACAAGCCGGTGCCGCTGCTGCGGCATGTGGCGCGCCTGACCGCGCCCAACCCCGGCGTGATGACTGGCCCGGGGACCAACACCTACCTGGTGGGCGACGCTGCCACCGGCTGGCTGGTGATCGACCCGGGCCCCGACGACGCGGCCCACATCGGCCGCATCGTGCAGGCCACCGGCGGCGACGTGCGGCTGATCGTCTGCACCCATTCCCACCCGGACCACTCGCCCGGCGCGCGCCCGCTGCAGGCGCTGTGCCCCGCGAAACCGCCGGTGCTGGGCCTGCCCTCGGGCCCCGGCGCGCCGGCGGTGTGGCAGTTCACGCCGGACCGGGCGCTGGCCGACGGCGAGGTGCTCACGCTCGAAGGCGGCGGCCTCACCCACCGCCTGCAGGTGGTGCACACCCCGGGGCATGCCTCCAACCACCTGTGCCTGGTGCTGCTGGAGGACGGCCTGCTGTTCTCCGGCGACCATGTGCTCAATGGCAGCACCACCGTCGTGGCCCCGCCCGACGGCGACATGAGCGACTACCTGGACTCGCTGGACCGCCTGCTGGCCGCCTGCACGCAGCACGGCATCGGATTCATCCTGCCAGCGCACGGCTACGTGCTGGGGTCGGCCCCGCAGGCCATCGCGCGCCTGAAGGCGCACCGGCTTGCGCGCGAGGCCAAGGTGGTGGCCGCCATGCGCGCGCAGCCCGATGGCGGGCTGGATGCCTGGCTGCCACGGGTCTATGACGATGCGCCGCGCGCGCTGTGGTCCGTGGCCAGGCGCTCGCTGCAGGCGCATGTGGACCGGGTGCAGAAGCTGGGCCTGCACAAGGTCTGAAAAAAGTGTGAAGCCCGCCGGTACGCCGGATTCTGTGCGCCGCGTGCCCGTTGCCAGGCCCGTGGCGTGACCGCCATTCCTCTGGGCCGCCCGTTGCCGGAACGGCTCGATGCCACCTACCCGCCAGCTCCCCGGGACACAGGTCGACGCTGGCCTACTTGGTGTTGCTGCGCGTAGAGATTGCCCGTTTCACCCGCCACGCCCGAAAGCGTGGCGACTCGTCTCTGTTGCTCTGATCCTCACCTCACGGTGGACAGGTGTTACCTGCTACGCTGCCCTGTGCAGTCCGGACGTTCCTCCAGCGCGCCCTTTCGGGCCTTGCGCCAGCGACGGTCTGGCGGGCTTCACAGGCCGTATTATCCGGCCTCATCCACCCGTCTTTGGCGCGATAACCACGCGCCCGCAGGACCCGCATGATCCGCATCGCAGAAATCAAGCTGCCCCTGGCGCAGGCCGAGGCGCCCGACGCCCCCCTGCTGGCCGCCGCCAGCCAGGCGCTGTCCCTCCCCGCTGACCGGATCGCCCGCATCGACGTCTTCAAGCGCAGCTTCGACGCGCGCAAGGCCGACCTGCTGGCGGTGTTCATCGTCGACGTGGCCCTGGCCGACCCCACGCAGGAAGCCGCGGTGCTGCAGCGCCTGGCGGGCAAGCCCCACATCGGCGCCACGCCCGACATGGACTGGCGCCCACCGGTGCAGGTGCCGGCCGATGCCCCCCTGCCCTCGCGCCCGGTGGTGATCGGCTTCGGCCCCTGCGGCATCTTCGCGGCGCTCGTGCTGGCGCAGATGGGCCTGCGCCCCATCGTGCTGGAGCGCGGCACCACGGTGCGCCAGCGCACCCAGGACACCTGGGGCCTGTGGCGCAAGAACGTGCTGAAACCCGAAAGCAACGTGCAGTTCGGCGAAGGCGGCGCCGGCACCTTCTCGGACGGCAAGCTCTATAGCCAGATCAAGGACCCGCGCCATCTCGGGCGCAAGGTCATGGGCGAATTCGTCAAGGCCGGCGCGCCGGCCGAAATCCTCTACGCCGCCCACCCGCACATCGGCACCTTCAAGCTGGTGAAGGTGGTCGAGAACCTGCGCGAGCAGATCATCGCCCTGGGCGGCGAGGTGCGCTTCGAGCAGCGCGTGACCGACTTCCTGATCGAAAACGGCCCCGACGGCCGCCACCTGCGCGGGCTGACCGTGCTGGACCAGGCCACCGGCCAGAGCCAGGAACTGCGTGCCGACCAGGTGGTGCTGGCGCTGGGCCACAGCTCGCGCGACACCTTCGAGCGCCTGCACGAGCGCGGCGTGTACCTGGAGGCCAAGCCCTTCTCCGTCGGCTTCCGCATCGAGCACCCGCAGGGCATGATCGACCGCGCCCGCTGGGGCCGGCATGCCGGCCACCCGCTGCTGGGGGCGGCCGACTACAAGCTGGTGCACCACGCGAGCAACGGGCGCGCCGTCTACAGCTTCTGCATGTGCCCGGGCGGCACGGTGGTGGCCGCCACCTCGGAGCCGGACCGCGTGGTCACCAACGGCATGAGCCAGTACTCGCGCAACGAGCGCAATGCCAACGCCGGCATGGTGGTGGGCATCGAGCCGCGCGACTACCCCGGCGACGACCCGCTGGCCGGCGTGCGCCTGCAGCGCGAGCTGGAGTCGCGCGCCTTCGTCCTGGGCGGCGGCACCTACGAGGCGCCGGGCCAGCTGGTGGGCGACTTCATCGCAGGAAAGCCGTCGACCGAATTCGGCGAGGTGATCCCCTCGTACAAGCCGGGCGTGAAGCTCGGCGACCTGCACCCGAGCCTGCCGTCCTACGCCATCGAGGCGCTGCGCGAGGCGCTGCCGGCCTTCGGCCGCAAGATCGCCGGCTTCGACCGGCACGATGCGGTGCTCACCGGCGTGGAAACCCGTACCTCCTCGCCCCTGCGCATCACCCGCGGCGAGGACTTCCAGAGCCTGAACGTGCGGGGCCTGTACCCGGCCGGCGAAGGCGCCGGCTATGCCGGCGGCATCCTCTCGGCCGGCGTCGACGGCATCAAGGTCGGCGAGGCGGTGGCCCGCGCGCTCGTGGCCTGAGGGACGGGCCCGGCGACCGGCACGCCGGCCGCCTCGCGCACCTGGTGCGACATCCGCATCGAGCAGAACTTCGGCCCGCACATCGAGCAGAACGGCGCCGACTTCGCGCCGTCGGCCGGCAGGGTCTGGTCGTGGAAGTCCCGGGCGGTCTGCGGGTCGAGCGCGAGCCGGAACTGGTCCTCCCAGCGGAACTCGAACCGCGCCCGTGACAGGGCGTCGTCGTGGGCGCGGGCCGTCGGGTGGCCCTTGGCCACGTCCGCCGCATGGGCCGCGATCCGGTAGGCCATGAGGCCCTGCCGGACATCCTCCCGGTCCGGCAGGCCCAGGTGCTCCTTGGGCGTGACGTAGCACAGCATGGCGGTACCGGCCCAGCCGATCATCGCGGCGCCGATGGCGCTGGCGATGTGGTCATAGCCCGGCGAGACATCGATCGTCAGCGGGCCCAGGGTGTAGAACGGCGCCTCGTGGCAGTGGTGCAGCTGCGCCTCGACATTGGCTTCCACCAGGTGAAGGGGCACGTGGCCCGGCCCCTCGACCATGGTCTGCACGTCGTGCGACCACGCGATGCGGGTCAGCTCCCCCAGGGTGCGCAGCTCGGCGAACTGGGCGTCGTCATTGGCGTCGGCGAGGCTGCCGGGGCGCAGGCCATCACCCAGGGACAGGCTCACGTCCCACGCCTGGAGGATGTCGCAGAGCTCCTCGAAGTGGGTGTAGAGGAAGTTCTCGCGCCGGTGCGCCACGCACCATCGGGCCAGGATGGCGCCCCCCCGCGAGACGATGCCGGTGCGGCGCGTGGCGGTGAGCGGGATGAACGCCTCCCGCAGACCGGCATGGACGGTGACATAGTCCACGCCCTGCTGCGCCTGCTCGACGAGCGTGTCGCGGAAAACCGCCCAGCTCAGGTCCTCTGCCACGCCACCCACCCGCTCCAGGGCTTCGTAGATCGGCACGGTGCCGATCGGCACCGGCGCGTTGCGCAGGAGCGCCTCGCGGGTGGCGGCGATGTCGGGGCCGGTGGACAGGTCCATCACCGTGTCGGCGCCCCAGCGGATCGCCCAGACGAGTTTCTCCACCTCCGCATCGAGGCTGGAGCCGAGCGCCGAATTGCCGATGTTGGCGTTGACCTTCACGCGGAAGTTGCGACCGATCACCATCGGCTCGAGTTCCGGGTGCTGCGGGTTCGCGGGAATGATGGCGCGCCCGCGGGCGACCTCGTCCCGCACGAAGTCCGGCGTCACCTGCGCCGGCAGGCTCGCCCCCCGGGGCTGCCCGCGCAACCGGTCCTCGCGGCCGCCGTCGTCCAGGTAGGCCTGCGCCCACGCGCGCCGCCCGTTCTCGCGGATCGCCACGTACTCCATCTCCGGGGTGATGACGCCGCGCCGGGCCAGGTGCAGCTGGGTCCGTTGGCCGCCGGTGCCGGCCCGACGCGGACGCCGCGGCAGGCCCTGGCGCAGGTCGATGGCGACCTCAGGGTCGGTATAGGGTCCGGAGGTGTCGTAGAGAACCACCCGCTCCCCGTTGGAGAGCAGGACTTCGCGCATCGGAACCCGCAGGTCGGGGTGGAGGAGGCCGGGCGCGTGGATCTTGCGGGAGCCGGGCCAGGGCAGGCGGCAGGCAGCCAGTCGCTGCGCCAGGGCGTCGTCGTGAGAGGTCATCGGTGTCCATTCCGGAAGTTGCGAAAGTGCTCCGGAAGGACGACAGGCCCCCGGGGACGGGGGATGTCGGTACAGCTCTCCTTACGCCGGTACGAACCGGTTCAAGTTCTCGGGTTCGGCCTTGCCATCTCAGCGGATCGCCATGGCGATCCGCACCCCGGAGCCGGGCCAGTCTAGGCGATGCGCGCCCGCGCGTGGGGCGCGCCCGGCGTTCAGCCCTGGTGGTTCTGCAGTGCCGCGATCCGCTCCTCGATCGGCGGGTGCGTGGAGAACAGCTTGCCCACGCCCGAGGTGATGCCCAGGGCCTGCAGGCCCTGCGGCAGCTGGCCGGGCACCATGCCGCCCAGGCGCGCCAGCGCGTTGATCATCGGCTGGCGCTGGCCCATGAGGCGGGCGGCATCGCGGTCGGCGCGGAACTCGCGCTGGCGCGAGAACCAGGCCACGATGATCGCTGCCAGGAAGCCCAGCACGATATCCAGCACGATGGTGGTGACCCAGTAGCCGATGCCGGGGCCGGTGTTCTCCTGGTCATTGCGGCGCAGGAAGCTGTCCACCGCATAGCCGATCACGCGGGAGAGGAACACCACGAAGGTGTTCATCACGCCCTGGATCAGGGTCATGGTGACCATGTCGCCATTGGCGATGTGGGCGACCTCGTGGCCGATCACGGCCTCGACCTCGTCGCGGGTCATCCCCTGCAGCAGGCCTGTGGACACCGCCACCAGGGCGTTGTTCTTGAAGGCGCCGGTGGCGAAGGCGTTGGGTTCGCCCTCGAAGATGCCGACCTCCGGCATGCCGATGCCGGCCTTGTCGGCATAGCGGCGCACGGTCTCGACGATCCAGCGCTCGTCCGCGCCTTCCTGGCCGGTGATGAGGTGCACGCCCGAGCTCCACTTGGCGATCGGCTTGGACAGCAGCAGGGAAATGAAGGCACCGCCGAAGCCCATGATGAGCGCGAAGCCCAGCAGGGCCCCCAGGTTCAGCCCGTTGGCGGTGAGGAAGCGGTTGACGCCGAGCAGGCTGGCCACGATGCCGAGGACCACGACGATCGCGAGGTTGGTGGCCACGAACAGAAGGATGCGTTTCATTCAGACTCCGAAATAGGACCGGGGAACAGACCCGCCCGGCGGGAAGATAAGGCCGCGCCGGAGGTTTGCAAGAAAACCGCCGGATTTTCTAAGGGTTTTCGGCGTGGAGGCGGGGCCGGGGCAGGCGGAAGACGGTGGCATCGTCGTAGAAACCGGCCCCCTCGTTCTCCGGCCACCACCCCGGCACGCCCAGCACCGGCAGCGGGGTAAAGGGCTTGGCGGCCAGGGCTTCGGCACTCAGGGCGGCGGCGAGCCAGGCATCGGCGACGGCCAGGTCAGCGGCGGGCAGGTCCCCGGCCAGCGAGCCGCCGGGCAGCGGACCGCCGGTGAACGGGGTATCCGCCCGCCAGACGTGGGCCGTCATGTCCTTGCGCGGGGCCACCAGCTTTTCCAGCAGGGCGTGGCCGAACACCACGAGCCGGGCCTGCGACCACAGGGGCCGCAGGTCGACGAACAGGCGTTGCCACTGGCGGGCCAGCAGGGCCTCCCACAGCGCGGGTGGCGCCTGCAGCAGGGCGCCGTTCTCGTCGAAGACGGTGATGGCGTCGCGTACCGGCCCGCGCACCCCACCCACGCCGCGCGCGGCGATCTCGGCCGCCTGCAGGGCGTTGAGCCGCGCCTTGGCACGCGGGAACACCCGCCAGCACAGGCCGTTGAAGAAATCGTGCAGGCCTTCCCGGGTCGGCACCTGCCGGGTGCCGAAGATGAAATCCTCGTAGGCCTGCCCCTCGGGCAGGGCCGACTGCGGCACGAAGCGCACGGGATCGCCGGCTACGGTGCCAGGGACGGCGGGAGGCAGGTTCAGCACCTCATGGACGGCCATTCCGGCGGCCCACCGCGCGTGCAGCGGTTGGCCCTCGGCCCGCCAGGGTCCGTACCAGGGGCCAGCCCAGGCAATCGGATGGCTCAGGCGGCCACCTGCCAGGCCAGGGTTTCGCCGCCACGCAGTGGCTTGAGGCGCGCGGCCGCTCCCAGGGCGTAGTCCTCGGGCAGCTGCCAGTCCTGGCGGCGCAGGGTCAGGGTGCCGGTGTTGCGCGGCAGACCATAGAAATCGGCACCGAAGAAGCTGGCGAAGCCCTCGAGCTTGTCCAGGGCGCCCGCCGCGTCGAAGGCCTCGGCGTACAGCTCCATCGCGGCAGGCGCGGTGTAGCAGCCCGCGCAGCCGGTGGCGTGTTCCTTCAGGTGCGTGGCATGCGGCGCGCTGTCGGTGCCGAGGAAGAAGCGCGGGCTGCCGGAAGTCGCGGCCGCGACCAGGGCGCGGCGGTGCTCCTCGCGCTTGAGCACGGGCAGGCAGTAGTAGTGCGGGCGGATGCCGCCCAGGAAGATCGCGTTGCGGTTGTACAGGAGGTGGTGCGCGGTGAGGGTGGCGGCGGTGAGGGGGCCGGCCTCGCGCACGTACTGCGCCGCCTCGCGGGTGGTGATGTGCTCCAGCACGATCTTCAGGCCCGGGAAGTCACGGCGCAGCGGGATGAGCTGCTTGTCGATGAACACCGCCTCGCGGTCGAACAGGTCGATGTCGGAGGAGGTGACCTCGCCGTGCACCAGCAGCAGGATGCCTTCGCGCTGCATCGCCTCGAGCGTGGCGTAGGTCTTGCGGATGTCGGTCACGCCGGCGTCGCTGTTGGTGGTGGCGCCCGCCGGGTAGAGCTTGCAGGCCACCACGCCCGCGTCCCGCGCGCGCTGGATCTCCTCGGGCGGCAGGTTGTCGGTGAGGTACAGCGTCATCAGCGGCTGGAAGGACACGCCCGCCGGCACCCGGGCGAGGATACGGTCCCGGTAGGCCGTGGCCTGGGCCGCGGTGGTGACCGGCGGCTTCAGGTTGGGCATGACGATGGCCCGGCCGAACTGGGCCGCGGTGTGCGGCACGGTGGTGGCGAGGGCATCGCCATCCCGCAGGTGCAGGTGCCAGTCGTCGGGGCGGGTGAGGGTGAGGGAATCAACGGCGGAGGGCATGCCCGCGATTGTCTCACCGCGCCCCGCGGATACGTCAGGGCTGGCGGGTCAGCTGCCCGACGATGAACCCCTCCGCCGGAGCACCGACGGCCGTGATACGGGTCAGGCGCATCACGCCATCGACCACGCCGACGCCCAGCTGGGTCGAAATGCCGATGCCCCCGCCACGCGTCAGGCGGATGTCTCCATGCACCCTCAGGTCCTGGCTGACGAGGATGCCGCGATCGGCGTCGACGACTCCGCCCGGATCCGGCACCGGGAGGGTGGTGCCGTCGAGCGTCAGGGACGCCTTTTCGGTGAGGGTGCCGGTCGGCGTGTCGCCGCTGCAGTCATCGGTCACGAAACGCGCTTCCGTCGATTCGAGCTTCAGCACGTCCCCGCCGGTGGGCGTGAGGACGTAGGTGACGCGGTGCCAGGAGTTGCGGCCTTGGATCGCCGTCGCCTCCATCCACAGGCACCCCTGCCAGGTACCCGCGTACTTCTGGGCCAGCGCCGAGGCCTGGGTCGGCACCGAGGTGGTAGGAGACGGGGCGGCGCCACCGCCGCCCCCACCCCCGCAACCGGCCAACAGCCCGACCAGGGCCAGGCATGCGCCACCAAGTGACAGGGAAGAAGAACGCAGCGCGTTGGAGCAGAACGAAGTGAATGACATAGATCCTCGTGAGTGAAAGCGCGGACCTTAAGAAGGAGTCATCCCCCAAAACTCGATCGAGCCTGACTGCACGGCGACACCCCGGAAGAACTCACAGGGGGCGCCCGATGAGGCCGGCGAGAAGCCCTACTTCCTTGACGGCGGTCGGGGCTTTGAACCTCACGCGCACCGGGGAAATGCGGGCACGGATACCGTGCGGTCGTTTTCAAAACGACCACGACACATGCAAGCACCGATCCAGGCGCTGCTCCGCGAAGCCGCCCTTCCGCCTGCCGCCCAGCCCCAGGTCCGGCCCTCCGGGGGTGCAGGCGGAGGCGTTGGCGGGACCGGGCCCGGGTCCTTCAGGCCCCGATGGAACCCGGAGGACTTCGCCCGTGCCTGCGACGCCCTGCGTGGGAACCCCGAGGTGTCGGCGCATGTTTCGCGCTCGCGCTATCCGCTGCACATGGTCCGCTACTGGCTCACCGCCCGCCTGATGGCGCCGTCCCTGCGCGGGCAGGCTGCACCCCGGGTGATGGAGATCGGGGTGGACCGGGGCCAGTTCCTCCACTTCTGCCGGGCGCTACCCGGGTGGATCGAGGGCACGCGCTGGCACGGTGCCGACGTGAGTCCGGCGGCGCAGGCGCTCACGCGGCAGGGATACGAGGGCATGCATGGGGCCGACTTCACCGATGCCCGTGCGGTGCAGGCCCTGGCCGACGACCCGGCCCACCGCGGGCAGTACGACGCGGTCGTCGTCCTGCACTTTCTCGAGCACCTGCCGGACCCCGAGGCCTGCCTGCGGGGAATCCGACCCCTGCTCAAACCGGATGGCGTGCTGGTGGGCGGCATGCCGAGCTGCCCGGAGTTCGCCCGGCGCGCGCGCGAACGCCACATCCGTCGTCACGCCACGCCCTTCGGGCACCAGTCGGTGTTCTCGGTGGAGCGCGTGGCACGCGCGCTGGACGGCATAGGGCTGGCGCACCAGCAGGTCACGGGCGCGTTCTTCGCCCGCTCGCGCGATTCACGGCTGGAGGATTCGGCCCGGTGGCTGCGCTTCAACCTGTGGTTCGGCCAGCGCTTCCCGCGCTGGCCGGGCGAGGTGTACTTCGCAGCTTCGGCGCAGCCCCTGCCTACGGCCTGAGCGGCGCTGCGGGGCCTGCCTGTCGCTCAGTGCGACAGGATCTTGTTGAGGAAGTCCTTGGTGCGGGGCTGGCGCGCGTCGGGGTTGCCGAAGAACTCCTCCTTGGAGCAGTCCTCCAGGATCCGGCCGCCCACGTCGATGAAGATGACCCGGTTGGCCACCTTGCGGGCGAAGCCCATCTCGTGCGTGACCACCATCATCGTCATGCCTTCCTTGGCCAGCGTGACCATCACGTCCAGCACCTCGCCCACCATCTCGGGGTCCAGGGCCGAGGTGGGCTCGTCGAACAGCATCACCACCGGGTCCATCGACAGCGCGCGGGCAATCGCCACGCGCTGCTGCTGGCCGCCGGAGAGCTGGCCGGGGAACTTGTCCTTGTGCGCCATCAGGCCCACCCTGTCGAGCATCTTCAGGCCGCGGGCCTTGGCCTCGTCGAGGCTGCGGCCCAGCACCTTGACCTGCGCGATCGTGAGGTTCTCGGTCACCGACAGGTGCGGGAACAGCTCGAAGTGCTGGAACACCATGCCGACCTGGCTGCGCAGCTTGGGCAGGTTGGTGGCCGGGTCGTTCACAGTGACGCCGTTGACCGAGATGGCGCCCTTCTGGATCGGCTCCAGCCCGTTGACGGTCTTGATCAGGGTCGACTTGCCCGAGCCCGAGGGGCCGCAGACCACGACCACGTCACCCTTGGCAATGCTCACCGAGCAGTCCTCGAGCACCTGGACCGGGCCGTACCACTTGGACACGTTCTTGATTTCGATCATTTTTTCGGACATGGGAAAACTCCGGTCGCGGGTCAGCGGATGATGGCGATGCGCGCCTGCAGCCGCTTGACCATCCAGGACAGGCTGAAACAGACGGCGAAGTAGATGACGGCCGCCAGCAGGTAGGCCTCCTCGGGACGGCCGTAGATCTTGCCGGCGGTCACGAAGCCCTTGAGCAGGTCGTACGCACCGATGGCATACACCAGCGAGGTGTCCTGGAACAGGATGATGGTCTGCGTGAGCAGCACCGGCAGCATGTTGCGGAAGGCCTGCGGCAGCACCACCAGGCGCATGTTCTGCGCGTAGGTCATGCCCAGGGCCTGGCCGGCGTACACCTGCCCGCGCGGAATCGACTGGATGCCCGCGCGCATGATCTCGCTGAAGTAGGCCGCCTCGAAGGCGATGAAGGTGATGACCGCCGAGGCTTCCGCGCCGATCGGCCGCCCGATGAGGAGGGGCACCAGCAGGAAGAACCAGAGGATCACCATCACCAGCGGGATGGAGCGCATGCCGTTGACGTAGGCCGTGGCCGGCAGGGCCAGCCAGGGACGGCCCGACAGGCGCATGAGCGCCAGCAGCGTGCCGAAGACGATGCCGCCCAGCGTGGCGACGATGGTCAGCTGGACGCTGAAAAAGAAGCCATTCAGCACGAACTTGCTGATGATGTCCCAGCTGACGAAGGAAAGGTCGAGGCCACCCATGTCAGTGACCCCCGCCGGCGGCGCCCGCCACGATGAAGCCCGGGATCTGCACCCGGCGCTCGATGAAGGCGAAGACGCGGTTGACCGCGAAGGCCGACAGCGCGTACAGGCCGGTGACGGCCAGGTAGATCTCGATGCCGCGCGAGGTTTCCTCCTGCGCCTGCATGGCGAACATGGTCAGTTCGGCGATCGACACCGCGAAGGCCACCGAGGAGTTCTTCAGCAGGTTCATCGACTCGCTGGTCAGCGGCGGCAGGATGATGCGGAAGGCCATCGGCAGCAGCACGTAGCGGTAGGCCTGGAAGGTGGTGAAGCCCATGGCCATGGCCGCATTGCGCTGGCCGCGCGGCAGCGCCTGGATGCCCGCCCTCACCTGCTCGGCGATGCGGGCCGAGGTGAAGAAGCCCAGGGCGAAGACCACCAGCAGAAAGCCCGGCACCTGCTGGAACACCGGGAAGGCCTTGGGCACCACGAAGTACCAGATGAACAGCTGCACCAGGATGGGGATGTTGCGGAACAGCTCGACCCAGGCGTTGGCCAGGCGCACGATCCAGGGCCGGTCAGGCAGCGTGCGCAGGGTGCCGATGACGGACCCGAACAGGATCGCGACGACCCAGGCGCAGGCGGCCACGGCCAGGGTCCAGCGCCAGGCCTCCATCATCCATTGCAGATAGGTACGGCCACCGCCGTCGTCCTGCAGAAAAACCTGCCATTCCCAAGTCATCGCGCTCCCTCGCTCTCGATTTCTGTTCGACGCCAAAAACAAGCCCCGCCCGCGCGGCGGCGGACGGGGCCCGTGCTCGTCATGTCAGACCGCCAGGATCACTTCTTGGCGTAGTCTTCCATCGGCTTGTCGTTGGGAGCCGCCCAGGCCTGCTTGGTGCTCTCGGACAGGGCCAGGCCCACCTTCACGTTCTTCGGCGGGATCGGCTGCAGGAACCACTTGTCCCACAGCTTGTTCATGTCGCCCGAACGCACCAGGCCGGCGATGACGTCGTTGCCCAGCTTCTTGAAGGCGGCGTCGTCCTTGCGGATCATGATGGCGATCGGCTCGACGGACAGCACTTCGCCGACGATGCGGAAATCGGCCGGGTTCTTGGCGTTGGCGATGTTGCCGGCCAGGATGGAGCCGTCCATCACGAAGGCGTCGGCGCGGCCGGACTCGAGCAGCAGGAAGCTCTCGGCGTGGTCCTTGCCGAAGACTTCCTTGAAGTCGATGCCGTTGGCGCGCTCGTGCTTGCGCAGGTGCTGCACCGAGGTGGTGCCGGTGGTGGTGGCCACGTTCTTGCCATTGAGCTGGGCGATGCCGGTGATGCCGGAATTGGCCTTGACCGCGATGCGCACTTCCTCGACATAGGTCGTGTTCAGGAAGGACACGTCCTTCTGGCGGGTGGCGTTGTTGGTGGTGGAGCCGCACTCGATGTCCACGGTGCCGTTCTGCACCAGGGGGAT
>JACCEC010020631.1_pt1 | contig 13929 bp, 18 predicted proteins | sample 7450121 | NCBI WGS metagenome assembly JACCEC01 (sample SAMN15323455, study PRJNA562643) | freshwater metagenome | isolation source: river surface water | place: USA:Blue River Watershed | collected 2017-08-18 | reverse complement strand
TTCAGGAGAAACAAGAAATGAAAGCTGCTGAACTGCGCCAAAAAGACGTTGCTGGTGTGAAAGAAGAGATCAAAGCGCTGCAAAAAGCCCACTTTGGCCTCCGTATGCAAAAAGCCACGCAACAACTGGGCAACACCGGAACGTTGAGCGAAACTCGCCGTTCTATCGCTCGTGCCAAAACCATTCTTGCTGAAAAGCAAGCCGCCAAGTAAGGAGTGACCATGACGGAAGCTAAAACATCCCTCAAGCGCACCTTGATTGGCAAGGTGGTCAGCGACAAGCGCGCCAAAACCGTGACCGTGTTGGTCGAGCGTCGTGTGAAACACGAGCTCTACGGCAAGATCGTCGGTAAGTCGAGCAAATACCACGCTCATGACGAAAAAGGTGAATACCACCTGGGCGACACCATTGAAATCACGGAAAGCCGTCCGATTTCAAAAACTAAAAACTGGGTGGCAACTCGCCTGGTTCAGAAAGCTGCAACCGTCTAAGCCCAAAAGCCAGACGTCTGCAAACTTCTCAAAAACGACCCACAATAGTGGGTCGTTTTTTTTTAATTGGCGTTTTCGCCTTAACCCCCAATGGAGAACAACATGATCAAAGTCGGAGACACACTGCCCCAAGCCACCTTGATGGAATATGTCGAGGTCGAGGGCAATGGTTGCAGCATTGGCCCCAACCCTGTTGATGTGGCCAAAGCCGCTGCCGGAAAAACCATCGCCTTGTTTGCCTTGCCAGGTGCGTTCACCCCCACTTGCTCGGCCAAGCATGTGCCGGGCTATGTGGAACACCACGATGCCCTGAAAGCAGCTGGCGTCGATGAAATCTGGTGCGTCAGTGTGAACGATGCTTTTGTCATGGGCGCTTGGGCCCGCGAACAAAAAACCGGCGCCAAGGTGCGCATGTTGGGCGATGGCAGCGCCGATTTCAGCAAGGCGACGGGTCTGACGCTGGACTTGACCAGCCGAGGCATGGGTTTGCGCAGCAACCGCTACTCCATGTTGGTCAAAGACGGCAAAGTGGCGGCTTTGAATGTCGAAGGTCCTGGCAAATTCGAAGTCAGCGACGCGGCCACCCTGTTGGCACAAGCCAAAGGCTGATCAAGAAAAAGGGGCCGTTGGCCCCTTTTTTTCGCATTCAGTCAGGTGAACGGCCCTCAGCCGATATCCACCTTGAGGTAATGCGCCCCGGCATGGGGGTTGTGATAGTAGGGGGGAATCTCCTCAAAGCCCAGGTCTTCATAAAGCGCTCGGGCAGATTCCATGTCGTCCAGCGTGTCCAGCAAGACACAGCCATAGCCCGCTTTGTGCGCAGCATCCAAAATGGCCTCGGTCAATTGGCGCCCCAAGCCCAAGCCTCGGTAAGCTGGGCGCACATACAGGCGCTTCATCTCGGCGGCATTGACGTAATCTGAATGGTCGCAGGGACGCAGGGCACAGCAACCGGCAACAACTCCCTCAACCCAGGCCAGCATAAGCGCACCGCGTGGCTCTGCGTAGTCGCCCGGCAAAAGGGCCAGTTCCTCGTCAAAGCCCTGAAAACACAAATCCACCTTCAGGCTGGATGCGTATTCAAGAAAAATAGCGCGTGTCTCTGACCAATCGGTGTCACTGGTGGGTTTCAGCAGTTGAACGGAGGGCATGGGGCAGAAAAACAGTCAAAAGCAACAGTGTAGCGGCAGCCTCAAGCCAACCCAAACACCTGAAAGTCATTGACCCAATGAGACAAGTGCGAAAACCGCCAAGGCTGCCAATACAAAAACCACCAAGGCCAGCCCGCGTGTTTTGCCCGTGTCTCTCGAAGGCACGACCACCTCGGTCAATGATTTGTCGCCATGGACCATGGCAGACACGAGTTTTTGGTTTTTCTTCCACCGGTACCACGCCAACGCCAGCACATGTGTCAGCACCAACAAGATCAACGCCAACTTCCCCCAGTTTTTGTGCCAACTGCTGGCCCAACTGACCCAATGGGAAGGTGCCAAAACAGCCAATGGGCCCATATTGGCAATCTCGTCATCACTGATCAAACCGGTTGAAACTTGCAAAGCCAAGACCAGCAAAAAAACCAACACCGACCAAGAACCCAAGGGGTTGTGCCCCGCCAATTGGTCGGGTGTACTTTTTCCTTGGAAATAAGCCACAACCGCGCGAGGCCCCAAGGGCAGCTGCGACCATCGCGACCAATGCCCGCCCAACAAACCCCACGCCAGTCGGAACAACAACAGGGTGAGCACGGCATATCCGAAGCGGAAATGCCACGGCATGGCATTCCCGCCCACATTGCCCGTGATGATCAGCCCCACCACACACGCCACTAAAGCCCAATGAAAAACGCGGGTCGGGAGATCCCAAATGCGGATGGAGTACATAAATTGGAACCCTAAAGCAAAAAAACAAAGAGTGTGAGAAACTGATCAGATGCATAAGCATATGGCCAAATAACCCCTTGGAGAAAACCAAATGAAAGCAATATTAGGCGTATTGAGTGCCGCTTTGACCTTCACAATCGCAGTGCCGGCTCAAGCGCAATTTGCCAAACCAGAAGATGCGGTCAAGTACCGCAAAGCCAGCTTTACGGTGATGTCGGCCCATTTTGGGCGCTTGGGTGCGATGGCCAATGGCCGAGTTCCCTACGATGCCAAAGCAGCGGCTGAAAACGCCGAAGTGGTGAACACGCTGGCCAAATTGCCATGGAGCGCCTTTGGCGAGGGCACGGACAAAGGCGATACCCGTGCCAAACCCGAAATCTGGAAAGAATCGGCCAAGTTCAAAGAGGCTTCAGACAAGATGGTGGCCGAAGTGGCCAAGCTGAACACCGCAGCCAAGGCCGGCAATATCGATGCCCTGAAAGCGGCCTTTGGTCCCGCAGCGGCCTCTTGCAAAGCTTGCCACGACAACTTCAGAAAAGACTGATACCGCTGGGTCTTGAAGGACGCGCAAGCGCCCTTCAAGCATCAGGATTCCGCCAACAACTTCTCAATGAGTTGATGCAACTCTGAGAAATTGGGCGGGCCGACAAAGCGCTTGACGATCTCGCCCCGCTTGTTGACCAACAGCGTGGTCGGCGTGAGTTGAATGTCTCCCCAGTCGCGCGCCAAAACCCCGGTGTTGTCAATCGCCACTTTGAAGGGCAGTTGGCGGGTTTGCGCAAAGTTGACCACATAACTGGGTGGGTCGTAACTCATGGCAACGGCCACCGTTTCAAATCCTTTGTCTTTGAACTTGTTGTGTGTGGCAATGAGCTCAGGCATCTCAGCCACACACGATGTGCAACTGGTGGCCCAAAAATTGATCAAGCTGACTTTGCCCGTCAGTTGCGCTTGGGTCACGCGCGAGCCATCCAGCAGGGTGTAGGTAGCTGCGGGCGCTTTGTCGGCACTGCATGCAGAAATGCCCAGCAAGCATGCCGCCAACAGCAGGGCAATCAAGGACAGTCGTTTCATGGCGCCATTGTAAAAGGGGGCAGACACGTGGCGCGGGAGAGGCTCTAAACCCCCATCAGATCACGCCTTTGCCGCGCAACAAATCGGTTTGTTTGGAGCTCCAACCGAGCACCTCAGACAAGACCTCTTCGGTATGCTGGCCCAACAGGGGTGGCGGCAGCGATTGTCGAACCGGGGTTTGACTCATCTTGATGGGGCTGGCAACCAGTTTCAAGTCGGGCTGTACGGGGTGCGCCCAACGGTTCACCATGCCCCGATCTTGAACTTGGGGGTCGGCAAAAACTTCCCCCAAAGTGTTGATGGCCCCACAAGGCACTTTGGCCGCCTCGAGTGCGGCCAACCAAGACGCTTTGGTGCGGGTTTTCATGACGGCTTCAAGCAAAGGCACCAGTTCGGCGCGGTGACGAACGCGGTCTGCGTTTTGCGCGTAATGGGGGTGTTGGGCCCATTCAGGATGTCCTGCGACAGCACAAAATTTGGCGAATTGCCCGTCGTTGCCCACGGCCAAAATCAGGTGGTCGCGTTGCTCGGGCGGTGCGCCTTCGGCCGCCATGACTTCAAACACCTGATAAGGCACGATGTTTTGGTGGGCATTGCCGGCACGACCGGGCACTTTGCCGCTGACCAAATAGTTGGAGCCTAAATTGGCCAGCATGGCCACTTGGGTGTCCAGCAGCGCCATGTCCACATGTTGGCCTTCGCCCGTCCGTTCGGCATGTCGCAATGCCGCCAAAATGGCCACTGTGGCGTACATGCCGGTGAACAAATCAGCCACCGCCACCCCCACTTTTTGTGGGCCTCCACCCAAATCATCGCGCTCACCGGTCACGCTCATCAGCCCGCCCATGCCTTGCACGGCATAGTCATACCCCGCACGCTCGCGGTATGGGCCGGTTTGACCAAAACCCGTGACGCTGCAGTAAACCAATTGCGGTTTGATGGCGCGCAAACTGGCATAGTCCAGCCCATAGCGCGCCATGTCGCCCACCTTGAAGTTTTCAACAAACACATCGCAGTGTTTCACCAACTCTCGGATCAGAGCTTGGCCTTCGCTCTGGGCAATGTCGCAGGTGACAGACCGCTTGTTGCGATTGGCTCCCAGGTAGTAGGCGGCTTCTGCGGTGTCTTGCCCTTGAGCGTTCTTTAAAAAGGGCGGGCCCCATGAGCGGGTATCGTCGCCGCTGCCGGGACGTTCTATTTTGATGACATCCGCCCCCAAATCGGCCAATGTTTGGGTGCACCAAGGTCCTGCGAGGACGCGGGAAAGGTCAAGAACGCGGATGCCATCGAGTGAATTCATGGGCACATTGTCTCGAAAAACGCAAATTGCCGCTGATCGGGATAATCACCCCATGCGAATTCACGATGTAGCCCGTTGGACCGGCCTTTCTTTGCTCATGCTGTTGAGTGCTTGCAGCCCCAGTCAAAACTGGCGTGTGGTCACCTTCGAGGCCTCCTCACTGCAAACCCAGCTGCCGTGCAAACCCGACCGAACCTCGCGAGTGGTGCCACTAGGCGGCACGCCCGTCGAGCTGCAGGTGGTGGGATGCGAAAGCGGCTCATCGATGGTGGCGGTCATGACCGCTTCTCTTCAGCCCGGCGCCGATGCCAACGCCCTGTTGTTGGGATGGCAAAAAGTCACATTGCAAAACGCCAAGATCACAGAACCCTTGACCGCGGCACAACAAAAGCCCTGGCACCGCCCAGGCATGTTGCCGCTGGCTGCATCGGTGCAAGTCCAAGCCCCCGGCTTTCGGGCCAATGGCGAGGGTGTGACCATGGCCGCTGTTTGGGGCGCGATGGCGGAGGGCGAGCGTGTGCGTTTGGTGCATGCCGTGGTCTACGACAAAACGATCTCGCCAGAAATGGCCAACACTTTGTTTGACGGGATAAAGCCATGACCGTGTCGTCATCCGATCTCTTGCCTCGCCGCTTGGCAATCGTGGTGTTTTTGGCGTTCGCATTGGGCTATTTCTGCTCAACCTTGGTGCGGGCCATCACGGCCACTTTGTCGCCGACCTTGACCACTGAATTCAATTTGAGCGCGCAAGACCTTGGCCTGCTGGCTGGCGGGTATTTTTTAGGCTTTTCTTTGACCCAGTTGCCGCTCGGACGTTTGTTGGACAAATATGGTCCGCAAAAAGTCGTGTTGTCGTTTTTGTTTTTTGCTGTTCTGGGTTGCTTGGCTTTTTCTTGGGCCGACAGTTTTCATGGCTTGTTGGCGGCCCGTATTTTGTGCGGCATGGGGGTCAGTGCTTGTTTGATGGCGCCTCTGACCGGCTACCGTCGGTGGTTTGATGCCAATACCCAGCTGCGTGCCAACTCATGGATGTTGATGACGGGCTCTTTGGGCATGCTGGCCGCCACTTTGCCGGTGCAATGGCTCATGCCCATTTGGGGTTGGCGTGCTTTGTTTGTCATGTTGGCGGTGATGGTGGTCGTGGCCATGGTCTTGCTGGCTTGGGTGGTGCCCCGCTGGAAGACGGTGCAGCGTGAGGCGGGTGACACGCAGGCCCAGGTGGAAGACGATGGCAGCTACCGTGAGATTTGGCGAAGTGCTTATTTCTGGCGCATGACGCCTATTGGGTTCTTTAGTTACGGCGGCATGGTCGCCATTCAGACTTTGTGGGCGGGTCCTTGGATGACCCAGGTCGCCGGTTGGACGGCCGGCGAAGCGGCGCAAGGCTTGTTTTTCATCAACTTGGCCATGCTGATCACTTTTTGGGTCTGGGGTTTGATCACGCCATCGCTGTCTCGCAAGGGCATTCCCGTGGAGCGCCTGATTGCTTGGGGCTTGCCCCTGAGTTTTGTGGTCATTGGCGTGCTGGCTTGGATGGGGCCGGCCGTCGGTTCGGGCGCGGCTTTGGGCTTGGCCTTGTTGTGCATGAGCAGCACCTTTGTCGCCCTCGCGCAACCGGCAGTGGGCATGGCTTTTCCATCGCACTTGGCGGGACGCGCCCTGTCGGCCTACAACTTGGTGGTATTCGTCGGGGTGTTTGTGGTGCAGTGGGGCATTGGCTTGCTGGTCGACGCGGGGCGGGTGATGGGCCTTGAAAAGGCTGAAGCCTACCAATGGGCACTCGTCTGCTTTGGCTTGTGCTCCCTTTTGTCATGGGTGTTTTTCCTGCTGAAAAAGCCGGTTCAGCCCTGATAATCCAGTTCTTATGATCGGTATCCTCATCATTGCCCATACCCCGCTGGCCAGCGCGTTGCGTGACTGTGCGCTGCACGTCTTTCCAGACAGTGCTTCTGGGGTGCTGGCCTTGGATGTGTTGCCCGATGAATCACCTGAGCAAAGTTTGGCCAAAGCGCGTGCAGCCCTGCAAACTTTGCTAACCGATGACGTCTTGTTGCTGAGTGATGTATTTGGGGCGACACCCTGCAACGTGGCGCAGCAGCTCAACGATGGGGTGCACACCCGATTGGTGGCCGGGGTCAATCTGCCCATGTTGTTGCGCAGTGTTTGCTATCGCCATGAAAGTTTAGAAGCCTTGGCCATTCGTGCGCACGCGGGGGGCACCCAAAGCATCATGCCCGTTGGCAGCACCGCCCCACAAAATCAAACAGGAAAGAGACATGCCACAAGCCACCACGACCATCAGCAATAAACTGGGATTGCACGCCCGTGCCTCGGCCAAGCTGACCAAGCTGGCCGGCAGTTTTCCTTGTGAAGTCTGGATGAGCAAAGGCGAGCGCCGCATCAATGCCAAGAGCATCATGGGCGTCATGATGCTGGCCGCAGGAGTGGGCAGCGAGGTCTTGTTGGAAACCGCGGGTGAGCAAGAGCAGCAAGCCTTGGATGCGCTGCTGGCGCTGATCGCCGATAAATTTGGTGAAGGTGAATGAGCGTGTCCATGCACCTGTCTTCAACCGCACGGAAGCCGCTGGCATGACTTTCAGCATCCACGGCTTGGCAGTGGCCCGTGGCATCGCCATTGGGCGTGCGGTGTTGGTCGCCTCTAGCCGTGTCGATGTCGCCCACTATTTCATTGAGTCATCCGAGGTCGCGGCCGAGATCGATCGCCTGCGCAAAGCGCGCGATGAAGTGATTGACGAGTTGCAGCGTTTGCAACGTGACATGCCCAAAGATGCGCCGCATGAGTTGGGGGCGTTGCTCGATGTGCATTTGATGCTGCTGCAAGACGATGAGCTCAATGCCAGCGTGGTGCATTGGATCAAAGAGCGTCTGTACAACGCCGAGTGGGCATTGGCCAGTCAACTGGAAGTGATTTCGCGCCAGTTTGACGAGATGGACGACCCCTATTTGCGGGAAAGAATTGCGGACGTAGAGCAAGTGGCCGAGCGGGTGTTGCAAAGCCTCAAAGGCACCGGCTCCTTGGTCACGAAAGTGTCTCGACCTTCCAGGCCGCAACAAGAATTGCAATTGGGCGACACCGACGTGCCCTTGGTTTTGGTGGCGCACGATTTGTCGCCTGCCGACATGCTGCAATTCAAGCAAAGTGTCTTCACGGGATTTGTCACCGATGTCGGCGGCAAGACCTCGCACACCGCCATTGTGGCGCGCAGCCTGGACATTCCTGCAGTGGTGGGCGCGCGCACGGCCAGTCAGTTGGTCAAGCAAGACGACTGGGTCATCATCGACGGCGATGCCGGTGTGGTCATCGTGGACCCTTCGCCCATTGTCTTGGCTGATTATGGTTTCAAGCAGCGGCAGGGCGATTTAGAACGCGAACGATTGGCGCGCTTGCGGCACACCCCAGCGATCACGCTGGATGGTCAAAAAATTGAATTGTTGGCCAACATCGAAATGCCCGAAGACACCCAAGCGGCCATCACCGCTGGGGCGATTGGCGTGGGTTTGTTCCGCAGTGAATTTTTATTCATGGGTCGTCAGGGCAATTTGCCTGGCGAAGACGAGCAATACGAAGCCTATCGCCGCGCGGTGGATGGCATGAAGGGCTTGCCCGTGACGGTGCGTACCGTCGATGTGGGCGCTGACAAGCCATTGGATGACGCGCGACACGATGCTGCGCACTTGAATCCGGCCTTGGGGCTGCGCGCCATTCGCTGGAGCTTGGCTGATCCGTCGATGTTTCTCACACAATTGCGCGCCATCTTGAGGGCGGCGGCCCATGGTCAAGTCAATTTGCTCATTCCCATGTTGGCCCATGGCAGTGAGATTCGGCAGACCTTGGCCTTGATTGACCAAGCGCGCCACGAACTGGACCGCCGCGGTGAGGCTTATGGCCCCGTTCGACTGGGCGCGATGATCGAGATTCCCGCGGCCGCTTTGTCTTTGCGCTTGTTCTTGAAGTACTTTGATTTCTTGTCGATTGGCACCAACGATTTGATTCAATACACCCTGGCCATTGACCGCGCCGATGAATCTGTGGCGCATTTGTATGACCCTTTGCACCCGGCGGTGCTGCGCTTGATTGCGGACACCATTGCCGAGTGCGACAGGCAAGGCAAAGGGGTTTCGGTGTGCGGCGAGATGGCCGGCGACGTGAGCATGACCCGGCTGTTGTTGGGTTTGGGCTTGCGCAGTTTCTCGATGCATCCCTCGCAGATTCTGTTGGTCAAGCAACAGGTGCTGCGCTCTGACACGGCGAAGCTGGCGCCTTGGGCCGACCAAGTGCTCGCCTCAGACGAGCCTTCGGGCCTGATGACCCCATAAATCAGCTCGGCTTGAGCTTGTCTTGGGTGCGGGTGTCGAAGTCGCGGGCATCGTGGCGCTCGTGCAGTTGTGTTTCAGGCGGGCCGATCACGCGGTTGACCATGCGCCCGCGTTTCACCGCTGGGCGCTGGGCGATCTCGTCGGCCCATCGGATGACATGCGTGTATTCATGCACTTGTAAAAATTCGCCCGCTTCGTACATCGTGCCTTTGGCCATGCCACCATACCAGGGCCAGATCGCCATGTCGGCGATGGTGTAGTCGTCGCCAGAAATGTAGCGGCTCTCGGCCAAGCGGCGGTTTAACACGTCCAACTCGCGTTTCACTTCCATCGCGAAGCGGTCAATCGCGTACTCAATTTTGACGGGCGCGTAGGCGTAAAAGTGCCCGAAGCCGCCGCCCAAGTAGGGGGCGCTGCCCATTTGCCAAAACAACCACGACAGGCACTCGGCTCTTTTGGCGGGGTCAGTAGGAACAAACGCGGCAAATTTTTCGGCCAAGTACAACAAGATCGCACCCGACTCAAAAACCCGGATGGGCGTCGCCCCGCTGTAGTCCATCAAGGCGGGGATTTTGGAGTTGGGGTTCACGTTCACAAAGCCGCTGCTGAACTGTTGGCCCTCTTGGATGCGGATCAACCAAGCGTCATATTCGGCACCAACATGGCCCAAGGCAAGTAGTTCTTCCAACATGACGGTGACTTTCACGCCGTTGGGTGTGCCCAATGAATACAGTTGCAAGGGGTGTTGGCCGCGGGGCAATTCTTGCTCGTGAGTCGGGCCAGCAATGGGGCGGTTGATGTTGGCAAAACGACCGCCATTGGCCTTGTTCCAAGTCCAAATTTTGGGTGGGGTGTAGGCGCTGGCGTCGGTCATGGTTCTGACTTTGAGGTTGGTGTTGGGCTGAGGTGTGGGCTTCAGGTCTTTTCAGCCAAGCTTTTTTGTGCCGAATGGGCTTGCTGGTCAGCGTGGTAACTGGACCGCACCATGGCGCCCACGGCCGCATGCGAAAACCCCATTTCGTAAGCCTTGGCTTCAAACATTTTGAAAGTGTCAGGGCGAACATAGCGGCGCACGGGCAGGTGGCTGTTGCTGGGCGCCAGGTACTGCCCGATGGTCAGCATCTCAATGTCGTGGGCCCGCATGTCGCGCATGACTTCCAAAATTTCTTCGTCGGTCTCACCCAAGCCGACCATCAGCCCGCTTTTGGTGGGCACGTTGGGAAACAGGGCCTTGAATTTTTTCAGCAAACTCAATGAAAACTGGTAATCCGAGCCGGGGCGGGCCTCTTTGTACAAGCGCGGCACGGTCTCCATGTTGTGGTTCATCACATCGGGCGGCGCGGCTTTCAAGATCTCGAGTGCTCGGTCATCACGCCCTCGGAAGTCGGGCACCAGCACTTCGATCTGGGTGTGGGGTGACAGCTCGCGGGTTTTGCGAATGCACTCTGCAAAGTGGCCAGCGCCGCCATCGCGCAGGTCGTCACGGTCGACACTGGTGATCACCACATATTGCAACTTGAGTTGTGCAATGGTCTTGGCCAGGTTGTCCGGCTCGTTCACATCCAAGGGGTCAGGGCGGCCGTGACCGACATCGCAAAATGGGCAGCGTCGGGTGCACTTGTCGCCCATGATCATGAAAGTGGCAGTGCCTTTGCCAAAGCATTCCCCAATGTTTGGGCAGCTGGCTTCTTCACAGACGGTCACCAGTTTGTTAGACCGCAAGATGTCTTTGATTTCGTAAAAACGGGTGGTGGGCGAACCTGCTTTGACGCGAATCCAATCGGGCTTTTTGAGGGTTTCAGCCGCCTCGACTTTCACCGGGATGCGCGACAGCTTGGCCGCTGCTTTTTGCTTGGCCATCGGGTCGTAGTTTTCGACGCTTTGGGCTTCGCGCACCACGTTGCGCTCGATCGGGGAGTTGCTCATCTTGTTCTTTCAAAGCCGGTGTCTAAAGGGACAACACAGGCAGATAGTCATAAACGGGCCGTCAATTGGTGGGCCAAAACCTGAGCGACTTCTTCCCAGGTGGTGATGACGCCGATTGTAGAAAGGTCTACGGTTTTCAGCCCCGCATAGCCACAAGGGTTGATTCGTTCAAAGGGAGACAGGTCCATGGCCACATTGAGTGCGGCGCCGTGGTAGGTGCAGTGCCGGCTGACTTTGATGCCCAAGGCGCTGATTTTTCCGAGACCCTTAAATGGGTCATGGGCTGGCGCAGGGCCGACCAACGCGGCGTGGCTGAAGGGGTCGTCTAAGCGCACATAGATGCCGGGGGCGCCGGCGACGCGGTGGCCTGTCACACCAAAGTGCGCCAGCGTGCGGATGACCGACTCTTCGAGTTTGTACACATACTCCTTGACGAAGTAACCGGCACGCTGGAGGTTCAACAAGGGATAGGCCATGACTTGTCCGGGCCCGTGGTAGGTCACTTGCCCGCCCCGGTTGGTTTGCACCACGGGAATGTCGCCGGGCATCAACACATGGCCGGCTTGGCCCGCCAAACCTTGGGTAAACACCGGGGGGTGTTCGCACAACCAGAGTTGGTTGGGGGTGTCTGGCTGGCGCTCGGCCGTGAAGGCTTGCATGGCCTCGTAGGTGGGCACGTAATCCACGCGCCCCAGCAGCCGAAGTTCCATGGTCAAAGAACGATTTTGACCATCGGGTGCGTGGTCAGCGCGCGGTACAAATCATCCAATTGCTCACGGCTGGTGGCGGTGATGTTGAGGGTCACGCCTAAATAATTGCCGCCTTTGCTCGGACGCAATTCCATGGTGCTGGCATCAAAGCCGGGGTCAAATTGCAGGGCCACTTGGCACAAGGCTTCAGCAAAGCCGTCGACCATGGCGCCCATGACCTTGATGGGAAACACGGAAGGGTACTCAATCAATGAGTCTCTGCGCGGGTCAGTGCCAGCAGGAGGATTCTGGGATGCACTCATGTTAATTTCCAAATGAAGGACAAGCTTAGCGCCAGACGATCACCGCCACAACAGCCAACCAGCCCAGCGCGAAATTTGTCAACACCAAGGGGTGTATTTGCCCCAGAGCGTGGCTTGCGGCCGGCCAATCGGTGGAGGCGACCGCTTTTTTCATGCGTTTGAAGGGGGCAAACCAAATATGGGCAAATACCAAACACATCAACAGGCCCAAGCCCGACATGGCATGCCAACCTTTGGGTGCCAATTTCATGTCGCTGACGGACAGCATCCAAAAGCCCGTGCACAAGAGTAGGGCAATCGACACCCAAACCATCGTGAAAAAGCGCGAGAGTAAGGCTGCCATAAAGGTCAATCGCTCAGGGGGCATCATTTGGGTGATGGCGACAGGTCGCAGCGCCAAAATCAGCACGGCCATGCCGCCCAACCACACGATGCCGGCACCTAAGTGGAAAAATTTAACCCATTCGTACATAAAAATTCCCAATCCGTTAAGGGTTCGCAGTTTGATCGCTCTTTGCGCAACACGGCATTGTCGCTCGTGGGGGCAAAAATTCACATGCAGAAGGGCTTTTATACAAACCGATTTCTTGGCCGGCCTGTGTTTTCTACGTATAATCAGAGGCTTTGTGGGAACTGCCGCATTGTGCGTAACCTCGGTGTAATTTGAGATGGACAAAATAGCCTCAATCTCGGAAAAAAACACCCGGGTCCACGCGGCAGATCCAGATGCAGACGGTTTTGAGGCTGAATTCAAGCCGCTGACCGCCGAACAGGCTGAGGCTTGGAGACAAAATAACAAATTTGTCTCACCTTGGCGTGTTGTGGCATTGCAGGCAATTGTGGGTGCTCTAGCGGCTGTGCTGATCGGCTTGATTGGCGGACAGTATCGTTTAGCGGCATCGGCGGCCTGGGGTGTTGTGGCGGTGGTTGTGCCGGCGATCGTGTTTGTGCGGGCTTTGAGTCGGCAAATGCGTCAAACGCAGATGCGCTCGGCCATGCTGGGCTTGTTTGTGTGGGAGTTCGTCAAGGTGAGCTTGACGGTGGCGTTGCTGCTGGTGGCGCCGAAGGTGGTTGCGGATTTGAGCTGGTTCGCCTTGGTGGCTGGCTTTGTGGTGACGTTAAAAGTTTACTGGCTTGCCATGTTGCTGGGCTGGATGAAGCCCAAATCGTCATCGAACTTTAATTGAATGGATTGTTGATTTATGTCTGCTGAAAACGCTGGCGCACATGCCCCAACGGCTGGAGAGTACATCCAGCATCACCTGCAACATCTTCAAATGAACTTTTCATTCGAAGGGGTCAAGCAAACAAGCATTGTCGACTTCAGTTTGTTCAATCTGGACTCGGTCTTTTTCTCCATCACCTTGGGCATCTTGGGTTGCTTCCTTTTGTGGTCTGCTGCTCGTAAAGCCACGTCGGGTGTGCCAGGCCGTTTCCAAGCTGCGGTTGAGATCTTGACTGAAATGGTAGACAACCAAGCCAAAGGCGTGATCCACAACGCCCAAAGCCGCAAGCTCATTTCTCCTTTGGCATTGACCGTTTTTGTCTGGATTTTCCTAATGAACGCCATGGACATGTTGCCCGTGGACTTGCTTCCAGGCGCTTGGCATGCTGCAGGTCCAGCTTTGGGCTTCAAAGATTACATGCGTGTTGTTCCCACGGCCGACTTGTCGTCCACCTTGGGCCTGTCGTGCTCGGTGTTGATCATTTGCTTGGTTTACAACGTCAAGATCAAAGGTTTGGGCGGTTGGGCCCACGAATTGGTTGCCGCTCCTTTTGGGGACCACTGGTTGCTGTATCCCATCAACTTTTTGATGCAGATGATTGAATATTTGGCCAAGACGGTTTCGCATGGCATGCGACTGTTTGGCAACATGTTTGCAGGTGAGTTGGTGTTCATGCTGATTG
>JACCEC012234299.1_pt1 | contig 13935 bp, 27 predicted proteins | sample 7450121 | NCBI WGS metagenome assembly JACCEC01 (sample SAMN15323455, study PRJNA562643) | freshwater metagenome | isolation source: river surface water | place: USA:Blue River Watershed | collected 2017-08-18 | reverse complement strand
GTGTTCTAAATTATACTTACACTTTCAAAATAAGCATAATAAGGAACACTAGCTACTCTAAAATAGCTAGATATTCTCTTTTAAGGGCTTCAGTTTTATCTATACGTCCTAGATATTTTGTACTTTGAATCCCCTTGTACTTTTTAAGGGCTTTATAATTGCTATTATAGGTACTCTTATAATGTTTGTATACAAACAATCCAGCCCTTAATGAATTTATTGGTATATTAGCAGCATCTAATTGAGGCTTCCACAGTATATCTACACCACATATACCAATTATATTAGGTTCTGGATGTACTACTTCGTACCTTAAATCACTCTCAGGAGTGCATAATGATAACGCTCTAGCTTTTTCCTGAATACTCATATAGCTAAAGGTCTTCCTTTAACTTTAAAAGTCTTTCTAGGCTTTTAATGTCATCTAGTTGGTTCTTAAGAAGCTGATTTTTCTTCTTAAGAATATCTATCTCTAACTCTGCGTTTGTTATACGCTTTTCTTGGGCTATATTAGACCCTACAAGCCCTAAACAAATCAAAGGGGTAGTAATACTAATAGCTAGTACTAAATACGCTCCTAGAGCCTTTAAATTGATGTTATCTTTAACACCTTCTTGGTTAGAATTAACCATTTTATCTCCTTTTATAATATCCTTATAAGTTCTTTTACTAGTGCGTCCATTAATACAAATACACTTAATATTAGCATAAGTACTTCAGGAAATACTTATGCTATACATATGAACATAAGAGTTCCTACTATGTTACTCATACACCACATCCATATTTACGTACCCCTTAAGTTTCCTAATATCAAGGTCTACCATTAGAAATTTTTTAGCTATATTTTCTGTAGGTTTCAGTTTACCCTTTACATATATGTCTAAGTCATTGAAATAAGCTGCATCCTTAGTATTTATGAAGGAAAAAGTGTGTGTTACAAATCTTACTATAGGATGTCTAGTATTAAAATTCCTAACAGCTATCTTCCTGTCAATCTCATAAAGAATAGCATCTAAACCATTAATGTTTTCTACACCGTTAAAAGTACCTTTAAAAGACTTAAGTGTATCTATCAGGAGCTTAATATTTTTATCCTCAAAGACTATCATTTGTAACTCTCAAAGACCTTAAAGGCTTCAAATGGTAAATGAAACTTAGTATTCTCGTTAAGAACGTATACTCCAGTTGCTTTTCTAATAAAAGAGCCCGATATTACTAAAGAGTCTCTAGAAATCATTGTAGGTAGCTTAAAAGGTCTTTCATATACCTCTAGTGGTAATTCCATTCTTAGTATTTCCATTACATCTTTATCGAATTCTACACAAAGTGCGTTTGGCAATCCTGTATATACCATATTTCCTCCTTATATTTTTATATGTACCCCAAATAGTGCTACATTGGGAAGTACAATAAAGTACATACTTCCTATAACAACCCTTAATTGAGCTACTGGCTGTACTTTATGGGTACTTGGTTGATACCAATTACCTTTATGGTGTATAACTTTATCATACCCTGTAACACCATAAAGGTCTATGTTAGCCTCTATATCTTTATATTTGTAACTCAGTGGGGTATATCCGAGTACAAATGAGTTCCTGTAAAATGAGTTCTTGTATCCACCTATGAAGTACTTATTATGACTATAAAATACCCCTGTATTATTTTCATTCATTTTATAGTCCCCAAGGTACTTATTAACATCTGTATTGTAGTGAGTACTCTTTAAAGATATCTCTAAAGCACTTTCGGCGTGTAGGTACAACGCCATAATAAGTATTAAAAGTACTTTCACGCTCTCACCTCTGACTTTTCTACCCTATCAGTAATCTCTAAAGTACTATAATCATACTTTACAAAGTTAGCTCTTGATGGACTCATCTGTTTAGCTTTCTCTTTAGCGTCTACAAAGTCCTTTGCAGGGACGTATAATTCTAGCTCAGCCTGTACCTTTAAAGTAACCTTAAAAGTATCCAAAGGTAATAACGCCCAATCAGTTGCACAAATGTCATCTAAAGATGGTGAGTATGATTTTGTAATCTTTGGGGAATCATAAACATCATCTATAATACACAAGTTATTACCTATAACCTCAAAATATATGCCTACTTGATTAAGTCTATGTATTCTATACCCTTTTTTAGCATATTCTATTACTTTTATGAAGTTCATTTTATATCCTTTATCTTCCTTGTATTCTTGTGTATTCCTCACAATCCTTAACCCAAATAATGTCTGGCTCGTGTAAGTAACCAGACTTTACGTTATTACACTGCTCAAGACCTTTATCTGCAAACTCTATAGCTGCATTATTTTTTGTTACAAAACAAGCTGTTATAGCAAATAACAATGTACATAGTACATACACAATACCATCTACCAATCTTTTAAAATTTTCAGTATTCATTTTATCTCCTTAAACCAAGAAGGTTTTGTATTAAGAAATGGCTCACAGTGTTTCCATAGAACAGAATTTGAAGTAGTAAATCTCATATCATCTGGGGTAAAATTAATATGTGAAAAAATGCTAAGTTCTGCCCTTCCTATGTCCCTATTATCAGTAAACCAACACAGTTCACCTTTTTGAGGCTCCCATTTAATTACTTCTGATTCTTCTAAATATTCATTAAGCTCAAGTACATTGTTATAGTAAAATAATCCTTTTTCCAAGTGTAGGGGTTTTAAACTAAAAATATATCCATTCTTTTTTACTCTCAACCAATCACCTACTTTAAATTTAGGCTCTTCTGGTTTAATTCTATATCTCGATAAATCATAACTAGTATCAATACCATCTATAGTAACCCATTGTGACTCACTTTGGTCATAATCTGAATGGTTCCATTGAACTATTTTACCTTCAATTAGAGCTTTCCTAAACTCAACATATTTATCATTTATAACTATACCTTTAATGTCTCTGCCATACGCAGCACTAAATATCTTAGTGTCTGTAGTTACCGTAAACCAATCCTCATCTGGTCCATCTAATATAGCCAATAATTTACCACCATCAACAAGATGATTGAACTCTTTTTTGTACTGTTTAATTAACTCTAAATTCATTTTTAGTTCCTTATTTTAGTATTTAATGGCTTAAATGGGCTTCCCAATGTAGGATTTGAACCTACATCTTTACATAGACAGTGTACTATTCTATTCCTTAATACTAATCAGGAAGCCCATTTAAGCCCTTATTAGTCCTTATTGGACTACTTAAGGTACTTTGGAAGTACTATAAAGTACATAAAAAGTGCTAAAACTGTCATTATAGTAGCACTTATTAGTACTCTGTACTCCACAGTAATTTCTAGCTGATGTAGTAGTACAAGTATTATAATCCCTACTATTGTGCTAAACACCTGTGCTACTACTAATCGCATTATCATATAATATAACTTCATAGTGCCTCCAAATAAATATGTTCTTGAGGTAGTGTAATCCTAACAAGTACTCTATTTACGTCATCTCTCATAGGTATAGACTCGTGAATAAAATGATTATTCCCATAATATACAGTATTAGGCTCTAGTGTAAATGGTGTATCTAGTTCTATATTTGAACAATCCCATCCAACACCTGGAGTACCATTATAAGAACCAATCCACCCTTTACAAGCTGAGTAATTACTAGCTAAAATTATACCACCAGTTTCTACTTCATACGACATAGTATGCTCATAAGTTCCAATTGCTGGACCATTTTCTCCAACTTTCCATCCACCACTTCTACCCCAACAGCCCATAGCTAACTCATAATTACCGTCAGTGTGTGGTCTAGGTCTCCTATGAGTCTCTCCTGATTTTAAAACCTTCCGTGAATAGTAAAATATGCCGTACCTATAGCTTTTACATTACATAACATATTCTTAACTACATCTACAAACTCTGTAGGCAATCCTACTAAAGTTTTTAAATCAAAAGGTATCATAGATTGGTGTCCTATGTACTCTGGTATTTGTATTTGGTTTAATTTAATTGCTCTACTTGTCATTTTGATTTCCTCTCAATGTTTATATACTGAATTTTTTGTACTATAAAGTACACTATCGTCTTCGTAATCCATCACAGAGTACTCCCAAAAGCCCCTTTTATTTATATGGGAGTACTTTACGTAACCACCTTTTAAAGTAGCATGAATGTTTGCCCAAAAGGCTGATAATAGGTTCACCATTCTAACTCCTTTGTCTCTGTTGGGGTAAAATTTATATTCTCCATACTAACATTAATATGTACTACCTTAGGGTGCTTTGCTTGTTTTGAGTGCAAATGTCCGTGGATGTTTATAATAGGTAGATTATTAATGTTTAGTTTACTAATAGTATCTTCAAGGACTTTCTTAGCACTATTAATAGTGGATAAACCTTGCCTTTGATTATCGTAATCATCAGCAAAAAATAATGCGTAGTGGCTGTATACCTCAATCTCGTACTCTTTTATGTATATTATAGCAGAAACTAGGGGATTGTTACTCTCTAAACGCATCTTAACACCTCCTATAATAACTACTATACCTCTTATTACTTCCATACCATCGTAGGCTTGGTCACCACGGTTATCGTGGTTACCTAATACAAGTACCTTACGTCCGTTAAGTCTTTGTATGTATTTAGAGGGTGCGTCCCAAGAAAAGTCCCCTAAACACAAAACAGTGTCCTCGTTGGTAACCGCTGAGTTCCAATTATCTATTAAGAACTCCTCGTGGCTACTGTGCTTTTCTCTCCAAGCCCCTCTTGAGGGCTCAAATTCTTCTATTTTTGAATGCCCAAAGTGTGGGTCACTACATATGAATGTCATTTAATCTCCTTATTCATAATCTACTGATTTATTTAGATACTTCAGAATATAATCCTTTAACTCACACATCTTTATATTTGGAAGTTCACCTTTAAAGTTCTTATAAACGTATCTATATAGTTCAGCTATAACGTGTCGATTTATACACTCTCTCCAACTAAAGTTAATTGTGTAGGACTCCAACGTTAGAGGTTCATTTTTATGTCTAAATCCTCTACCATCTAGTTCTTCTAAGGTAATATCTATACCATTCTTACCTCCGTAATCAAACTTCTTAATATACTCCAAAAATTCACATTTACTTCCAACGTATTCTATCATAGTACCTCCATAATCTTTATAATATCATATAAATATAAATATAAATATAAATATAAATATAAATATAAATATAAATATAAATATAAATATAAATATAAATATAAATATAGCACTATAAAGACTATAAGCCCATCTAAGGGGCTTATTACTTCATAGTAAGTTCAGCAGTTCTTTCTACGATGCCTACGTGGTCTGTATTATCTACATCCAGAATACCTAAGATTTTGAACCAATCCTTTATATCTACTTTTACTACATCTCCGTGAATTTTAGAAGATAGAGATAAACAATACTCTTCTGTATCTATTTTAGAAGTTAAACTTCCTAAAAGCTGATTAATTTCCCCAATAATACCATCAATCTTTGGCTCTTGTATAGGTTCTTTTGACTCTTTAATCCCTTCTTTAGCCTTTTCTACAGTCTCTACACAATTAAGAGCTTCTTCAAGTTCCTGTATCATCTTAGCTTGTGTAGCTGCATCAGTATCAGGGTCTTTTACTTCAGCATAGAACTGAAAAATGTCATTAACAGTGCTTTCGTAAGCTTGTACTCCTGCTATGGATACTACTATGTGATGTCCAACCCTAATGCACCCTTTAGTTAAATCCTCTGTAATAGAGGCATCTTTTGGGGTTACCATAAAGTCCCCGTTTTTATGCACTTTTAAAAGGTCATCATCTTCCACTAAGTGTAACTTGTATACATCTACTGGGATAGCCCCTCTGTATCTAGTCTGTACTAATGCACTATATAAAGGAGCTGCTTTATCCCCTTTTAACTCTATTAAAAACCCTTTAGGCTTTACCATAAAATACCCATTTTTCTCTACTAAAATCTTCATTAATGCTCCTTTGTGTGTTTAAGTAATTAATTACTTTAGTATATACCCATTAGGTACATAATGAAATAATTATGGTTAGAGACCTCCAACCCCTAAGTACTAAGTGTACTCTATATTTATAGGTCTCTTAAAGTCATCTATAACTAATCCGTAAGGTATAATACTAGAACCTATACAGCCTGCTCCTAGTAGATTTACTCTAACAACTACATATCTTTTCTTACAATAAAGGGACGATGCTGTAGCAATCGCTCTTGTTAGTTCTGTGTAATCCGTAGAGATAACGTTTAGTAGGTACTCAAGAATGTTTTTATTACTTCCTAAGACCTTTAAGTCCTGGTATAAGTAAAAACTAGTGCTATCTCTAGTAGCATAAGGTATTTCATTGTGTACATTAGTTATCATATATATAATCCTCATTATTGTTTAGTACCCAATTATGGCTTTCTATGTCTATAGGACTCAAATTGTATAGTCTAGTATTATAACCAGCCCCAACTTCGTCCCCTAATAAATCTATGGATACCCTTATAAAGTCAGCATATACGTTCCAATCAAGTATTATTTTATGTACTATTGGATTTGCGTAGTTATTAGCTACTAAAGTAACCACTTCGTACCTAGACTTCTTTAAAAGTATTTCTATTTTAGCTATATGATACACATCGCACGGCTTAGACCTAAGAGTACCTTTTAGAGGTACTATTTTAACGTAGATTTTACTATCATAGGTACTCCTCCTTATTAACCTGTCTCGAGTATTCCACATAACTTATACCGTAGGGGTCTATTATAGGTCTAAGTATATGTGGGTGTACTCCTGATTTTCGGAGTCTAGACGTGTAACCAACATTATGAAAATGTGTACTAATTCTTAAAGTGCATAAATTCACAATGGATTCTTGTCTCATATCCTCCAATACACTCCATAAATCACCTTCATAAACCTTTGGGTACTTAGAATGTAAATAAGTAATGATGCTAGTAGTGTCCCCTAAAGCCCTAAGATTATCATAAAGGTAAAAGTGGTTACCTGAGAAGTCCTTTGTGGTTACAGGACTTATATCATTAGACAGTATCATAGATACTCCTCATTATTGCCTAAGACCCAATTATGATTGTCAGCAGTAATATTATACGTAGGTAGGCTTCTACTAAATCCTACTTTATCCTGAGACGTAGGAGAGACCCTAAGATATAGTCTATGATACGATATACTAGTATTTAGCACCTCCAATTTAGTCATTTTTGTGTATTTATTGGCTATTTCTTCCTGTAATTTAGAGGGACTTATATTAAGCAACTTAGTAAGTTTACGTATATCGTAAACATCACACGGTTTACCGTTATACGTACCTTTTAGAGGTACTATTTTTAACGTAGATTTTATTATCATACGTACTCCTCATTACCATATGTGTTAGTGAAGTAAGCCAATCCATATACACCACAAGTAGTTGCGTGTCCCCATTTTCTAGCACTAAGGTCTACTCTTATGTAATTACATTCTTTATTTTCCAAAAGACCTATAGATGGATTAGCAAAAGGAAATTCTTTTTGTATAATGTCTCTTATTTGTTTAGCTGAAAACCGTTCTCTCAGCTCAGCTATGTTATACACAAGGCACTCTCTATTCTCATACGTGCCTTTAGTTGGTTTTATACTATGTGATAGTATCATAAAGCTCCTTTACCTAAAAAAATACCTCAGAGAGTTAAGACACGTTTTAAGGCATCTATTAAGCCCTACAAAGCACGAATTATTAAAATAGGTACTATGAGTAGGGTTATATGTTAAAAGTCCTACAAGGACTTATATGGGTTTATGTGCTGGACCTTTTAAGCCCTCTGCTATGTACCCTTTGCTAAAATCTGGAATGGGCATTACATGGAAATCACTAAGAACCTGTATTCTACTAATATCTACCCAAGATGCTGAGTTAGAACTTTTACAATCAGGAGTTATTACTACCTGAATACAGCCAAATAAATCAAACGCTAGTGATGTTACTACACCTTCTAAGCCTGTAACTTTATCTTTTACTGTATGTCCTAATATCTCTAAGTGTTTTTGTATGTGTGTCATATCGTCTCCTTTTATTGTTCAAATTGTAAAGCTCTAAGGTCTTTTAAAGCCTCTATGTGTTTTATATGAGCTGAATACTCAGCTCTTTGTAGCTCAGAAGTGGTTTCTAAATGCTTTTTAAGCTCTTCTGTGCTCCCTATGAAACATCCAATTACCCATATATCACTAGTAAAGTGGTACGTGAAGTGTCTTCCAGACGTTAGGGTATTTTTAAGGACTATAAAATCTTTGTAGCTACTAGCAGTACTAATTATCTTAGCCTTTCCATCTAGTATAACGTTACCAGATACTAGAGCGTCACCGTAAACTCTAGCATTTTCGTATACTCTAGCATTTTCATAAACTAGAGCGTCACCGTAAACTCTAGCGTTACCATAAACTCTAACATTTTCGTGTACTCTAGCGTTACCATAAACTCTAGCATTTTCGTGTACTCTAGCGTTACCATAAACTCTAACATTTTCGTGTACTCTAGCGTTACCATAAACTCTAGCATTTTCGTGTACTCTAGCGTTACCATAAACTCTAGCATTTTCGTGTACTCTAGCCTTGTCAGATATTTTAGCGTTACCATAAACTTTAGCGTTACCATAAACTCTAGCATTTTCGTGTACTCTAGCCTTGTCAGATATTTTAGCGTTACCATAAACTTTAGCGTTACCATAAACTTTAGCGTCATTATACACCCAACAGTCCCCTTCTTGTGAAAGGTTACTTGGTGTTTCTACATAACCTCCTATATCACCTTTCTTAACATCACTAAAGTTTATAAGTGCTTTTACTCTATAAAGCTCTGTGTCACTTTCTATTAATTCGTATTTCACTTTATTTTCCTTTTGTTGCTACTTGACTAGAATTACTATAATATTGTATAACATATACAAGTACTTCTAGATGTTCTTATAATATACTATAAAGGCCCGGAAGGGGGTTTAGAATTATACCGAAGTAACGCTTATAAACACCTTAAATTTTAGCGTTTAGACTTAATTTATGCTGAAATTTTAAAATTCTTTGAGTATTTTGAGGTAAAATACTAAGGAAATCTTAAAAGTCCCTTAAATTAACTAAATATTAATTAAAATACTTAAGATACTTTTAAGAATCCTCTTAAGGTAATATTTATGTACCTTAAAAGTCTCTTAAATTACTTCAATATTTTGTATAACACTTAACGTCCCTTGGGCTTATAAGAGGACACCAAAGAACGTTGAGCCCACAACTTAGGCAGCGTTCTGAGTCAAGGTAGACACCTCTACGTGTCCTCATATAAGCTCAATTTAAGCAAGGGGTTGTAACCCTAAGTGTCCTTATAGCCCTTGCCTACGGCGTCAGCATTCCCAGAAACCTAAGTTTACGTTTGAAGTAGACACTCCAAAATACCCCAAAGGGTACGTTTTATTACAAGTTCAGTCAATTACTTGGTACTAAGATTTAACCCGTAGTTACCTACTGAGTTCTTTTCTCGTCGAATAAACGTCGCTTGTGGAGTAGACACTCCTTCGTAAAACGTACCCTTTGAGGTACGTGGTAACCCCTAAGTGGTTACCTATCCATTATATTATTACCTCTCTTAATTCAGTATTTTCAGTTTTTAATGTAAAGTAAAAGGAGTTTACGTACTCTTCGTATACATCTACACCTACTACGTGCTTACTAATTAGGTACAATTTGTTATTGAACCTTACTATAAAGTGTAAGTCTTTAATTTCAGTAACGATATGCTTGTAGTCAGGTCTAATACTGTACAAAGTATCACTTATGGTAACCTCTACATCACCATTTTGCATATTTTTATGTATAGACTTTATGTTACAATTTTTAATCCCAGTCTGTACTCTAAGTATGTCTCCACATTGTAATATCATACAAATGAATTCATTTTCTTCCATTATTCCGTCTTTTAAAAGCTTTTTCATAACTACCTCAATTTTTTACTATGAATGTTTTATAACATTTTAGACACAACATTTGGGTATGCTTAACTCCACCCCAGCCGTCATATCTAGTATTAATACTCCCACAATGAGGGCATTCTTTAGTCCCTAAACTTTTTACCAGTATAGTTATAACTATAACTCCTAAGGCTGCTAACGGCATAATTATAGTGGTTACTTGGAGCATAGGAACTCCAAATTACCCTCTGTTACGAAAACAGAAGAGTCTCTTATTACAAGTTTAAGTCCCTTACCTAGAACGGTAAGAGTCCCTATATTACACCTAGTAAGGTGTAAGGTGCTTTCATCTGAATATATAACTAACTCCTCTATTGAGGAGTCCTCTATACTCATAGACGAGAAAATGTTTGGAACCTCTAACATCTCTGTGTTAATGTTTTGATAGGTGATTGTACTTTTCATAGCTTTTCCTTTAATTTTTTGTCATTAGCCGCCATAATCGAGTTTGTTGTTTTGGGTAATCTTTACCCTTAGAGGTACTTTATACGAATAGGGACATAAAACGCTTCCTCAGAAACGTAGTAGGTTTTGTATTAGAGTAAACACTCTGATAAAGCACCTCTAAAGATAGCTTTGAGTTTTATTGGGGGTTTTTAATGATTTATTGGAGTTAAGGTTACCCTTAGAGGTACTTTATACGAATACAGTAACATAGAACGCTCTCCGAACGCATTACCTATATACTTTATACGAATACAGTAACATAGAACGCTCTCCGAACGCATTACCTATATACTTTATACGACATATAAAGTACCTCTAAGGGTATTTAAGAATATAGAGCAGTACAGAAGTACAAAGACTAGCTTATAAGTAAACAACAACAAAACTTATAAGTATTCTAGCGAGTACCTCTGTACTGCTCTAATTATATTTTTATGAAACTAGGAGACCACCCCGTAACGATTAACTACCTTAGCAGTTCGCACGGTCTACCTCTCCCCTCTTTTACCTCCGTTTCATAACCCCTTTAGGGGGTGTTATTTACACATAAAGCCCCCTAAAGGGACTCTAGCATATATAACAAGAGGGAATCTTTTTGAGGACTCTTTGGGCTTTTGGCTGGACGTCGCAACACCCATTACTGCAAAAGGAATTCCTGCGATACAGCTCCCACCGTACCCGTCTATCCTAAAGAAGCACCATAGCCCTTAGTGGTAGTTATGAAATAACACCCCACAGAGTCCAAATGAAGTCCTTTATACGGCAGAGGTGGCTACAATAGCCCGCTTACCGACTTATGGACTCCAAAAGATTTTGGCTACACTAAAGGGCAGATTACAGAACCCCAAGCAATTCACTTAGGGGTGTAAAGTCCCTATTACCTAAGCTTTAAAGCCCTTAGAGGGTACTTTTGAGGGGCTTTGAGAGTACCTTTGGGCGTTTTGGTTACAAAAGTCTCCAAAATACTAAGAATTACCTCAAATCCCTCTGGCGTTACTAAGGGCATAAGAGTCCTTAGAAGTCCAGAAAGCCCCTTTAAGCCTATTTAAGCCCCTTTAAGATGCCTTAAAGGTTCTAGGTTACACAGGGCATTATTAAGGTACTTGAAGCCGGAATTGTGGGAATTCGCCTAATTATAGACCTCCTAACGGGGAAGCCCTTAAAGGGAATTACGGCACACGGCACAAGCCTTAATAAGGCTCTTTAGTGCATTATGAACAGTATAATGTGAAAGTTCGCGGCGTCCAAGTGTACTCCCAAGCTCTGAGAGTCTCTGTATTGAACAGTGCTAAAATATCGTAATAGCACATTTAAGGGGCATTAACACCTTAGAGTGTTAGAGGGCATTAATAGGCGTTAAAGCCCCTTAAATGTGGTATTAACAGTATAATGGTACTAACGACCCTTAAAATATTAAGGGCATTAAGGGTCGTTTATATGGCGTTGGGCGTTAGAGGGGCTTTTACGCCACCTCCGACGGCGTGTACTCTTTAATCAAGCTCTCAACTGAATCAGGAGTTATAAGCCCTAATAATTCTATCAATTTCTCTTTGTCAAATCCCTTCAACGCTTTATTAAACCTACTATTGATGTTATAGGCGTCATTGTACGCCTTAACTGATTTTTCAAGAATTGCAAATATAACGCTAATGTCTTCCTCACTTTTGATAAGGTCATTAAGGGCGTTTTTACTAAGTATAGCCCCGTTATGGGTATATACCTTAGCAGGGTACACCCCCTTATTATCAGCTATGTTATGGTTAAGTACCAACGCAGCAAGTCTTAAAATCCTTGGAATATAGCTGATGAAGCCTTCATCAGCTCTTTTCACCCCATTAAGTTCTTTTATCCACTTATTAAACTCAAGGTCTAGTAAAAGGTTAGAATTGTCTCTAATGCTACTTAAATCCTGACTCAATTCCCCTTTAAACTGTGAGAAAGTAGCCTTGATTATTTCCTTCAAAATAGCCTTATTAGTGAATTTGCATTCCATACCAAACGCTTTTGTAAATTCCCCTTTAATAAAAGAGTACACCCCTATTTTGTCATACATATACACCGCTATTAAGTTAATAGCTTCTTTTTCTAATGTTATGTATCTCTTATAAGCCTCTTCTGTTTCATTTACTAGCTTTTCATCTAGCACTACAAATGATTTTGCAACGCTTTCTAACCAGTGTTGGGCATTTTCTACTGAGATTTTACCACTTGACCCAATTGTTGCAAAAGCAACGCTATTAATAGACTCTAAGTCTCTTATAATAAACTCCTGATTTGCTTCTTTTACTTCTTGAGTTGCTTCTTGATTTTCTAACTTTTTCATACGATTTCTCCATCTTTCTTTGATTACTATTGATACGACTGTATCACCTACAACGGAATCCAGGGGTAATCCCTTAATACTTACTATTATGTTATAGTAACTACTAAGATATTACTAAGCCTTGTGGAGCTTATAAGGGAATTACCCCTTATATTTTAGAGAACTAGCGTGGGATTTTAACTCCACCATAAGTAACTTTTTTAATTCTACTAATGAATATATAGTATTAGAGTGCTTTCTAATGAACTCACAAAGCCCCTTTTTACTAAGCTTTTGCCCTCTGATTTTTGCTTCAAATGTTTTATTATATATACTTGATGTTGCTGTTAATTCCATTTTTACTCCTTTGTAGTATCTTTAGTTGCTGTTTCTACTTCTGAAAGTATAGCTAAATAACTTTAAATTTTTCTTAAATCTTTAAAGTTTTTAGCGACCTTTTGAAGTAGTTAAAAAATCCTTTTTGCTTATTGAAATTCTATCTAAATAACCTTAAACTAAAATAAAAGAGTTTAAAGTTTTTAGTAGTTTTTCTGTACCTTCGAAGGATTTTAAATTACTTTTATAGTCCCTAAAAATTTAAGCCCCTTAAATATCCATTTAAGATGGTTAAACTCCTTATCAGGAATTATAAAAGAAGATAAAAGCACCCTTTAAAGGATTTTTTAACTACTTTATAATATACATTAATAATAAAAATATCATAGGGTCTATAAAAGAAGCTAATGACCTATTTAACCCCTTTTTAATTCCCTTTTTGTTTGTGTTTCTGAAATGTAACTATATAGTAACTTTTATTAAATTTTTCTTAAATTTTAAAGTTTTTTCTAGTTTCTTTAAATTTTAAAAGTCTCTTTAAAAGTCTCTTTAAAAGTCTCTTTAAAAGTCTCTTTAAAAGTCTCTTTACATTTCATTATTAAATATCAACATAGTATATTTAAACTATGTTTAGAACTATATAGTAACTTTTATTAAACTAAACTTAAATATAAAAGGATATTAAAATATTTTTCTATTTTCTTTTGTAATACTCCATAGGGCTACTCTTGTAATACTCCATAGGGCTACTCTTGTAATACTCCATAGGGCTACTCCATAGGGCTACTCCATAGGGCTACTCCATAGGGCTACTCCATAGGGCTACTCCATAGGGCTACTCCATAGGGC
>JACCEC011218381.1_pt1 | contig 13945 bp, 10 predicted proteins | sample 7450121 | NCBI WGS metagenome assembly JACCEC01 (sample SAMN15323455, study PRJNA562643) | freshwater metagenome | isolation source: river surface water | place: USA:Blue River Watershed | collected 2017-08-18 | reverse complement strand
GTGGCCTGTCCCGCCGTGCGCGGGATGACCCGTCTTCCGCCGGATGGTCAAGCGGGCATCGGAGCGGCCGAAGCCCGCATCAAGTAAATGCAAATTCCCTCCGGTGGCGGGGAACAGCACAATCCCAGAGAGTCGTTCCTTCGCGCGCGCATCAGTGCAAGCGGAAGCGTGCGTGGATTCGTGTCCGTGATCGCCATCTTCCTTGGGAGGCGGGATCACTCTCGCTGACAAAATAATTCCAAAAACAACTTGCTGACCAGGACCCTATGAACACACTTCCCACGTCCATGAAAGGCATGGCCGCACACGCTTTCTCGCTGGATTCCATCGCGGCGGTCGAACTCGACGTTCCCCGGCCCCGCCGCGGCGAGATCCTGATCAGGGTGAATGCCGCCAGCCTCAACTACCGTGATCTCGCGGTCCTCGGTGGGAATTACATCCCCGGTCTGCCGTTACCGCTGGTGCCGGGCTCCGATGCCTGCGGTGTCGTGGTTGAGTTGGGCGAGGGCGTCACGCAGCGTCAAACCGGTGACCGGGTGACACCGCTGTACACGCAGGGCTGGTATGACGGCAAGCCGACGCCGCAGCAGCGGTTCCGGCAAACGCTGGGCATGCCGCTGACCGGCGTGCTCCAGCAATACATCACCGTGCCCGCTGAAGAAGTCGTGGTGCCGCCCTCATCGCTGTCCGACACCGAGGCCTCGACCCTGCCCATCGCCGCATTAACGGCATGGACCGCGCTGCAGGAAGGTGGCATCAAGCCGGGCGATACCGTGCTGCTGCAGGGGACCGGCGGTGTGTCACTGTTCGCACTGCAGTTTGCGAAGGCTGCCGGCGCAACCGTCATCATCACCTCGTCCAGCGATGAGAAACTGGTGCGCGCCAAGGCGCTCGGTGCAGATGTCACGATCAACTACCGTACGCATCCCGACTGGGAGGTGCCGGTCAGGGAGGCCACCGGCGGTCGTGGTGTCGATATCGTCGTCGAGACGGCGGGCGCGACCTTGTCCAAATCGCTGTCGGCCACGGCCTTTGGCGGTTTCGTTGGTGTGGTGGGTTTTGTGGCGGGCTATGAAGCGACGATACCGCTGCGCCAGATGATCGGGCCGATGATCCGGGTGCAGGGCATCGCGGTCGGATCAAAAGCACGTTTCGAGCAGATGAATCGCGCGATCGAGACGCACCGGATCAAGCCGGTGATGGATCAGGTATTTGCGCTCAGCGATGCGCAAGCGGCGTTCAAGCATCTTGCCAGCGGAGCGCATTTCGGCAAGGTCGTGATCTCGGGATTCTGATCCCCCCACTCACTCAGGGGCAGTGAACATGCTTATGAAAGACAAGGTGGCCATCGTGACGGGTGCGGCCTCCGTGCGCGGCATCGGCTGGACGACGGCAAAGCGTTTTGCCGAGGAGGGTGCCAGGGTCGCACTGATTGACCTGGACGCGCCGTCCGCGCAGCGGGCCGCGGCAGAGATCGGTTCAGCGCATCGCGGTTATGCGTGCGACGTACGTGATGCCCAGCAGTGCCGGCACACGGTCGAGCGCATCATTGCCGAGTTTGGTCATGTCGATATCCTCGTGAACAACGCCGGGGTCAGCCAGAGCAAGCGGCTGATGGACAGCACCGAGGACGATTACGATCTGGTGATGGATGTCAGCCTGCGCGGTTGTTATCACATGTCGCGTGCATTGGTGCCGCACCTGCGAGCACGGCAGTCGGGCGTCATCGCCTGCATGGGCTCGGTCGCCGCACAGCGCGGCGGCGGTGTGCTGGGCGGGCCGCACTATGCGGCAGCCAAAGGCGGTGTGCAGACGATGGCCAAGGCAATGGCACGCGAGCTGGGGCCCGATGGCATCCGGGTCAATGCGGTCGCTCCGGGCTTGATCGAGACCGATCTGCTGATCGGAAAAATCGATGACGCCGGCAAGCAGAGGGTCGCCGACAGTGCGCCGCTGGGCCGCATCGGTACGCCGCGAGATATTGCGGATGCGTTCGTCTACCTGTGCAGCGACATGTCACGATTTGTGACGGGCATCGTACTCGACGTGAACGGCGGGCTGCACATTCACTGAGCTTCTTGTCACGGACGCCGCCAGCGATCGCTGGCGGGTCTGCCTGCGCTTGCCTTGACTCTGACGGGCAACGCATCTCTTTCCAACTATTCTCCCCGCCTGACAGGGATCAGGTGTCGAATGACGCACCGATCGTCAGTGAACGATCAGCGCATGCAGTTTTAAAAATAATACGATCGAATTTTTGCATGTCGTTCTATTTTGCGTTGATTGCCCGCAGAATCCGGCTCCATTGCGTGAAGCACGCTAAGCGATTTATGCAGGAGTCAGGTCATGGAATGTCTGTTGGTTGCAGCCCGGAGAGCGGCTGACACGCTGGGTAGGGTCTCGCGTCGGTGTGTGTGGGGCGGCGCAGCGCTGCTGTTGTCTTCCATGCCCGGGCAGGTCAGTGCCTATGACAACTCGAGAAGCCCCCCCTTTCAGCCGGCCACCACCGGGCGAGATTTCGGTAATGTCAGCGTGCACCCGGATGGTGAGCACTGGCTGGTCACGGAAAGCGTTGAAAAAAACAAAGGCGTAGTCAACAGCATTGTCTGGCTCTATCACTTGCCGACCCGGACGCAGAAGCGATATCAGTTGTCCGACGCCTATCAATATGAGTTTGCACGATTCTCCCCCAGCGGCCGCCATATCGTGATGACTCGCTATCCCAAGCCCGCCATTGCTGGCGAGCCTGCCTTCAGGGCATCTATTGCTCAGGGCGAGATCGTGATGATGAATACCGATGGAACAGACTTCAGGGTACTGCCCATCCCCAAGGGCAAGATCTTCTTGCCTGTCATGTCCCCGGACGAGCGGCGAATCGCCTATTGGCTATCGACGAAGGATCGTGCGCCGGGTGAGCGGACATTGATCACAAATTTCGAAGTACATGAGTTTGACCGTGACAAGGAAATCACTCGCCGATTTTCAGAGTACTTCAGTTTCTACGAGTTTCGGTCCCTTGCCTATATCGCCGACGACACCATCATGATGGGAGCGTATGGATTAATGCAGGGAAAAAGTAATCATCCGAATCCAAACAATCTGTTCGCAAGTCAGATTTTTTTATCGAAACGTGACAGCAAGGAGGTCATTCACTCCTTCATGGCTTTCAGGAATGCGAATACGCCTGCAAGCGATTCGATTGGAAATACCTATTTTGGCACTGAAGTGGAAAAAATAGGAATCGCGGTCGCCCGACAATCATCGAATGGGAAAGTCTCTGTCTGGAGGGTCCCTAATAATCTAAGCAGAATAAATGATATCTGCGCAGAACCGGGTGGCAGATATCTCGCGATTGTTTACCATCTGCAGACAACAAATCAGTATCGCGAGAAAAACAAGAATCTCAAATCACTGGCGATCTTTGATATAAAAAAGGAAATTTGGGTCGATGTGGCGCCTCCCGTTCTCCAAACGGCAGATTCGATTCGCATCATTGAGCAGAAAGATTCTTCGCAGGGAAAATTGGTGAGTTCGCGATGAATGCGACCATTTGCAGGACTTCGAAAGTCCGTGGCTTGGCAGACGTTCTGCATCAGTTCGTCAGCGCTATCGCACTCATCGTCTGCTTTGGTATCCCGGTTCAATCGGATGCCTACGATAACACCAGGAATCCTCCGTTTCAGCCGGCCATCACGGGGAGATATTTTGGTAACGTCAGCGTGCACCCGGATGGTGAGCACTGGCTGATTACGGAAAGCGTTGAAAAAACCAAAGGTATAGCGACCAGCATTGTCTGGCTCTACCACTTGCCGACGCGGACAATGAAACGATATGAGTTACCCGACGCATATCAATACGCGTTCGCACGGTACTCGCCCAGCGGTCGCCATATCGTGATGACTCGCTATCCCAAGCCCGCCATTGCTGGCGAGCCTGCCTTCAGGGCATCTATTGCTCAGGGCGAGATCGTGATGATGAATGCCGATGGAACAGATTTCAAGGTACTCCCTATCCCCAAGGGCAAAATCTTCTCACCTGTCATGTCCCCGGATGAGCGGCGAATCGCCTATTGGTTATCGACCAAGGACCGTCCTCCGGGAGAGCGCACGTTGATGGGAAATTTTGAATTGCACGAGTTTGATCGTGACACCGAAATGTCACGTCGATTTTCAAGATCGTTCAGTTTTTATGGATTCAGAACGCTTGGCTATGTATCAGCAGATGAAATCATGATGGGTGCTGATGGATTACTTTTGGAAAAAAATAAATCTCTAAGCTTTGGATCCATCTTTGAGAGCAAGATTTATTTCGTAAAAAGAGAGAGATCAGAAAAAATCCAGCATTTTCACTCGGATTTCAAATTTGCCAATAGTCCAGTGAGTGATTCACTTGGAAATATCTACTACGAGGCAGACGTTGACGGAGTGGGAATCTCGATTGTCAAACAATCTCCAGAAAGATTTACGTCGATCTGGCGCGTGCCTCGGGATGCAGTAAATATCTACGACATCTGTGTCGAACCCGGCGGCAAATACTTGACGATCATCTATCTACTGAAATCGACAAATGGATTGCGCGCGAACAAAGATGCTGGAAAATCAATTGCGATATTCGATGTGAAAAAAGAAATGTGGGTTGATGTCGCATTACCTGCTTTGGAGACGGCTGGCGGTATTCGGGCTGTTGGGAAAGAAAGTTTTTACCAATAAGAGTGTGTCAATTTGTTAGGGGGGAAGTCTGGTGACCGCAACTGTACGCATGCAAGGATTTCAATTCAGTTCGTTTTCAACGTGGGTTCCAGTATTCGGCGAGTTTTGTGGTCCCGGATGGAGTGCTGGAACAAGGATGCCGGTCGATGCTTCCGTAGTTGAAACTCATACTTCTGCCAAAGTCATAACTCCTAATGGCGAGTCGCGAGGGAGTTTGTTAGACGAGATTTGTCGTCGACACGATGGTCGCTATTCAAATTCGATCGGCCAGATCAACGAGAGCGAACTGAAATTTCACGCCGATATCGAAATGCTTAACGAGATAAATTTTTACTTCGATCAGATGACTGACAAGGAAAAATCATACGCAAGAGCAGCCACTGTCTCGTTTTCAGCAAAACTCGTACTTGTTGACATACCTCTGTCCATTCGGGAAGCATTCAAAAACGCAGCAGTATCTTTCCTCGAACGAGCCAATGAAGAAAAATCACTGCCTCCTGTCGAAGTGGTTGATTCCCGCGATGATGGATCAGCGCTGACCTGCGAAGAAGATCCTGATGGAAATTTCATTTTTGCATGCAAAAAAGACGGTCAGGTACAGAGCATCACCCTCGATAGCCAGTTGCAGGTGCGGGAACTGAGTCAGCAGTATCTCGATGAGCAAGGTAATACGACTGAGGAGACAGTCATTAGTCTGAACTCGGCCAAGAACATTGCAGAAGTCCACATCAGCATCAATGACGAAAAAATCGCTTCCGGCGTAGTGGTCGGAGAATTAAATCAGGAGAAGCTGGATAAATTTTCCGATTTGGCCTTGAGCATGTCTGATCCCTTGCCTGAGGCATCAGGCAATAGCAGCGGAAATGTCGCCGATGATGCAATCGATCATCCCATTGGTACGGCGGCGAGCATGCCAGTGGATTCCTTCGCGCTGCACGCGTCCTCGGTAATGCAGGCGATGAATATCGACCTCGATCCGACCGCAGCAGCGTCGGTCGATCACTGGTTTGAGCAGGCAGATCCGATTCATCTCGCCCCCTATCGTTGGACATCCGTCGATGCAAACCTGAATAATCTGTGGGAAGCCTCTTCGGCGGGTAGCAATGCGTCATTTGATTTGTACGAAGCATTCAGGGATCAGGGACTGTCACTGAATGCCATGTCGAGCTACGAAGAACCGAGTCCGGGATTCATCGGGGCGAGTAGTGCATCTCCCGGCATGGCTGATTTTTACTCCCCTGATCAGTGGCTTTCTGCAGTCGATCTTTCTCAGGTTTCTGTCCCTTTACCGCCAGCCGAGTCAGCATTTTTCAGCGATGGAGCACCAGCGTTCGCTCCGTTTACGTATCAACCGGATATTTTTCAAAGTTATATTGATCCGATTGTGCTGCAATTCGGCAGCCGGAAAGTTCATACCACCAGCCGTGAGGCCTCAGGTGTGTTGTTTGATATGGCGGCCAATGGGCAGAAGGTGCGTACAGGCTGGATTACACCGGACGAGGCGTTTCTGGTGATGGACAGGAACGGCAACGGCACGATTGATGATAGTACCGAACTGTTTTCCGAGCACACATCCGCGACAGCAAAGAGCGGATTTGCTGCGCTGGGTGAGCTCGACAGCAATCGTAACGGATATGTTGACTCCAAGGATAAGCAGTTCAAGTGGTTGCGGCTCTGGACAGATATCAATTCCGATGGCGTGAGTCAGACTAATGAATTGCACAAACTGAGGGATAAAGGTATCGATCTTTTATCGTGCAAAAAGCCCGTTGCGGTGAATGTTTACGATAACGGCAATATGATTCTCTCCACATCGGAATACTTCACGTACGTCCGCCATTCAGGGGTCAGGTCGTCCCAGATGTGCGAGGTCTTGCTGAATTATGGCGATCAGCCGCGTGTCAATCAGGTCTACATTTCTGATCAGTCGTCTGCCGTGAGGATGGCAGATGGACGATCGATGGTGAACCTTCAGGGCGCAGCGGCACAGCATTTCGATGCGTTCGCCGGCGGCGTCAATATTCTGGCGGGCGGCAAGGGGGATATCCTGAGTGCCGGCAATGCGCGCCAGTCTCTGTTGATCGGAAACGGCGGCACGCAGATGTTTGGTAATGGCGGCCAGACGCATTTTGTCGTGAATGGCTCAGGAAACATGGTGACGACGGGCACCGGAAGCGCGTTCATTGAGGTGAATGGCGATAAAAATACGATCAGGGCGACGAAAGGCGACAACGCGATCGACGTTGCCGGTAACAGCAATTCGGTGACGGTGGGTGATGAAGATTCAATCATCCTCGGTGGGGACTCAAACAAACTGACGGCAACCGGCAAAACAGGCGGTAACGAGATCGTCATCACAGGTCATCATGGCATTGTCAACGCCAGCCATTCGGACATTGCTCTTGCCGAGTATGCGGATGTCACGCTGAACGGCCGTAACGACGACATTGTGCAACTGGGGCACAGCACGCTGAAGGGCAAGGTGAGTGGCGGTAGTTTGCTGGTATGGGGCGAGGATAATCAGGCAAGTATCAGCAACGCCTTCGTCGGCGTCATGGAAGGCGGTGAACTGGAGCTCAGGGGCGTGAATAACCAGGTGGTCATGGCGGGGCATGCGCAGCTCGATATCCTGGGGTCGGCCAGCAAGATGAAGGTCAGTGTCTTCGGAGAGGACAACCAGCTTTCCATGGCTGGCGGATCCGTCGTGCTTGACGAAGGCGCGGAGTTGTCGCTGACGGGTGCGAAGAACAAGGTCACGATGTTGGGTGACAATGAGCTAACCATGACTGGCGCCGGTAATCGTGTCGATGTTTTTGATGACAACAACCTGATCAACGCCTCCCGTGCCACGATCATTGAGCATTCGGGCGCAGATGCCGAGGTGTCCGGCAGCGGTAACCTGCTTCGGTCGATGTCTGAAACAGCCGCTCAGCAGGCCGCCGATGTTCGTGCCGAGGACGCGTTCGAGCAGCACGTGAGTTCCATCGTCGCTCAATGGAGGTTACTGCTGGACAGCCCGCTGGTGGACACCAGTGATCAGATGTTTGGCCGACCGGATCAGCCAGCTGGTGATGCGCCTCTCAACCTGCCTATCGACAGGTTCGACAGGTCTTTGCTCGCGCCGGACATGGCAGGCTCGGGCATGACCGCCGACCCGAGCCTGGGCACCGCCTGGCTGTCTCGTATGACATCGCCGCTGTCAGCCACCCCGTGGGTTGCCAGTGCGCCCACGGGAACCCATCAGCCCTCGCTATTCGGTATGGGCTGAGTGCTGCTGCTTAGCGGGTTATTCCGGCGGTGGTCAGCGCACCACCGCCAGCTGCTCACGTTTCTTGTTGCGGAAGGTGTAAAGCGTCAGCGCGCTGTTTTTCACATCGCCTTTTGCATCGAACTCGATTGGTCCGGTCACGCCAGCGTGTTTGGTCGCGGCCATCGCCGGCAGGTATTTTGCCGGGTCGGTGGAGTCGGCTTTTTTCATTGCCTCGATCATCAGCATCGTCGCGTCATACGCATAGGGTGCGTAGATCTGCACATTGCTGTTGAATTGCTTGCGGAAACGAGCACGGAAATCGTCCATCACTTTTTTCTGCGAGTCTTCGATCCCGCCCGGCTCCGAGCAGATCACGATGTCGTCGAGCAGGCCTTCGCCGGCCAGCACGGGCATCTGTTCCGAGCAGACGCCATCGCCCCCGAGGAACTTTGCCTTGATGCCCAGCTGCTTCATCTGCCGCAGCATCGGGCCGCCGACGGCATCAATGCCACCGAAGAAGATCGCATCCGGATTCTTTGCCTTGATCGCGGTGAGGATCGCGCTGAAATCCGTCGCTTTGTCATTCGTGAACTGGCGACTGACGATGGCCACGCCAGCGGCCTTGGCTGATTTGAGGAATTCATCGGCAAGACCCTGACCATAGGCAGAGCGGTCGTCAATCACGGCGACATTCTTCAGTTTCAGGGTCTGCGCCGCATAGCGGCCCATCACGCTGCCGGCCTGTGCATCATTCGTCACCACCCGAAAGGCGGTCTTGTAGCCCTGCTGGGTGTATTTCGGGTTGGTCGCAGAGGGCGAGATCTGCGGTATGCCGGCGTCGTGATAGATCTTCGATGCCGGGATGGTGGTGCCGGAGTTCACATGGCCGATCAGTCCCTGTACCTTCCCGTCTGCCATTTTCTGTGCGACCAGTGTTGCCTGTCGCGGATCACCGGCATCATCTTCGGACACCAGCACGAACTTCACTTTCTTGCCGCCGATAGACAGGCCTTTGGCGTTCGCTTCGGTGATCGCCATGCGCACACCGTTCTCGGTGTCCTTGCCCAGATGCGCGATGTTGCCGGTGAGTGGTCCGGCATGGCCGAGCTTCACCGTGACTTCCTGCGCCTGTGCCGGTACCACGGGCAGGGAGAGGCAGAGGGCGACGCTGAGCAGGGGAAGGGGAGCGGGGTAGCGCATGAGAGTCTCGCTTTCATTTTTGTTTTTAAAAAGTCAATCTTTGCCGTGCCCAAACCAGCCGCAGTGCGGCGGTCTGCAGTGGAACAATCAAACGGCTCTTGGTAGCATAGCGAACCTTTTCGCCTGACCTCAAGCAGCTTTCGCTGTCGGGCCCTGCGAACCCTTCAAAATAATCAGAACTGCCCAACCCGGAGACATCATGGCCAACGTCAGTCAACGCGCGCAAAGCCTCGGCACGGAGAACGCCTTCATCGTGCTGGCGGAGGTCAACAAGCTTATCCGCGAAGGTCGCGACATTATTTCCTTCTGCATCGGCCAGCCCGATTTTCATACGCCGATGAACATTCAGGATGCCGGCGTCAAGGCGATCCGCGAGGGCAGGCATGGGTATACGCCGTCGGCCGGCATCCCCGAGTTGCGTCAGGCCGTGGCAGACGATTTCACCCGCACGCGCGGCATCAAAGTCGATGCCGATGACGTGGTGGTGGGCGCCGGTGCGAAGCCCTTCATTGGTTACACCATCCTTTCGACCACCGATTATGGTGCGGGCGACGAAGTCATCTATCCCGTACCCGGCTTCCCGATCTATGAGTCGCAGATCAAGGCGAATGGCGCGGTGGGCGTGCCGATCTATCTGCGCGAGTCGCGCAATTTCAGTTTTGATCCGCAGGAGCTGGCGGACAAGATCACGCCGAAAACCAAGCTGCTGATCCTGAACTCGCCGCAGAACCCGACCGGCGGCATCATCCCGAAAAAGGACATGGAAGCGATCGCCGAGATCCTGCGCAAGCATCCGCAGGTCTGGATCTTCGCCGACGAGATTTACGGCCGGCTGATCTATGACGGCGAATTCGTGTCCATCGCGTCGCTGCCGGGCATGCAGGAGCGCACGATCATTTCCGACGGCTGCTCGAAGACCTGGGCGATGACGGGCTGGCGTCTCGGTTTCATCGCCAACAAGAAGCTCGCGCCTTACTTCACGACCTGGATCACGAACACCGAGTCCTGCGCATCGCAGATCACGCAGTGGGCGGGCGTCGAGGCGCTGAATGGCCCGCAGGATGATGCGAACCGCATGCGCGAGATCTTCCACAAGCGCCGCGACCTGATCGTCGGCCTGCTGAACGAGGTACCGGGCGTGTCCTGCAAATCGCCGGGTGGTGCGTTCTATGCATGGCCCAATATCACCGAGGCCTGCAAGATGATCGGCGCGAAGGATTCCGAAGAGTTTCGCCGTCGCCTGCTCAATGAAGCCGGGGTCGCGGTACTGGCCGACATTCACTTCGGCCCGCGCGTCGATGGCGATGGTCAGCATATCCGCTTCAGCTATGCGGCATCCGATGAGGCGATCCATGCCGGTGTGCAGCGCATGACGGACTTCATCAACAAGAACCGCGTTGGCTGATCTGACGGTGGTTGCGCTGTCTGCCCGACCTGGCAGACAGCGCGTTGCACGAGCGTTAACCCCATCCTCCGCAGCGCTCCCCGCGCAGCGTGTCGGCCTGAACAGGCCGGAAAACCCCTATCTGCTTCCTGAATTAACTGGTCGCGTGCAGCGGCATCCTGTGAGCATTGCAGGCAGCTCGTCTGCCATCCAATTACGGGAGCATCATGCGCGTCAATCTGCCAGTCACCGCCAACGGCGTCGAGTTGTCCGACGATAAATCCATCGTCTCCAAGACCGACCTGAAGGGCCTGATCACTTACGTCAATCCTTATTTTGTCGAGATCAGCGGTTTCACCGAAGATGAACTCATCGGTGCGCCGCAGAACATCGTGCGGCATCCCGACATGCCGCCCGAGGCCTTTGCGGACATGTGGCGTGTACTGAAGTCGGGCCTTCCGTGGACGGGGCTGGTCAAGAACCGCTGCAAGAACGGCGATTTCTACTGGGTGCTGGCGAATGTGACGCCCATCATCGAGCGCGGGCAGATCGTCGGCTACATGTCGGTCCGCAGCCGGCCGAGCCGCGATCAGGTGGCCACTGCAGAGACAGCCTACCGGCGCTTTCGGGAGGGACGTGCGCAGGGTCTGGCCATTCAGCATGGCGAGGTAGTGCGAACCGGTCTGTCAGCGACGTTGTCTGACTTGAGGAACATGTCGCTGCGCACGCGGCTGGCCCTGTGTCTGGGTGTGCCGGCGGCGCTGCTCGGTGCCTCGGCCGTGGCCTCGGTGATCGGCGGGCTGCCCGCATGGGCCGGCGTTCTGAATGTCAGTGCGGCGTTGGTGCTGCTTCTGGCGTGGCTGGGCCTGTACCAGAGCATCATCACGCCGCTGCACGCGGCGACCCGGATGGCACGCGCGATCGCCGGGGGCGACTTGTCCACCCGGCTCGCCGCCGCGCGGCATGACGACATGGGGCAGTTGCTGCGCGCGCTGCAGCAGATGAATGCCAATCTCGTGGCGGTGGTCGGCGATGTGCGCGCGAATGTGGAAGCGATACATTTGGGCAGTGGCGAGATCGCTAAAGGCAACATGGATCTGTCATCGCGCACCGAAGCACAGGCCTCCAGCCTGGAAGAGACGGCCGCCAGCATGGAAGAATTTGCATCGACCGTGAAGCAGAATGCGGACAATGCGCAGCAGGGCAATCAGCTCGCGCAGTCGGCGGCCAGTGTCGCCGCACGCGGCGGTGATGTGGTGTCGCAGGTAGGCAGCACGATGGACGAGATCAGTGGGTCGGCACGCAAGATCGTCGAGATCATCGGCCTGATCGATGGCATCGCTTTCCAGACCAATATTCTTGCGCTGAATGCGGCCGTTGAGGCAGCGCGCGCCGGTGAGCAGGGTCGAGGCTTTGCGGTGGTTGCATCGGAAGTGCGCAGTCTTGCGCAGCGCAGCGCCGGTGCGGCGAAAGAGATCCGTCAGCTGATCCATGATTCCGTGGGCAAGGTGGATGCGGGCAATCAGCTGGTACGCAACGCGACCACGACGATGGATGAGATCCTCGGGTCGGTGGGGAGGGTGACGGACATCATGTCCGAGATCAGTGCGGCGAGTCAGGAACAGAGCGCCGGCATTGAACAGGTCAATCAGGCGGTGGTGCAAATGGATCAGGTGACCCAGCAGAACGCTGCGCTGGTCGAAGAAGCGGCCGCCGCAGCGGCGAGCCTCGAGGAACAGGCCGCACGCTTGTCACAAGCGGTGTCGGTGTTCAAGCTGCGCTGAGACCGACCTGTGGTGCTGCGGCGCTGCGGCCGCCGCTCCGCTGACTTGCCGCGCGACCCACTGGCCGGACTACAATAGCCGGCATGGCTACCGATACCTCCATCCGACTGTCCATGCTGGACCTCGTGCCCGTGCGCGAGGGCGCCACAATAGCTGATGCGCTCTGGCAGGCGCAGCGCACCGCGCAGCATGCCGAATCGCTGGGATTCTGCCGCTACTGGGTCGCCGAGCACCACAATCTGCAGGGCATCGCCAGCTCGGCCACCGCCGTGCTGGTGGGCCACATCGCGTCGGGCACGCGCCGCATTCGCGTGGGCTCGGGCGGCATCATGCTGCCCAATCATGCACCGCTGACGGTGGCCGAGGCCTTCGGCACGCTGGCCGAGCTGTACCCGGGCCGCATCGATCTCGGACTGGGCCGCGCGCCGGGCACTGATGGCGTGACGATGCGCGCGCTGCGCCGCGACCGGGTCGAGACTGAGGAAGATTTTCCGAGAGAGGTCGCCGAGTTGCAGCGCCTGCTGGCACCGGCGGTATCGGGTCAGCGCCTGGTCGCGATTCCCGGTGCGGGCACGCAAGTGCCGATCTGGCTGCTGGGATCGAGCCTGTTCTCCGCATCGCTGGCCGCCGAGCGCGGCCTGCCGTTTGCCTTCGCATCGCATTTCGCGCCGCGCTTCCTGATGCAGGCGGCCAATCTCTACCGCAGCCGCTTCCAGCCGTCGGCCGTGCTGGACAAACCGTATCTGATGATCGGGGTGCCGCTGGTGGCCGCGCCCACGGACGACGAAGCGGATTATCTGGCCAGCAGCGTGTTCCGTCGGGTGCTGGGCATACTGACGGGCGATCGTGGGCCGCTGCAGCCGCCCGAGCCCGGCTTCATGGAGAGTCTGTCGCCGCAAGAGCAGCAGGGTATCGCGGGATTTTTGGGCGCAGCCGTGATCGGCGGGCCGGAGCGCGTGCGCGACGGGCTGGTGCAATTGCAGCAGGCCACCGGCGCCGACGAGATCATGCTGACCTGCGATATCTACGATCCTGCGCTGCGGCTGCGGTCGCTCGACATTGCTGCCGAGAGCGTCGCGCTGGCTACGGCCTGACCCATCTCACGCGTCTCACGCATGCTGCCTGCCCCCGACCAGCGGGGTGCTGTCATCGGCAGCATCGCGTCTGCTGAATCGCATTTAATGGTATTTGACCTTGAACCGTTCGCGGCAGGCCTGAGACATGGTCTGGAACTGCCGGTCATTCTTGGCCTCGCGTGACGCCTGCAGCAGACAGGCTTCGTAGGTTTTCGGGCCATTGTCGCAAGCCGCCAGTGCGACCAGCAGGGCAACCGGCAGTACGGCACGCAGCGCGAGCGCTGGCGCACGGTGAACTGGCCGAGAAATCCGGGCGAAGGTCATGATGGCTGCGTGCGGCGGTGATGTGGCTGTGTGCTGAATGTGCGGCGGGCTCGCCGCAGGTGTATCCAGCGAATATTCTAGCCAGAATTTTTCTTCCCCGTTTGGCCCCCGGGTGCAAATCTTCAGACAGCGTCGCGCGGCGGGAGCGGGGCAGTGTGCGGACGGATCTCGCTGTCGGCAGGTGTGAGGCCATAAGGACTGACCAGGGGCCAGAGATG
>JACCEC010019090.1_pt1 | contig 13954 bp, 11 predicted proteins | sample 7450121 | NCBI WGS metagenome assembly JACCEC01 (sample SAMN15323455, study PRJNA562643) | freshwater metagenome | isolation source: river surface water | place: USA:Blue River Watershed | collected 2017-08-18 | reverse complement strand
GCCTTGATGGCGGCTGCGCGTTCGTACAGGTCGGCGAAGTCGAATTCCGGCTCGGACTTGAAGGCGATCACCACGACGTTGCCGTCGTGGACTTCGGGCAGCGCCAGCACATGGTCGAACGCGCTGCAGATGGCCGGCATGTTGCGACGGAAGCTGGGGTGGTCGCCGAACAGGTTGATGGTGGCGATGCCTTCGTCGGTGAGGCAACGCGCGCAGGCCTGGTAGAACTCGGGCGAGTCCAGCACCGGACCGCGCGCGGTCGCGTCGTACAGGTCGATCTGCAGCACGTCGAGCGACTTGCGGTTCGCGGGGTCGTTGACGAACAGTTCGGCGTCCAGCTGCAGCACCTGCAGCGTGTCGTCGTCCGGCGGCAGCCGGAACATCGAATGGCAGACATCGATTACGTTCGGATTCAGCTCGACCGCCGTCACCTGCGCCTGCGGATATTCGCGGTGGCAGAACTTGGTCAGCGCGCCGGTGCCGAGGCCGAGCTGCGCGATGCGGCGCGGCTGGTCGATGAAGAGCATCCAGGCCATCATCTGCTGCGCGTATTCGAGCTCGATCCAGTCCGGCTTCCTGACGCGCATCGCACCTTGCACCCACTCGGTGCCGAAGTGCAGGTAGCGTACGCCGTCATGCTCGGACAGCGTGATCGGCGCGAATTTCGGCTGGCGGGATTTCGGGGCAGGCGGGCGTTTCATGGCGTCGGGCTCAGGACAGCAAAGCCCGCCACTTTACTAGCTTTTCGTCAAAAGACAGCTGCGCATTCGCCGGCGACGACGAAGGCAGCACCAGCGTACGGAAGCCGGCGGCCGCGAATTGCGGCGCGAAGCGGCCCGAGGTCTTGCCATTGAAAGCGATCGTTTCCAGTTCGGGAAAGCCGGCGTGCAGGAGGGAGAAATCGGCAACCTGCGCGCGCCGTATCGACGCATCGAGGCTGCCTTCGCGTTCGCAGGCAATGATCACGTCCCACAGGCCGATTCGGTGCGCAGCCAGCCGCGCCAGCCGGCCGGGGTAATCGAGCGACGCGAGGTCATCGGCGAGCACGGCCGACAGCAGCCGCCAGAACTGGTTGCGCGGGTGCGCGTAGTACTGCTGCGCGGCGAGCGAGGCCTCGCCGGGAAAGCTGCCGAGGATCAGCAGGCGGGCGTCGGGCTGCATCGCCGGCGGGAAGCCGGTCAGCAGCGGAGGTGCGGAAGAAGCCATTAAGGAATTGTAGAGGGGAGGGCCCGGACGTGCAGGTTAGAATCGCCGCACAACTATTCCAGGAGGAGACAGGCAATGACCCAACCCATCATGCTCGTCACTGGCGGCAGCCGCGGCATTGGCGCAGCGACCGCACTGATCGCGGCAGCGCGCGGCTGGCGCGTGGCGCTCAGCTACCAGAGCAATGCGGCAGCCGCGGATGACGTCGTGCAGAAGATTCGCGCTGCCGGCGGTACGGCGATCGCCGTGCAGGCCGATGTCGGCATCGAAGCCGATGTGCTGCGCCTGTTCAAGACGGTGGATGAGCAGCTCGGCACGCTGTCGGTGCTGATCAACAATGCGGGCATGCTCGAGCATCAGACGCGGCTCGACCAGATGGATCTGGATCGCTGGCAGCGCGTGTTCAGTGCCAACGTGTTCGGCAGTTTCCTGTGCGCGAAGCAGGCGGTGCTGCGGATGTCGACCAAATACGGCGGCAAGGGCGGCAACATCGTCAACGTGTCGTCGGCGGCGGCACGGCTGGGTTCGCCGAACGAGTTCATCGACTATGCCTCCGCGAAGGGAGCGGTCGATTCGATGACACTGGGCCTGTCGAAGGAAGTCGCGGCCGAAGGCATACGCGTGAATGCGATCCGGCCGGGATTGATTTATACCGATATTCACACGCTGGCCGGCGAACCGGGCCGCGTCGATCGCGCCAAGGCCGGCGTGCCGATGCAGCGCGGCGGCACTGCCGAGGAAGTGGCCGAGGCGATCGTCTGGCTCGCGTCGGAGCAGGCGTCGTATGTGACCGGCGTGCTGATGGATGTGACCGGCGGGCGATAAGGATGTTGGTCGCGATGGCCGGCTGATGGCGGTCATCGCGACGGACAGTGCGCTGCGGTTGATTCACCGTATCCCGGCCTGCGCCGGGAGGACGTTTCAGAAGCTGCAAAACTTTACAACCGTCATTCCGGCGAAGGTCGGCATCCCGTGCCTTCGCCTTGCATCGTCAACCCAATACTTCCAGCACCTTCTCCAGCGGCCGGCCCAGCCGTGCGCCTTTCGTAGTAATCACCACCGGCCGGTTGATCAGCACCGGATGCATGAGCATCGCGTCGACCAGCTCATCGTCCGTTGTCGACGGGGCACCCAGTCCCAGCTCGGCGCACAGCGCTTCCTTGTCGCGCAGCAGCGCGCGCGCAGGCTGACCGGTCGCCTGGATCGTTGCCAGCAGCGTGGCACGGTCCGGCGGGTTCTTCAGGTAGAGCACCACATCCGGTTCGATACCGCGCTCGCGCAGCAGCGCGAGCGCATTGCGCGAGGTGCTGCAGTTCGGGTTGTGCCAGATCGTCACGCCGCTCATTTCAGCGCCATCCCGAGCAGCATGTCATTGAGCTTCTTCACGAAGCCGGCCGGATCGGCCAGCTGCCCGCCTTCAGCCAGCTGCGCCTGATCGAACAGGATGCTGCTCCAGTCGTCGAACTTCGCGTCTTCGTACTTCAGTCGCTGCACCAGCGGATGGTTCGGATTGATCTCAAGTACCGGCTTGCTGTCCGGTGCTTTCTGTCCGGCCGCCTTCAGCATGCGCAGCAGGTTGCCCGACAGTTCATGCTCGCCCGACACCAGGCAGGCGGGCGAGTCGGTCAGGCGGAAGGTGACGCGCACATCGGCCGCCTTCTGTTCGAGCGCCTGCTTCATCTTGCCGACCAGTTCCTTGTACTCGTCCTGCGTGGCTTCCTTTTGCTGCTTCTCGCCCTCGTCCTCGAGCTTGCCGAGGTCAAGGTCGCCCTTCGCGACCGACACCAGCGCCTTGCCGTCGAACTCGGTCAGGAAGGACAGCATCCATTCGTCGACACGGTCGGTCAGCAGCAGGACTTCGACGCCCTTCTTGCGGAAGATCTCGAGGTGCGGGCTGTTCTTTGCGGCAGTCCAGCTGTCGGCAGTCACGTAGTAGATCTTGTCCTGACCGTCCTTCATGCGCGCGACATAGTCGGCGAAGGACACGTCCTGCGCATCGCCGTCGTTGTGCGTGCTGGTAAAGCGCAGCAGCTTCGCAATGCGCTCCTTGTTGTTTGCGTCCTCGCCGATGCCTTCTTTCAGCACCTGCCCGAACTCCTGCCAGAAGCTCGCGTACTTGTCCTTCTTTTCCTGCTCGTCGGCGTTTGCCAGCTCTTCGAGCATGCCGAGCACGCGTTTGGTCGAGCCTTCGCGGATCACCTTCACGTCACGCGACTCCTGCAGGATCTCGCGCGAGACGTTCAGCGGCAGGTCGTTCGAATCGATCACGCCTTTGACGAAGCGAAGGTAGACCGGCATCAGCTGTTCGGCGTCGTCCATGATGAAGACGCGCTTCACATACAGCTTGATGCCGCCGCGCTGGTTGCGGTCCCACAGGTCGAACGGGGCGCGCGCCGGGATGTACAGCAGCTGCGTGTATTCGCTGCGGCCTTCGACGCGGTTGTGCGTCCAGGTGAGCGGATCGGCAAAGTCATGCGATACGTGTTTGTAGAATTCCTTGTACTGCTCTTCACTGACGTCGGACTTGCTGCGCGCCCACAGCGCGCTGGCCTGGTTGATGGTCTCGAATTCATCCTTCAGCACCGTTTCCTTCTTTTCCTCGTCCCATTCTTCCTTGCACATGCGGATGGGCAGCGAGATGTGGTCGGAGTACTTGCGGATGATCGAGCGCAGCTGCCACGCGGACAGGAACTCGTCCTCGCCTTCGCGCAGGTGCAGCGTGATCGTGGTGCCGCGCTGCGACCGCTCGATCGCCTCGATGCTGAAGTCGCCTTCGCCGGCCGATTCCCAGCGCATGCCCTGGTCGGCCGGCAGGCCCGCACGGCGCGATTCGACGGTGATCTTGTCGGCGACAATGAAGCCGGAATAGAAGCCGACGCCGAACTGGCCGATCAGCGCAGCATCCTTTTGCTGGTCGCCGGACAATTTGGAGAAGAACTCCCGCGTGCCGGATTTGGCGATCGTGCCGAGGTGGTCGATCGCTTCCTGCTGCGACAGGCCGATGCCGTTGTCGGTGATGCTGATGGTGCGCGCGTCCTTGTCGAACTCGACCGTGATCGCGAGTTCGCTGTCGTTCTCGAACAAGCCGGCGTTGTTGATCGCCTCGAAGCGCAGCTTGTCGGCCGCGTCGGACGCGTTCGAGATCAGCTCGCGCAGGAAAATTTCCTTGTTCGAATACAGCGAGTGGATCATCAGCTGCAGCAACTGCTTGACTTCGGCCTGGAAGCCCAGGGTTTGTTTTTCTGCGACGGTCATGGTGTCCTCGGTAAGTGCTTGAATTTGCTTGAATTACAAAGAAGTTGTCGAGATATTGGGGCATCCGCGAGGAATTCAAGCCCTGCCGGAGCGGCGGCGGCTGGCGAAGCTTCCTGCGCCGCTCCGGTCAATTGCGGTATTCTCCCCGCCGTTATCCCTTCCCGATCACCAGGCGCCCGGTCAGAGCATCATGGTTCCTCCCTTACTCTCCGTGGATGCCCAGCGTCGGCGCACGCTCTGCTATGCCGGCGGGTTGCTCGCCGCCGCTGCGTTGCCGGCAACAACACTTGAAGGAGCTGAAATGAGCATCGAACAAAAGCTGAAGTCCCTGAACATTACCTTGCCGGCCGTCGCCACCCCGGCTGCCGCCTATGTGATGTTTGTCCGCAGCGGAAACACGCTGTATGTGTCCGGCCACATCGCCAAGAAGGACGGCAAGCCGTGGGTCGGGCAGCTCGGCCGCGACATGACGACCGAGCAGGGGCGCGAGGCTGCGCGCGCAGTGGCAATCGACCTGATGGCCACGCTGAAGGCGGCCTGCGACGGCGACCTCGGGCGCGTGAAACGCATCGTCAAGCTGGTGAGCCTGGTGAATTCGACGCCCGACTTTACCGAGCATCATCTGGTGACGAACGGTTGCTCGGAGCTGCTCGGTGAAGTGTTCGGCGACGCCGGCAAGCACGCGCGCTCGGCGTTCGGCGTCGCGCAACTGCCGCTGGGCAGCTGCGTCGAGATCGAGATGGTTGCGGAGCTTGGCTGAAGCTCGCCTTCAGGAGAAGGCGGTTTGCGAGGGGAGGGGCTCACCCGGTTGCGGTGCCCCTCCCTCGCCGGATTCATTGCATGCCAAAGGCGCGCAATTTGAAAAGGATGGCCGGCTGGTGGTGTGCGCGCGCAATGTCGGCGGCGCTCTGGTTCATTCTGTTGCGTAGCGAAAGGTCCGGCTGCATCTGCAGCAGGCTGTCCACCAACGGCGCGTTGCCGAGCTGGCACGCATACATCAGGGCCGTGTTGCCCTGATGATCCTGGTGGTTCACGTTCGGCAAGTACCCGGCGAGAGCGCTGACCGTTTCTGTATGCCCTTGGGCTGCGGCAACGACCAGCGGGGTTTGTCCGAGCGCATTCACATGCTCGGTTGAGTCCCCCCGTCCAAGCAGGATTCGCAGTGCGGCAGATTTCCCCTGCTGCGCAGCGTCGAGCGCAAGCAGGCTGCCGTCCCGGCGCCGGAAGCTGATTTCGCCGTGCTGCATGACCAGCCGGGCCAGCTCGGGCGAGTAGTTCCTGTCGAACGCGGTTTCTACGGACATGTCCGGACCGGCTTGCCGCATGAAAGGCTCGCGCTGCAGCTGCGGCCGCTGTTGCAGTACCGGCTGATGCCGGATGGGCTGACGCTGGCTTTCAGTCGCATCCAGGGCCATCGTGGTGGCCGTGCGCCCGGCAGTCTCGGCCTGGTCTGTCGTGTCTACTTCCATGAGGTCGCCCGCCTCAAAAGAATTCCGTTTACAAGCTGAAATAGCGTATGCCATGGATCCCTCGCAATTTAACAATCGGCTTATGTATTCGCTTATCGACATTTCGATAACCGGACATCGGTACCGACTTCAAATGCGAGGTTCCTGAGCGCTCACGGAAAATCTGCGGCGTGCGGGCAGGGGAGCATGGATTCGAACCACGTTGCCCGGCTTGGACACCGGGCAGTCCCCACCGGACCTTCCCCTGTGAGCGCATGATGCGCGCGGCTGCGCGCCGGCTGCTTGCGCCGGCACAGGCGGCGGCCCGGACCAGTTGGCTGCCCTCAATCGGCATCGCTGCCAGTCACTCCACAATGAGCCAACGCTTGACCAGGGAGAGACATGGCGCACCTGCCCGACGCCCCGCTGCCGCATCCGCTGGCGGCCCTGACGGGGAGCTGCGATGCCGCGCCGGCCGAGGCCACCGCGGGCATCGTCAGCGAGATTTATGAATGTGCCGTCCCCGCATTCGCCGAGGCCGCGCTCGAACGTCTGTACGGCAGCATGTACGCGTCGCTGCGTCACCTGCAGCTGTGCGGCTGTGAGCGACCGCAGCCGCATACCTGGGTGGGATACCGGCGCGGTGAAGTGATTGGCGTGCTGCTGTTCCGCCTGCGTGGCACGCAGGCCGTCGTGCTGACCGAGATGATCCCGCTGGCCGCCGAGATTGCCGAAGCGTTTTGCCGCGCGCTGTTTTCCCGCTTCGCTTATGCACAGTCGGCCTGTTTCAACGCGGTGACGCTGGCCGCGTCGCTGCCGCGATTGCCGGCCTCGCATGCGGCGTTCTCCGAAAACTATGTGATCGCGCTGCCCGCCAGCGTCGATGATTATTTCGCGGCGCTCGGCAAGGCTACGCGCAAGACTTTGCGCGGCTATGGCAATCGCCTGCAGCGTGAGCTGCCGGACTTGCGCTGGGAAGCGCGGCCTGCGTCTGATTTGCGTGCGGATGAATTGCGCCGGCTGGTCCGGCAACTGCAGGCGTTCAAGCGCGACAGCATGGCCGCGCGCGGCAAGCGCGCGGAACTCAGCCGGCGCGATACCGCGCGCTTGCTGGCGCTGCTGTCCGAGCGCGGCATGGTCGGCGTCGCCACTGCGGGCGGGCGCATCTGCGCCGGTTCGCTTGCCTGCCGTTTCGGCGACAACTATGTGATGCTGCTGGCCGCCGCCGACCCGGCGCTGGCGTCCTTCCGGCTCGGCATGCTCTGCTGTTTCTGGGCCATCTGCGATTGCCTGCGCGACGGTGCGCGCGAATGCCATCTGCTGTGGGGGCGCTACCAGTACAAGGCCCAGCTGCTCGGCGTGCCGCGACCGCTGCACCGCGTGCTGGTGTACCGTTCGCTGCTGCAGATGGTGCTCTCGCCGTCGGCGCTGGCAGCGATGGCGTGGCTGCGGCTGCGCGCCCGCTTGCGTGACTGGATGCTTGGCGATCCGGGCGCGGCAGCGAGTGTGCTGCAGCGCGCCGCGCTGTCCGCATCGGGCGGCTGGCGCGCAGTCCGCGACGGCCTGCGCCGACGCCTCGGGCGGGCCTGAGCGGCACGCCCGCAGGCGGACGCGGTCGACTCCGTTTTTTCCCGCAATGGACAGATCGCTGCCTGACGCAACCACCGGGGTGCAGGCCGCGTTGCCGCGTGTCGACGCCGGACCGCCACCCGATGACGAAGCCGACCTGCCGACGCCGGCCGATCGCCTTTTCCATGCGCAGATGGGCCGCTGGACCGGTTACCTGTCGCCGGGCAGCGCGTGCCTTGCCTGGACCGACTGGCTGGTGCACCTGTCGGCATCGCCCGGCAAGCAGCAGCTGCTGGCTGAAAAGGCGATGCGCAAGTCGATGCGCCTGGCCGTGTATGTTGCGCGCACGCTGGGCGGGGCCGATTGCCCGCACTGCATCGAGCCCTTGGTGCAGGATCGCCGCTTTCGCGCGCCGCAATGGCAGCAGTGGCCGTTCTGCTTCGTTTACCAAACCTTCCTGTTGCAGCAGCAGTGGTGGTACAACGCGACCACGGGCATCGGCGGCGTGTCCGCGCATCACCAGCAACTGGCATCGTTCGCCGCACGCCAGTGGCTGGACACGGTCTCGCCGGTGAACTTCATTGCGACCAACCCCGAGGTGCTCGATGCGACGTTGCACGAGGGCGGCAAGAACCTGTTGCGCGGCCTGCAGTACCTGACCGAGGACTGGGAGCGCGCGATGGGCGGCCATCCGCCGGTCGGCGCCGAAGCCTACCGGCCGGGGCGAGAGGTGGCGGTCACGCCGGGGCGGGTGGTGTTTCGCAACCGGCTGATCGAGCTGATCCAGTATGCGCCGCAGACCGACGAGGTGCAGTGCCAGCCCCTGCTGTTCATTCCGGCGTGGATCATGAAGTACTACATCCTCGACCTGTCGCCGCGGAATTCGCTGGTCCGTTATCTGGTCGGGCGCGGACACACGGTGTACATGATTTCGTGGCGCAACCCCGGGACGGCCGAACGCGATCTCGGCATGGACGATTATCTGCGCGAAGGCGCGCTGGCTGCGCTTGCACAGGTGCGCCAGCGCGAGCAGCGCGAGCGTGTGCAGGCCGTCGGTTATTGCCTTGGCGGGACCTTGCTGGCGATTCTTGCTGCCTGGCTTGCGCAGCAGGGGCGCGACGACCTGGCATCGGTCACGCTGCTGGCCGCGCAGACGGATTTCACCGAGGCCGGTGAACTGCGGCTGTTCATCGACGACAGCCAGCTCGATTATCTCGATGACGTGATGTGGCAGCAGGGCTACCTCGACAACCGGCAAATGGCCGGCGCCTTCCAGCTGCTGCGCTCGCGTGACCTGATCTGGTCGCGCATGGTGAACAATTACCTGCTCGGACGGCGCGAACAGATGAGCGACCTGATGGCCTGGAACGCTGACGCCACGCGCATGCCATACCGCATGCAGAGCGAATACCTGCGCCAGCTGTTCCTCGACAACCAGCTGTTTGCCGGCCGCTATCGCGTCGACGGTCGAGCTGTCGCGCTCGGCGACATCCGCGTGCCGACCTTCGTCGTCGCCACCGAGTCCGATCATGTCGCGCCGTGGCGCTCGGTCTACAAGCTCAGGCTGATGACCGGCGCCGACATGGAATTCCTGCTGACTTCCGGCGGCCACAATGCCGGCATCTGCAGCGAGCCGGGCCATCCTCGACGGCATTTTCGTGCCGCGTTGTGCCGGCACAGCGATCCTTATGTCGATCCCGACCACTGGTTCCGCGTGACACCCGTGCAGGCGGGTTCATGGTGGCCGCACTGGGCCGGCTGGCTCGTGCGCGACGACCAGCGGCGTTCAGCACGCGCGATTGCCTGCGACGATCCGGGCTTGCCGTCCGCACCAGGTGACTATGTGCTGGCAAAATAATTCCACAAGGAAATTAATTTTGAAATTTGTTTCTCAATTGTAATAAACGGCGCCTTACCTGCGTGAACACGGCAGAATTTCATTCTTGCTTCGTTTCAACTGTTGTATCCTTTCGGCAATGATTCTCCAGGCATGCAGATGCTCGGTCAGACGGTCATGACCGATGCCAAGTCACTTCCGGACCAACAACGCAGGCAGGCGCTTCGATGCGTCGGCGGCGTGCTGGCGGCTGCCGCATCGCCAGGCGCACGCGCGGCCGACAAAGCGCCGCTGCAGATCGGCATCGATGCCGAGTTCGGATTGATCCGCAGCACGTCGGCGCAGGCCATACAGCTGGGTGCGCAGGCGGCGGTGAACGAGATCAACGCGGCCGGCGGGCTGCTGGGCGGCCGGCCGCTCGAGCTGGTCTTGCGCGACAACAGTTCCGTGCCTGCCCGTGGTGTCGACAATCTGCGCCAGTTGGCGGCCATGCCCAATCTCGTGGCCGTGTTCGGCGGACGCTTCAGTCCGGTCATCCTTGAACAGCTGCCGCTGATTGCCGAGCACCGGATTCCCTTCATCGCCGTCTGGTCATCCGCCGAAAAGATCGTGCGCAATGACATGCGCCCGAACTACGTGTTTCGCGTGTCGCTGCGCGACAGCATCGCGATGCCGTTCATGCTGGACCATGCAAAGAAGCGCGGCATTGCACGCATCGGCCTCCTGCTCAGCAATACGGCGTGGGGGCGCAGCAACCTTGAAGCGGCGGAGCGCTACCTGCGCAATGCGCGCGGGCTGGCTATCGTTTCCAGCAGCTGGATCAACTGGGCCGACACCAGCCTGATCAGCAAATATCAGGGCTTGCTCGCCGCAGGCGCGCAGGCAATCGTGGTGGTTGCGAATGACGAGTCGGCGATCCTGGTGCGCGAGATGGCCGCGCTGCCGCCCGCACAGCGACTGCCGCTGATCCTGCATTGGGGCGCGACCGGAGGCGAATTCGTCGAGCAGGCCGGCGCGGCGCTGCGAGAGGTTGATTTGTCGGTGGTGCAGACCTTCAGTTTCTTCAACGCCGATCCGGCGCTGCGCGAGCGTTTCATGCAGCTGGCTGCGCCGCTCGGCGTCAGACGCTTCGAGGACATCCGGTCGGCAGTGGGCGTCGCCCACGCGTATGACGCGGTGCACCTGCTGGCACTGGCGATACGCACGGCCGGAACGCCGGATCGTGCGCGCATACGCAATGCGCTCGAGCACCTGCCTGCGTGGCGCGGACTGGTAAAGCACTATCATCCGGCGTTCTCTCCGGATGATCACGAGGCGCTGTCGCCAAACGAATTGCTGATGGCTCGCTATCGCGACGACGGCGTACTGGTGCCGCGATGAAAGGCATTGTGCTTCGCTGGCGTGCGGCGCTGTTGTCCGACAGCCTGTCGAAGCAGTTCGCGCGGGCCAGCGCCGGACTGGCAGCGGCAGTGCTGCTGATCAGTGCGCTCGGCCTGTTGTGGCTGGCCGGCGTGCAGAACCGCGAGGCGGAACGCCTGCTGACCGCGCGCGAGGCCGAGCATTCGGCGGAGATGGCCGGTTCAACCATCCGCGGCATTGCTTCGCACATCGGCGAGCTGGCCAACAGCAGCCTGCTGGCGTCAGCGCTGACCGATTCGGCCGGACGCGACGCCTATCTGCATCCTTTTCTGTCCAGCGTCCACCATGTGAACGCCGTGCCGGTCGCCATCCTGTTCACCGACTTTGCCGGCGCCGACCTCGCGAGCAATGACTACGCCGGTTTTTCCGACGCCGATCGCGAATGGCTCAAGGCGCAGATCGCGAAGGGAACGGAAGGTGCAAAGCTCGCGCCCGGGCGGCAGGGACCGGACCTGCTGGCAGTCAAGCTGATCCGGCTGCCACGGACCACCCAGCCCGAGGGCGCATTGCTGTACCGGTTCAACATTGCGTCGGTGCTGTATTCCGAAAAGATGGCGCTCGAGTGGAACAGCACGGCGGCCGGCGTGAAAAGCCCGCCGGCCGGCGCGATCTCGGCAGCCATGGATTTGCCGGCGCCGCTTGATGCGCTCGGCCTGCGCGTGTCGGTGCAGCCTCGCTCCGCCACCCACCTGTTCAGCCCGACCCAGCTGGTGCTGATCGTCGCGCTGGTGCTGCTGCTCGGCCTGGCCGTGGTGCTGCTCGGTCATCGGGTGGCGCTGGTGCTGACACGGCAACTTCGGCAGCTCGAGAGCTTCGCGCGCGAGGTCGTGCAAAAGGGATTCATCAGCGAGCGAGCCTCGATCAGCGGTTCGGACGAAGTGGCCGGCCTTGCGCATTCGATCAACCACATGCTCGACAGCCTGAACGCACAGCATGAGCGGCTGCGCGCGGAGAGCGAGCGGCGCAGCCGGCTGATCGGCCGCTATCGGATGCTGATCGAGGGCACCAATGCGGTGTCGTGGGAAGCGACGCTGCCGGACGGCGACTACAGCTATGTGTCGCCGCAGGCCGAGCGCCTGTTCGGCTTCGGCGCGGCCGACTGGCACCAGCGCGGTTTCTGGCGCAGCCACGTGCACGCCGATGACATTGATGACGTGCAGCGTGCGCGGGACGAAGCCATCGGCGGCGGCATGGAGTACAGCTGCGAATACCGGATGCGCAACAACAACGGCGACTACCTGTGGGTTGAAGAGATCGGCAGCGTCGTCGATGACAGCAGCGGCGCGCATGCGGCGCTGCGCGGCATCCTGCTCGATATCACGCAGCGCAAGGCTGCCGAATCCGAGATCCAGCGCCTCGCGTTCTATGACCCGCTGACGGGCCTGCCGAACCGCCGGCTGCTGCTCGACCGCCTGCACAAGCTGGTCGATGCGAGTCCGCACAGCGTCGAGCATGGCGCGATCGTGTTCATCGACCTCGACAATTTCAAGACGCTCAACGACGATCTGGGCCACGAGACCGGCGACCTGCTGCTCAAGGAGGTTGCGCAGCGGTTGCTGGCGGCGGTGCGCAAGAGCGACCTGGTCGCCCGCCTCGGCGGCGACGAATTCGTGGTGTTGCTCAAGAGCGGGCGCGAGACGCTCGACGTGTTCACGCGCAATGTCGAGATGGTGGCCGAGAAGGTGCTGGCGATGCTCGACCGGCCGTACAAGCTGGATGCGCATGAGCATCACAGCAGCGCGTCCATCGGCATCTACGTGTTTGACACCGGAAGCGACTCCGTCAGCGAAATGCTCAAGCGCGCCGACCTGGCGATGTACCAGAGCAAAGCTGCCGGCCGCAACGGCATCCGCTTCTTCGAGCCGGAGATGCAGGTGAGGCTGTCGCGGCGCGCGCAGCTGGAGTCTGACCTGCGCGCCGCGTTGCGCAAGGGCGAGTTCGTGCTGCACCACCAGCCGCAAGTGGCCGAGTCTGGCGCGCTGATCGGCTTTGAGGCGCTGCTGCGCTGGCAACACCCCGAACAGGGGCTGGTGGGGCCGGCGGACTTCATTCATGTGGCCGAGGAGACCGGGCTGATCGTGCCGATCGGCATGTGGGTCTTGCAGAAAGCCTGCGAGCAGCTGGTGGCATGGGCGGGGCGGCCGGAGACGGCGAAACTGAGGCTGGCGATTAATGTCAGCGCACGCCAGTTCCGCCACCCGATGTTCGTCGAGCACACGCTCGAGATCGTGCGCCGCAGCGGCGTGAACCCGCGCAGGTTGCGCATGGAGCTCACCGAGAGCCTGCTGGTCGACGACGTGAATGGCACGATCTACAAGATGAAGATGCTGAAGGCGGCCGGCCTCGGGTTTTCGCTGGACGATTTCGGCACCGGTTACTCGTCGCTCTCCTATCTGCGGCGGCTACCGCTGGATGAATTGAAGATCGACCATTCCTTCTTCCGCAACGTGCTGACCAAGGAAACCGATGCGGCAATCGTGCGTACCATCGTGGTGCTCGCGCAGAGCCTGAAGCTCGACCTGATCGCCGAAGGCGTCGAGGACGAGCGCCAGCGCGCCTTCCTTGCGTCGCACGGCTGCCATGCGTACCAGGGTTACCTTTTCGCCGGCGCGCTCGACGAGGCGCAGCTTGCCGACTATCTCGACCAGAAGCTGTTTGCCGGCGAGAAGGCCGGCGCCTGAGCTCGCCGCTGCATGCGAGCGTCAAGGGCCGGAGGAAATGCCGGCCCTTGCGACTTCAGCATCCGCCCGTCGGAGGCCTCAGGGAACGGGACAGGCGTCGCAAGCGACGCCGAGCGGACTGTCAGGATGCCGAGAGCTTCAGGCCAACGATGCCGATAAAGATGAGAAGCAGGCTCAGCAATTTCATTGCGCTCGCCTGCTCGCCGAACAGGACGATTCCCATCACGGCTGTCCCGATGGCGCCGACACCGACCCAAACCGCATAAGCCGTGCCGACCGGAAGTGACTTCATGGCGAAACCCAGCAAGCCAACGCTCAAGAGCATGGACAGAACCGTCCAGGCGGTCGGCCACGGTCGGGTTAAACCTTCGGTGTATTTGAGACCAATCGCCCAGCCGACTTCCAGTAGCCCGGCGGCGAGAAGAATGATCCAGTTCATGATGCATTGCCCCTTGAAAAAAGGGGCCGTCCCCGCATGAACTGGAGAGGTGAGGTCGTCCTCACTTCCTGATGGTGCCCGCCGATGCTACCACGGGGCT
>JACCEC010713088.1_pt1 | contig 13956 bp, 13 predicted proteins | sample 7450121 | NCBI WGS metagenome assembly JACCEC01 (sample SAMN15323455, study PRJNA562643) | freshwater metagenome | isolation source: river surface water | place: USA:Blue River Watershed | collected 2017-08-18 | reverse complement strand
TTCCAAACACAATTAAATCACTAAAACTAAACTATAATTTTAATCATTCACTTGACAACTTGCCTAACTCGATCAAAAAACTTCAAATTACATCCACATATAAAAATAAAATTAATATGTTACCAATGTCAATTAATAAAATAATATTGGATAACATCAAACAAAAAAAATTAATCCCTGAATATTATCATCAATTTATTGAATATATTAAATTCACAAAAAATAAAAAATTGAAAAAAAGAAAACATAATGGATATGTTATAAATAATTTAATTCCAATACAAGGTTTTATAAAGATAAATGCTTAAACTTCAAAAACGTAACTTTATCACTGTGATAAACCAGGCTGAAGTGGCTTATCGAGAGTTTCTCGGTAAGAATCGAGTTAAACTAAATCCTGGACTTAGACTTAATCTACCAATTTTTCATCAGCTAAATCGAGTATCACTTAAAGAACATTTTGTCAATTTAGATAATCAAGCTGCCTACACTCAAGATAATGTTCCTGTAATTGTTTCTGGAACTGTATTCTATAAGGTTATTGATGCAGAGAAAGTATGTTTCTCAATCGGTAATCCTGTGATGGCAGTTAAAAGTGTTGGTGAAAGTTCATTCCGCGCCGTAATTGGTAAATTTCAATATGATGAGATTATTGCTAATCGTAATAATATCAATAACGAAATGTTAAATATTTTAGGTAAAACTACAACAGATTGGGGTATTGATACAACTAGACTAGAAATTCAAAACTTTGGTCCTCAAAATGCAGAGGTAGCACGACAACTGGAAAAACAAATGCAAGCGGAAAGGTCAAGACGTGAAAACGAACTACAAACACAAGCTGATATTAGGTCAGCAGAAGGTGCTAAACAAATCGCTATCCTAAATTCAGAGGGTCTACTTATAGCGGCTAAAAATAAATCTGATGCACTTAAATATGAACTATCTGCTACATCATCCGGTCTAGCAGACCAAATTGAGTCACTTGCTCAAAAATTTAATGGTGATACTGAAAAAGCCAGTGCTTATCTTCTTGAAATGAAAAGACTTGACCATCTAGAAAAACTGGCTGGTACAAACAACAAGGTATATTTTATGCAAGATTCAGGAATGTTTCCTAAGGCTAAAATTATTTCTGATTTGATAAATGAAAAGTAAATATACTATTAATCACGTAATATTTGTATAAAAATTGAAATTTTATTTAATTAATTAAACATAAATATAATTATGTCCGATTATAACTGCTCTTATTGTTTAGAACCAAATAACAATGAGTTAGATAATAAATTAATATTTTGTAAACATTCTCATGGTTTTTGTAAAGAATGTTATAATTATTTACAAAATTCTAGTTTTATAGCTAAAAAAGATTTTGTCTGTACAGTTTGCAAACAAATTATAGAAAAATACTCTGAACCAATAAAAAATGGTTTAGTAGTTGAATTCAATTCCAAAGGAAAAATTGAGACTATGTCAATATATGTCAATAATGAAATTCAAGGTTTACAATTTGTTTGGAATAAAGATTTGCTTACTATTAAAAATGGCTCCAAAGTCATTAAACAATTTTATCCAAATGGAAATCTTGCATATTCAGCAGATGAACCTGGAACTTATAATACTTATAAATCTGGTAAAATCGCATCCAAATATACAAATAGGTTTTATACAACATGGTATACATCAGGACAGATTGAAAAAGAAGCTCCCCTTTTAGAAGGTACATTAGAGAAACACGGAACAGTTACTGAATGGTATGAATCTGGTCAAGTTAAAAGTACAAAAGAATATGAATATAATAATCCATGTGGTTGGTATATTCATTATGATACAGATGGCAAAATTCTATCAGAATGGTTTTATGATGGTTCAATGGATGATGATACAATTTGGTCTTATGAATTATCTAAACAAATACCTCCTGCATTAAAAATGATGTATAATCACCCAGGTTACAAATCAATATTTTCAAAGATAAAAAACTTTTCTTATTATTCGGAAGATCAAGACCAATATGAAGACAAATATGAAGAATTTGAAGAAAAATATTATCATGCAAATAGAAAAAAATTTAATTAATTTTTATATACTTAATATATCAAATCACTAACTGTAAAATTTGCATTGAAGTTCATGAAATTCATAGATTTATGTATTTTTATATTATACAATACTATTGTCTTTATCTTTATTTGAATAAAGATTTGAATAAAATGAATTATAATTATCTAAGTCATTTGAGGATATATTTTGAGATACTTTATAAATAGGTTTAACTAATATATCATTTGAAAATTCACCTTCTTCTACTCTACCATCTGGATAAGTAATTTTTCCTGTTCCATTAAGTTTATTATTAACAAATTCTCCTTCATAAATTGTAGAGTTAGGAATAATAGTACTTGGTATTATTTTATTATTTGGTAAAAATTTATTAACTGGAGAACTTTTAATAATTGTACCTACTTTTCTTCCATTAATAATTCTACTAATTCTATATTTACCATCTGGCATTTTCATACTCATAATTACATCATTTTTTATAATTTTGATACCATTTCCATTCAATTTTTCATTTATAATTTTACCTTCATATGTATTTCCATTAATTTCTGTAATTTTTCCAAAATCAAGTTTATCATTGAGAAAAGAGCCTTCCAACATAACACCATTAGAACCAATAAGTTTTCCCTCAACCAAATGATTGTTATCAAATATACCAGAAACAAAAGTTCCATTAGGTGCTGTAATTTGTCCTCTACCATTTAATTGGTTATCAACAAAATTACCTATTCTAATGACACCACTTTTTGCAAAAACAATTTTACCTTGACCATTTAGTTTAGTATCTTTAAAGTTTCCTTCCGCATAATCTCCATTAGCATAATTAATACGACCTTCTCCTTCTAATTTATTAGATTTAAAAGTACCTAATGAAATATTGCCATCAGGTTGTTCAAATGTACCAATAGCGTCACGTAAAAAAATATTATTACCTGGGTAAATTTGTCCTGATTTAATTTCTCCTATAAATTTACTATTTGAAAAAATAAATTCCCCCGATTCATTAGTTATTTCAGTTTTAGATTTATACAAAACACCAGTCTGGATTCTAACTGGAACTAATTTAGAAGTATCAAATTGTTTTTCAAATTTAACACATAATTCAGCTAATTCTTGATGTATTCCATTTAGTTTAATACCTGAACATCTATCTGCTTTTACATCATAAATTAATACATCATCAACATTAAGTTCTGGAGGATTCTTTATCTGAGTTAATATTTGTGATTTTAATGTATGTATATCATCTCCAGAATCAAAATCTATATCAACCGGTGCCAAACTTATATCTGGGTCAATTGAACGTAAAATAATTTGTTTTCCTCCTAACTGATTTTTTAATTGAATATATTTATTTTTATATTTTAAATATTTTTCTTTATATGTATTCATATTATAGTATTTATATAAATATTTTTAATTGTAGAAAAAAAATTGATTTTTATATTTTATTATACTTAATTACATATATATTTTTTATGATTCAAGATAACATGTTAATAAATTTTATAGTACCAAACAAAAAATTATTTATAGGAATTCATGAAATATCTGAGTTATATAACTTGGAATTTGATAAATTTAGTCTAGAAAAATACATTAAACAAATAATATTAATATTTAATAATAAGAATTTTAATAAAAACAAATATAATTTAGCTGATAGTAATATTTTAATAATAATTGGATTATACTATATGTATGTTAAAAAAGATTACGACAATGGTATAGAATATTTAAAAAAATCAGCTAATTTAAATAATACAATTGCTATGATTCAATTAGGACAATTTTATAAAATTAATGATAATTATGATTTAGCTAAAGAGTATTTTATAAAAGCAATGGAGTTAAAAAATTGTGAAGCAATATATAAATTAGGTTGTATGTATGAACATAAGCTTTTAGATATGGAAATGGCAATATATTATTATAAGTTAGCAACAGAAAATGGAAATATACAAGCAATGAATGATTTAGGATATTATTATCAATTTAGAAACTTTGAAGTAGCTGAAAAATATTATCTTATGGCTATTGAAAATAATAATATAAATTCTTATAGTAATTTAGCTTATTGTTATGAAAAAATATTAAATGATTATGATAAAGCAAAAAAATATTATGAGTTAGGTGCAAAATTTGGTGATACATCTGCAATGAATAATTTTGGATATTATTATGAAACAGTTGAAAAAGATATAGAAATGGCAAAAAAATATTACCAAATGGGTATATCTAATGGCGATCCAGATGCAATGAGTAATCTAGCTATATATCTGGACGAATGTGAAAACAATCCTACAGATGCTATAAAATATTATTTGATGGCTATCAAGTCGGGAAACGTATTATCTATGTATAAATTAGGAAGAATATATGAAAAACAATCAGACTATAAATTAGCAATTAAATATTATATGATGGCTTCAAAAAATGATTGTACAGAATCAATGCATAGAATTGGCTTATATTTTGCAAATGTTATTTCAAATTATAAACTTGCTGAAAAATACTTTAGAAAAGAAGTTCAAACTGAAAAGAAAAATATTGTTAATTTGTTAGAAGAATACTGTGATGATAATAATTTAGATTATTCAAATATATATAATAAATGTTATACTGATTATAAAAAAGATAAAAAAGACAAATATGATTCAATATATAAATTAGGTGTTTATTATGAATCAATAGATAATGATATCGATTCGGAAACCTTTTTTTATATAAAATTATATGATTTTATATAAAAATGTATTATAATGTATGATTTTGTATTATTTACCCTTTTTGTTTAATTTATTAAGTTTTTCTTTTTTATTTATTTCCTCTTTTATATGACTTTTATATTTTCTTAATCCATTTACTTTTGCTACATAAACATTCATTATTGATACTATATCTTTTGTTAATTCTTCTACTGGTGTTTCTTCTTCACTTTTATTTATTATTGTTATTTTTCCGTTTGAATATTTTGTTATTAACCACTCTATCATTTCATATCCAAATCTTGTTAAACGATCTTTATATGCTATTACCAATTCTTCTATTTCTCCGTTAATTGCTTTTTCCATTAATTCTTGTAATCCTTTTCTTTTATAATTTAGTCCTGAACCAATATCTTGTATTATTGTATGAGTTGGAAATTTTTCTTTCATATATTTAACTTGTCTTTCTAAATCTTCTCTTTGTTTATTACTGGATACTCTACAATAACAGATTTTACCTCTTGTTTTATTTAAAACATTTCTTTCTCTTAAATATTTTGCTACATTATATAATGTATTTTCACCTACTTTAATTGTGTCGATTTGTTTTTTATCAGCCATTTTATATAATGTTTGATAACAAATACCAAGAGTTTTTAACGCTTCTGCTCTTTTTACAAATTCCATTTATATTATTTTGTATTATTATATATAAATATATATTATTTTAAATCATTTTATATTAAAAAATAATATTTTATATAAAACAATTTAAAATTTTATTCTTTATTAATATTATTAATGCAAATATGTAATTGGTATGAACCATCTACCATAAAAATACAAAACTTTATTTCTTCACCTTATGAGTTTTTTTACACTAAAACTCCTTATTATTATAAAAATATTTTAAGTTCTGTTAAAAAATCAAATAACAAATTTAAATTAAATTTATTTGATAATAATTTTGTTAATAATGAAGAATTATTATGTTCACATAAATATTTAATTAAATTCGATGATAAACAGCATCAAATATTAAAAGAATATTTTTCTGAATCTAAAAAAGTTTATGATTTATGTGTAGATATTTGGAAAGATTATAAAGACGTTACTTCAAATTGGCACATCTTCAAAGATGTTCTTTTTAAACATTTATATAGAGATTCTAATAGTAAAAATAAATCTATTAATCAAATAAAAACTGTAGTTATTAATGATCTTAAAAAATTACAAAATGATTATAATTTGGAGAATTCTAAAAATCAAGATAAAATTAAGAAATTAAAAGATGAAGCTAAAGCTAGATATAATATTGCTATGAAAGAATATGAAACCAAAGTTAAAGCTAATAAAAATGCTACCATTAAAGAAGTAATTGTTAAACCTAAAATGGAAAAAGTTAAAATTGATAAAATCAAAAAACCTGCTAAACCAAAAGGTGAAACTATTAAAAAACCTGCACCTGATGAAACTTTAAAAGCTGAAATTAAAGATTTTTGTAAAAATTTATCTAATGCAAGAAATCAAGCATTTGAATCAGGTAAATATGATAAAGAAACAAAAAAATATAATGATACTTTTGAAATGAAATATAAAAATGTTTCTAATACTCAAACAATTGCTGTATCTGATAGAAGTATTACAAAAGATGGACTATTTATTAGAGCATTAGGTAATTTAAAATGTAATAACTTTAAAAATATTATTAAAAAATATAAATTAAATAAAGAATGTAAATTACAATATGATAGTATTTTACATAATTATTATTTTATTGTTGTTTTTGAATCGAAAGAAAAAATAATTAAAGATCGTAAAGAAGTTGTTGCATTAGACCCTGGTGAAAAAATTATGAATTATTTTTATTCAAATGAATTATCTGGAAAATTAGGTGATAATATGAGAGTAAAGATTTTAAAGTGGCAAAGACAAATTAAAAAATATCAAAGTATATTAGATAAAAATAAAAATAAACAGGGTAATAAAATTAAAAACAAAAAAATGATTAAAAAGAAAATTAGAAGGTTATATCAAAAAATAAAAGGTTATGTAAATGAAGTGCATAAAAAAAGTGCAAAATTTTTATGTGAAAATTATAATAATATATTATTACCAGAATTTAAAACAAAACCAATGATAAGTAAAAATCAAATCAAACTAGAATATGAAAAAATTAAAAAGATTCCTAAAAAATATGAAGCAAAAATAGAATTAAGAAAATTAAATAAAAAAATAAAAATGAGTACAAATGTAAAGTTTGTCCTATCAATGCAATCTCATTATAAGTTCAAAGAGTATCTAAAAGCGACAGCGAAGAGATATAGAACTGTAGTGCATAATGTAGATGAAAGTTACACATCACAATGTTGTACAATGTGTGGAATATTATCAAAAGATTATGATAATAAAAGAGTGAAAACGTGTATGTGTGGTGAAAAGATAGATAGAGATTTAAACGGAAGTAGAAATATATACTTGAAGAGTATATGTTCAATGCATGGTATAAAAGCCAGACTGGCGAGCCTCCAATGCCATTAAATTGTATGACAACTAACAAAATCATATAAAATAATATGATTTAATACAAAATAATACAAAATCATACAATAAAAGATGAGGGCAGAAAAATATTATTTTGAAGCTATTAATAAAGGTAGCGAAAGAGCGATAAATCGAATATTATATTCATATTATGTCAATAAAACGTTGTATAGATTATATAAAATATTAATAAATATTTTAGATAAAAATGATATAGTGAAACAAAAAATTAAAGAATTAGAAGATTTTGATGAAATAAAAGATTATTTTAAAAAAGTTAAAGAATCAGAAATTAATAACAATAAAAAAAGATGTTATTTATGTTTGGAAGATAATATTTTACATATAAAACAAGATTGTGGACATGAAGTATGTATTGAATGTTATGAACCAAAAGTTAAATGTTACTTTAATTTTTGTGAAAGTCATCAAATAGATGAATAAATATTTTTTTATGTACTGAGTAATAAACATTAATTAATAATTATTAAATGATAAAAAATTGAAGTTTATTATATATAAAATTAAAAAATATAAAATAAAGATAATAATGTATTACTTTTTTCAAGTAATTTTTAAATTAATTCTAGCTTATACAATTACTTGTGTACTATTTGGTTTAGGATATGCAGTATATTTTGTTATAATAAATAAAGAAAAACTTGATTCTGACAAAACACTTAATGTGTATTCAAGAAAGTTATGGTATATTCCAATGGTCTATTTATCTATAACCATAATTATAAGTTTGGAAATAGCAACTAGTCCATATAATTTTATTAAACAAATGATTCAAAACTAAATTACTCCATTTAACTTTAATGAAAAATATTTAATAAGTTTGACCAAATCATTTTTATACTTGAAAAAATATATTACATCGATTAAATCAATTAAATATTTGGGTTTTATTAAAGTCACTTTTTTCTTTCCAAGTAATATTTTTTGAAATTGTTCTGGATACATTAGTTGAAATAATACTGTTTTATCTTTATCCTCTGTGGAAAAATCATTTAAACTTTTATATTCATCTAACACCTTGATTTTGTCAAATTTATCTCCTAAATCTTTTAAATCTATTAACTTAGATTGTGTTATTGGTTTTCCATTTGGTAAAGTATAGTCAATTGATGTTTCATATCCAAGTAATCTAGTTATCATTCTTACTATATCTTTGTTATTTGATATTTTTTCTTTGTTCCATAATTTACTTGATACAATACCAAAATCTATTGCTTTGTATTGATATCCTAAAGTTTTTACTTTTACACCAAAAATACTTAAATATTTACGTTTTGTTTTAATGACTCCTATATTTTGTGAATGTAAATCATTATGTGAGTATCCATTACAATCCATTAAATATATAATATAAGCAGTTTGGACTATAAGTGAATATATTTGTTCTCTGTCTAATGTTTTTATTATTTTAGATAAATCTGTATCTACTAATGAATAAATTTTTCTAATACAATATGTACTTGAATTTTTTTCTTTAATTCTATTTGCGACATCTTCTGGTAGATATCCTGGGTCACGTGCAAACACTTGTTGATGTGTACAATTAGGTATTATATCATAATTATATAAATATATAAATTGTTCTGGATATAAATTACCAAATTTTAAAGAAAATTCAATCTCTCTCCATTCTTCAACTTGTAAATTTGGTTTAATATTTTTCTTAGCTATCTTTTCTATTTTAAGTGCATATTCTTTTTTGCCTAATTTAACTAGATAAGTAGTACCTGCCATACCTTTACCTAATTCTTTAATAATTTTATAATCATCAATTGATTTAGAAGATTTTGATTTTATACTTATATTTGTTTTAGACATGTTAATAATAATATATTATATATTATATCTAATAAAAAATGAAAACCTAATATAAAAATGATAATATTATTAGTCATATGAAACTAAATAATTTTACTCAAGCATATTTTACAACTTATAATTTGATAACATATCAAATTGATAAACTTGTTTCACAATCAGAATACGTATTTACAACAAATAATTCAAATTCATCAAGTAATCTTGATATTTTAAATGAATTAAACATACCTGGAACTATTATTTCTAATTTAAAACAAAAATTAGATTTTGATATTAACTTTAAATATATAAAAGATTATCCACAAATTCAAACACCTAATTACAGAGAATATTATTTTAGATATATAAAAAAACTAATTATTAGTAATCTTTCAGAAAAGAATTTCCATCTATTAAACCAAATATTTATAGAATATGATTATGAACCTGATTTATCAAATAATAAATTTAGTTTAGACAATATGATTCAAATTATTAATTCAGACGATTTTTATGGATTATCTCAGATACTTGAAATAATTTTTCCTAATCCAGAATACAAAACAATGGATACTTATTTTAAACATGATCCATTTTATAAAGTAAGATTACCTGTTAGTTCTATCCAAACATATGAAAATAAGCTATTTGTCCAACAAATTAATGGGCTTAATATATTTTATTTTTATTTTAGTTTTGGTACATTAAAAAATATTGAAAGAGTAATGTGGGAATTTGAATTAGAATGTTACATCAAAGACATTACTAATTTACTTTCAAAACCAGATACCTACTATATTATTTTGGCTGGTCATTCGGTTGGTTCAATTGTAATACAGCATTTAGTAATTCAACTAATTAAAAATAATATTGATACTAGTAAAATTTATATTATAGGGTCTGGATGTAGAATGAACCCAGTTTTATCAGATGAAGAACTTGAATTATTTAAACAAGTTTTTGCTTTTAAATATTATTTTGTTACAAGTGCATATGTATTAGATGGAAAAATATGTTATGATCATAGGAGTACAGAACCAACAAATAAACTAAATCCAATAAATACTAATCTTTTGATATGTGATGGTTTAACATTTGAAAAAGATTTTTTACAATGTGTTGGTATAAGTTTGGATATAATAGATTTTGATTTGTTATCTGGTCTAGATAACTTACAACCAAACCCAAATGCTTTCTTACATGATTTTGGTTTTTATTCAAAACTGTATCTAAATCAAATCAATTTATAAAAATCTAGCAACCTGGTTTACCAATATACTATGTACAGTTTGATACAAATAACCAAAACATTCTTTAAACTCATAGTTATGAGTACCATTAGGAATCTGAATAAATTGTTTTAATCCTGATGCAATATTATACATATTAGATGCACCAACCATTCGTCTTTCTGTATCTTGATCACCACAAATAATAAACTTATGGACTTGATTGATGTTTTCCGATCCAATAAACTCAGTATTTTCTGGTCTAGATGAAATAACTATAAGAGTCTTAATTTTCTTAAAATATGGCGTGTCCATTAGTTTTTCACAAGCTTTAATAACAGTATAACCACCTTGAGACCATCCTAATAAAATAATAGGGAGATTTGATATAGAATTAAATTGTTTGATTGTGTCTACCAATTCATTTACACAATCATTAAGTTTTTGTGATGTATGAACTCTAATAATATTTGCATTATATGTGTTTGGATTTAATTGTGAATACATTTCTGATGGACCTTCATATCCGCCATAAGTACCACTCAAACAATATATGTTGGTAACTGGTTTTAATTTAGGACTTGATACTATATATCGATTTTCCATTTTTATAAATATGCTATATATTTTTATACAATTATTTCAATTTTTAAGTTATAAAGTAATTACAATAACAAATAATGTATAAAAAATAATGTAAAATAAATTATCTCAAATAAATAGGCAAACATCTACGCTTTATAGTCCCATTCAAGTTAATATATTCATTATTTTCTGATGCTATAATAAGATTAGGTCTAAATTTAATATATTCTGGTTCTTGATGTAAAGGTCTAATTTGAATTTCATCTGAACTAACCATTTTTAATATTCCAAATGGTTCAATTTGTCTATTTTCTGATTCAACCATCACACACTTAATATTTGGATTGTAATAAGTTTCCTCAACTAAATTTTCAAAATTTTTGTTATTATTTAAGTCGCTAACATTTACAATTTTACATTCATCTAGTCCAATTAAATCTTGTAAATCTATAAGAAATCTGATAGTTTGGTTTTTGGTACCAATTATTGCTAAAAATTTTTGGTCAGATTTATCTCCTGAATTTATTTTATCAATAAAATTCATCAAAACCTGATTTTCTTCGTTAGTCATACGATGTGTCCAATTATCCATATTTAGATATATATTAATTTTATTAAATTTTAAATATACATAATACTAATCAATTTTTTATCAATACAAAATAAAAAAAATTGAAAAAAACAATATTCTGGTGAGCCACTTCAGATAACTAAAATCAACTATCCAAACCCGCGCTTTATACCACCTAGAACTTTTGATATATTTTATTTGAAAACTCAAATAAATAGAATGTGCGATTTTATTACTGCTACTATTATTCCCAGCGCTTTCGCTACCTGCTATGCTGGTATGTCGGATGACGAGCTGAACACGCTGATTCCCGAGGATGTGAAGAACCAGGTACGTCGCGACATCAACGAGATGATTGAGGCTTCAGGTGATGTTCCTGTTGCTAACATCTTCATCGGTAAGACTGGCTCATGCCGTGGTAACGAGCTACTTGCTGAGTATATCCACCGGATGATTAAGAAGGCCGGTTGTGCTGGTGGTATCCTGACTCAGACTGAGGAGGGCGCTGCTGAGTCGAAGAACGGCAACCTTGCTAAGGAGGTCGTCTACGATGTCGCTACCCGCTTTACTGGTCAGGTGCCTTTTACTCATGAGATTAACCTCACAATTGGTGGTGGTTCTTCACAGAAGGGTATGCTAGGTCCTGAGCTTACTTCTGAGCAGAACGCAACCATTGCGGCTCGTCGTGCTGATGCTGTGGCTGAGTACAATGCTAAGCATCCTGATGCTCCCCGCACCAACACCTTTGAGGAGGTCGACATTGGTATCGTCAAGACTGCCAACTTCCTTCAGAGGATTGAGGAGTTCGAGTACTACCTGCGCGACGCTGTGATGCTATGTGAGGTACTTGGTCTTCCAGAGGTCCGTGTTGTTGGTCTGAACGCTATGGGTAACACGCTCAAGTCGAGTGAGAAGGCTGTGTGCACTAAGGGACTGACCGATTGCCCCTTCACCGACCCCAAGCCCGAGCAACTTGCCAAGCTGGAGGCCATCTGGGAGCTCTTTGTCAAGCTAGGTATTTACGCCATCGTGCCTAACCGCAAGGTCGACAAGGCCGGTGCTTCCTGGTGCAACCAGTATGTGCGGGACTACGACCAGATCACGGTTGGTTGGGACTACTCCAGCTCTCAGCGTGTCAAGTACACCAAGCGCTTTGTTGAGGAGTCCGACCCTGTGACAGGCGAGGCCAAGACCGTGATGATGGTTGAACGTGCTCTTAAGCCCCTGAGCTATGTGGGTGATGACAAGCTCCTGGAGATGATGACTCCCAAGACCGAGGAAGTGCAGGTAGCAAGTGACTAAACAAAGTGCCAAAATGGCACGAGTATGCACTCATGTATATATTGTAATATAGTTATATGATGTTACGTGTTTTTGTTTATATTATATTAGACACTTTATTTATTTTTTATACAATTATTTTTTATACAATTATTTTTTATAATAACTAAAAATTGATTTAACAGATATATATGTTTAAAATATAATAATATAAAAAATAAATGCTTGAACATACTAAAAATATATTAAAAGGTTTTGATGATAAAGCAAAGTCTATTGATATTTCCGGTTTAGATATTGAGGGTGAATTATTTTTACTAAGATTTAATAACTTAAAAGAACTTAGATGTCAAAATAATAAAATTACTAAAATAACATATATTTCTGACAGTGTTAAATATTTAGACTGTTCGAATAATCAAATTGAATATATATCTGAATTACCACCCAAATTAGAATATTTTAATTATGAAAATAATCCATTAACATCTATAGTATATTCTGATAAATTTAATAAATCGATAGATGACTTGGAACATACTTCTTTTACAAAATTGTATTTTGGCACTAATTTTAATTATACTGTTAATTGTCTACCTAAAACATTAACTCATTTGAAGTTTGGTGATGATTTTAATCAGTCTATTGAAAGTATACCTGATGGTATAACTAATCTAACTCTTGGATATAAATTTAATCAATCTATTGAAAAATTACCAAAATCAATTAAAAAATTAACTATTAATGCTGGATATTTTTCACGTTCTGTGGATAATTTACCTAATACTATTACTTATTTGACTCTAGGACATTATTTTAATTCTCAAATAGATAATCTACCAAATAGTATTACACATCTTAAATTAGGTAAAAGATTTAATCATCCAATTGATAATTTACCAAATGGTATAACACATCTAGAATTTTTAAGTGGTAATGATAAATATGATTGTCCAAGTAGTTTTACACAACCACTTAATAATTTACCTAATTCTATAACAAATTTGATTCTACCTGATTCTTATAATTTAGAATTAAATAGTCTACCAAACTCTATTATACATTTGGAAATAGGTGGATATTACGAACAATCTATTGATAATTTACCAGATAGTATAGAAACAATTGATATACAACCAATAATGCTACG
>JACCEC010280379.1_pt1 | contig 13956 bp, 15 predicted proteins | sample 7450121 | NCBI WGS metagenome assembly JACCEC01 (sample SAMN15323455, study PRJNA562643) | freshwater metagenome | isolation source: river surface water | place: USA:Blue River Watershed | collected 2017-08-18 | reverse complement strand
TTCCGCGGTATAAAATGTTGCCTGAAAAGACGACGCCGCCTTCGTTTGGATACAAGGTTTGACGCAAAACGGAGTTGATTCCATCCGCACCTATCAAAATATCGCCCTCTTCTTTTGCGATGATTTCCCCCGTTTCTTTGTTAATAAAAGTGGCTGTGATTTTGTCCCCTTTTTCTTCAAATGACTGTAAGTGACAATTCGTTTTCAGGTTTTCTGTGCCTATTGTTTTTAGCGTTTCTTCCCAAAGCATCACTTGAAACCTCCCTCTATGAATCGAGAATTGTGGCCAGCGATATCCAGCAAATTTACCCCGAGGCTCAGACCAAAAAAATTGCCCAAAACGATTCGCATAAACCAGCTCTTTCGTCTCCACAGCGATGGCGGCAACCTTATCTAATAGACCGATATTTGTTAAAACGCGCACCGCATGAGGCAATAAATTAATCCCTACACCCAGTGGTTTTACTTCTTCCACCGACTCAAAAACCTTCACCTCAAAACCAGCTTGATGCAAGCGCATCGCCGTCACTAACCCCCCAATTCCACCTCCAGCAATCAATATTTTCATAGCGGCAAATTTTGTAATAATTCAACTAAATGTGCCACGCTTTCCACTGACTGGCCATTGTAAATGGAGGCTCTAAACCCTCCTTTGGTAGGAAATCCTTTAATTCCTACGATATCGTTTTGCTCTAAAAAGCGCAGGATTTGCTGATCCATTTCGAGCGATTGACTTTTAAAGCAAGCGTTCATTACGGAGCGATCTTCGGTCACCACGATTCCTTGTAACAGCGGATTGCGATCAATTTCGCTATAAATTAGCGAAGACTTCACCTGACTTAGTCGTTGCATTTCTGCTAAGCCACCTTGCTTATCGATATAGCGCAACATTAATAGCGCCACATACACGGGGTAAGTTGGAATCGTGTGGTACAACGAGTTCTCTGCAATGTGTGTATGGTAATCAAATATCTTCGGAATCTTCCGACTGCTTTTATCTGGCAATACGTTTTTATTGACCAAAACACAGGTAATTCCCGCTATCCCAAAGTTCTTTTGGGCAGATGCAAAAATTACCCCAAACTTCTCCATCGGCAAAGGCCTAGAATGAAAATCGGATGTCATGTCTGCCACTAAGGGAACATCCACTTCAGGGAATTGATGGTACTGAGTTCCGTCGATGGTTTCGTTCGAAACTACGTGTAAATAACGCGCACCTTGGACATCTGTAATCTTCGGAATTCGATCGTGATTTGTGTCTTTAGAGGAAGCTAAATAAAAAGCATTTGCTTCGTTTGATGCCGCTTCGATGGCGCGATCTGCCCAAAAGCCCGTGTCCACAAAAGCGATCTTATCTGATGGTTCTGTTAAGTTCATCGGCGCCACGGTTAGCTGACTTGAAGCGCCACCTGGTAGCCAAAGCACCGCCCACTCATCCGATAGGCCGTATAATTTTTTCACAAGGGCATTTGCCTCGTCTAATAAATCTGTGAAAATGGGGGAGCGATGGCTGATTTCCGCAATCGAAACGCCCATTCCATGGTAATCAACTAAACCAGCAGCGGCCTCTTGGATGACTTCAAAAGGTAAGGTAGCAGGTCCGGGAAAGAAATTGTGTTTGCGCATTAGGATATGGTTTTGGCGCTAATTTTTAAAGTAATAAGTCCAGCGATAAAGGAAGGAAGAGCAAAGAAGATAAAACTTTGTGCCATCCCAAAACCTAAGCCCACTAATAATCCACCCAAAACAGGCCCAATAATTCCGCCTAAACGTCCCATACCAATGGCCCAACCCACACCGGTAGAACGGAAAGCTGTTGGATACATGCGAGCTGCTACGGCATACAAACCGACGAAGCTTCCTTGCACCCCGAACCCGAGGAAAAACAAGACAACTAGGATTAAATTGGACCCAGAAAATAGACCAAAAATTCCTAATAAAACGGCAGTTATCAAAAGCAAGGTTCCGATTGATTTTTTCAATCCAAAACGACTCGAAAAATAGCCCTGAACCGGAATACCGACGATGGCACCTAGATTAAAAATCGTCCCTGAATAAATGGCTAATTCCATCGATAGGCCTGCATTAGTGGCTAGTTTTGGAATCCAGTTCATCAAAAAATAAAGCGTGGTAAATGACAAAAATAAAGCACCCCAAAGCTGCCAGGTGCTCCACTTATATTCAGCCGTAAAAAGGGCACTGAGCTTCGCATCTTCTGGCTTTGCTTTGGCCTTAAATTCATCCGACTCTTTCAATAAAAATAATAAGATAGGCACGACTAAAAACGTCGCAATTCCAGCTAGTTGAAATAGATGCTCCCAACCACTTTCTGCGATAATTTTAGCCGATGAAATTCCCGTTAAAACAGCACCCACCGGATAGCCCGCCACCACCGTACTCACCCAAAAATCTCTCGTTGATACAGGCGCATATTCCGCGGTAATCGCCGCCGTACTCGCCATCATCGTTCCGATACCAAGTCCACTAATAAATCGGTAGATCATTAACACATTAATGTCGGTCGCAAAAGAGGTCAAATAAATACAAGACCCCATAATCAGCGCGGCTAAAATCATCAATGGCTTACGCCCAAAACGATCCGCCAAAGGCGCTAAAAAGATCGCTCCCACCGTCATTCCGACCAAGCCAGAACTAAAAACAATTCCCAAGTTCGCCGGGGAAATACTCCAAGCCTTCGCAATCGCCGGAGCGGTATAGGAAATAATGAGTACATCCATGCCATCCAGCATATTGCACAGAAAACAGATCAGAATAATCAGGATTTGTATCGCTCTCATAAGAATTACATGACTTTCCAAACACGAATCAACACGTAATCCGGCAAACGCTCTCCCGTGCAAACAAATAGGCTATTATTGACCCAATCGTATTTGCCTTTAGGCGCCTCGAATTTAGGCGTTGCTCGGAAATAATATTCGTTCGCATTTACCTTTTCGCCCTTCGCTATTCTCGCTGCAATCTCGGGTGTAGCCGCACGAATTCCCGTATTTTTCACATAAATCAAGGTCCCGTCATCCGTTCTAAATTGGTAATGCGCCTCTAACTCGGTCACCCCATCGGTACGCAACACTTGCCAATCGGCTCCTCCATTCAACACTTCGCCTTTAATTTTAGGGCCCTCTACAGTACCACCTATGATGGGAATAATGCGGCGCGTTCCGTGTGGTGTTTCACCCACAATGAGTGCTGGATCAAGCTTCACTTTTAAGTCGCAGAAATACTCGAGTGCAGGCGCGGTTTGGGCCTGGGATATGGAAATGCTCATAAGGATTAGGAGGAGAATTTTTTTCATAGGTTTAGATTTTGCCTCAATTTACTAGATAAAGGTGCTTTTTGCTAATAAACTACTCAAGAAGTCTATGAAATTACTATATTACCATATGGAAACAACAGCTCATTTTGTCGCACAATGGATCGAGGCTCGTACGCGATTTTCGAACCAGTTGAAAACTTTGCAATCGGAGGATCTAAAAAAGAAGTTAGGAGATTCGCCTAATTCGGTGGGTTTTTTAATTCGACACATTGGGGATGTGGAGTTATTATTTTCGAAGAATGTGTTCGCTAATTCATCCGTTCATGTTACCGCTAAAACGGTCATTTCAGGTCAAGATACGGGAGAGTGGACGGATTTACCCGCTTTGTTAGCCTATGTTTCGGAGTCTTTTAATACCTTGCAAAACACATTAGCCATACAAGCGGATTCGGTTTGGTCGGAGGTGATTACAACGAAGGAGTTTGGGACAAAAACAAAGGCAGAGGCTTTGGGTAGAATTGTTTCTCACACGGCTTATCATGCTGGACAAATGGCATTACTAATTAAATACGGTAAAATATGAGCATCAGACACGCAGGCATTTTTAATTTCAAACCCACGGTTTCAGAATCGCAGAAACACGAATTCTTCGTTGCCTTAAAGGCTTTGGAAGACATAAATGGGGTAGAAAAAATGGAAGTTTCTCGCCAAACCAGCACAAAAAACAAGTTCAAATACGGCTTTTCCATGGAGTTTGCTTCGAACGAAATTTACCAGGCCTATTCGATTCATCCTCAGCATGATGCCTTCGTGAAAGACTTTTTTATACCTTTAGTGGAGGATTTTATGGAGATCGATACCGAACAATTAATGTAACCCGGATGAAATACCTTTTATTTTTACTCTGCTTCACCGCCTTAGGCCAAGCGGACTTCGAAAAAAACCTACAGAAACGTCTGATTTTAGCCGAGGATGGCTCTACAATTGAGATCGAGGCGGGACGTTTTCAGCTGACGAAAAGCTTGTCTTTGGAAGGTAAAAAGAACATTACCTTACGGGGGAAAGGGATCGATCAAACCATCCTTAGTTTCAAAGGTCAAACCCAGGGAGCCGAGGGGATTAAAGTTTCAAACTGCGAAAACATCGTCATCGAAAACATGACGACGGAGGATTCGAAGGGGGATTTGATCAAAACGATGAATGTGAAAGGCATTACGTTTCGAAAAATAAAAGCCGCTTGGACGGGAAAACCGAAGGCGACGAATGGCTCTTACGCGCTCTATCCTGTTTTATGCGAGAATGTGTTGATTGATTCTTGCATCGCCATCGGGGCATCGGATGCAGGTATTTACGTGGGGCAATCGAAACATATTATCGTTCGCAATTCAGAAGCTTACCAAAACGTCGCCGGCATCGAGATCGAAAATTCCCTGTATGCAGATGTGTACAATAACAAGGCGATCGGAAATACGGGCGGAATTTTGGTGTTTGACTTGCCTGATTTAGTTCAAAAAAAGGGCGGTCACGTTCGCGTCCATCACAACTTAGTGAAAGAAAATAATCTAGCGAATTTCGCACCGAAAGGAAACATCGTAGGCAACGTGCCGAAGGGTACGGGGATGATGGTTTTAGCGACGAGTAATGTCGAGTTTTTCGAAAACCAAATCATCAATCACGCGACGATTGGTGTCGCGATTATCTCCTATTACATGACCGAAAATGCGATTAAGGACAAGGAATACGATCCTTATCCGACGGCCGTTTCGATCCACCACAATACCTTTGAACGTAATCCGAGACGCGTGCCTATGGACAGCCGTTTTGGTAAAATGTACCGCTTCGTTTTACGCTTCGGACGCCAAGTTCCAGCGGTGGTTTATGATGGTATTTTGAATCCAGCAAAGGTCGGAACCGACGGGAAATACCCCTTACATTATTCGATTTGTGTGAAAGATAATGTCAACCAAAGTACGGCTTTCCTCGATGCAGAAAATAATTTCAAAGGTTTGAAGCAAGGCAGAGATCTCTTCGACTGTGATTTAGAAAACGTTAAATCGGTGAAATTCTAATGCGGATATTCTGCCTATTATTTTTAGCTTTTTTTGGCCTAGTTTCGGCGGAGTCAAATTACAGAGAAAACCTCTCTGATTATGGCTTTTTCAAAGGTCTTTTGAAGGACCAAATCCCCGTCGATGGCGTCATGCCCTATGCGTTGAATTCCCCTCTTTTCTCTGATTATGCATCTAAATTACGTTTCGTTCGCCTTCCTTCAGGGCAATCAGTAGCCTACAATCCCGATTCAGTTCTGCAATTTCCCGTGGGCACGGCCATAGTTAAAACTTTTTATTATCCTATCGATGAACGTAACCCGAAAAAGGGCCGTCGTTTGATGGAGACTCGGGTTTTATTACATGAGTCCAAAGGCTGGGTGGCGCTACCCTACATTTGGAACAAAGAACAAACAGAGGCCGTACTCGAAGTGGCCGGCGGAAGTGATGAAGTGGCCTGGATAGATGGCTCCGGTAAAAAGCAATCCTTTGTGTACCAAGTCCCCAATATGAACCAGTGCAAAGGTTGCCACGAGCGCTCCGGCGAAATGACTCCCATTGGTCCGTCCGTTAGACAATTAAACGATGGACATCAATTACAAAAATGGGAAACAGCGGGGCTATTAAAGGGCTTGCCTAAAGACCACATTCCCGCCCTCGTCAATTATTCGGACGCATCTGCATCACTCGATGATCGTGTGAAAGCCTACCTCGATATCAACTGTGCGCACTGCCATAATGCGACGGGTCCGGCCAGATCTTCTGGCCTTTATTTGGATTGGAATTCGAAAGATCGGACGGCCTACGGGTTCTTAAAACCCCCAGTGGCAGCGGGCCGAGGTTCCGGAAATCTGAGTTATGACATCGTTCCAGGCAAGCCTGATCAAAGTATTTTACCCTATCGAATGGCCTCCCGCGACCCAGGCGTGATGATGCCGGAGTTAGGAAGACAACTCACTCATCACGAGGGAGTTGAACTAGTCCGGAATTGGATTTCATCTTTGCCGCACTAAGCAGATTTGTTCCCTTTTCGGATTTTGGAACATCTTAGAATCATCTATTTTTTTCTTTGGAGCGGAATATTTTTAGGTTCGAGAAATCAAACACCTAAAAAAATGAAAAAACTACTCACCTCATTAGCCCTTGTCCTGCTCGTATCTGCAGCGACTTTCGCACAAACGCGTTACACCATGGTAGCGTATCACAAATTACAACCTGGTAAAACATTGGATGATGCCATCGCAATCGAGAAGCAATATCTTCCCATTCACGAGGCACGTAAAGCGGCCGGTCTTATCGGTGGATGGGCCATGTATGTTCCTTATAACAACATCAAATCAGAAGGAATTGATTTCGATTACATGACCGTAAACTGGGGTTCCGATTTAGATAAAATCCACCTTTATCCGATGGAATTATTTGGAAGTTTGTTAAAAACAGATCCAGGTCTTAAGAAGTTAGCAGCCGCTACTATAAGTACACAAACCATTCTTCGCCATTCCATAGGTAAGAAAATTACAGGAACAAATCCCGGCACGAACAAAGATCATTATATCATTTTTGATATGATGAAAGTATCAGATGCTGCTGCTTACGAAGCATTTGAAACAAAAGTTCAAAAAGTACACGAGGAAAGAGTAGCTGCTGGAAATATTTCTGGCTGGTCTTTGTATAAAAATCTTTATCCCTCTTCCGATGAGGTGAAGTTTAATTATACTACAGTTCAAAGTGTGGAAAAATTATCTAACCTAGATCAATTCTCAGACAGCTATTACAAAGCTATTCCAAAAGCTTTAGGCATTTCTCCAGAAGAATTCATGAAGCAAGTAACGGTTAAAAGAACGATGACTGCTACGATGATTACTAAAATTGCCTTATCTACTAAATAAACATACCGATGAAAAAAATAATCATGATCATGGCTGTTGCAACAGCTTTATTCTCTTGCGGACAGAAGCAAGATTCCGCCGCTTCTACAGAAGCAAGCGCAGATTCATTAGGAGGCACCTTCTCTTCTACTGATGAAAAATCGCAAATTATTCAAAACCAGATTAAAGCGGCGATGTCTGGTGACACGACCTATAAGTGGGATGAATTAGCGGATGATATTGCGGTGTTTTATCCAAGTGATACGATTCCAGACATCAAAGGTAAAAAAGCGTATTTGGCAGACTTTGCGGCTAATAAGTCTTTTTGGGAGAATCCGCATTTTACGTTCTTACGCGTAGTCACTTTGAAGATTAATAACGGTGAAACCTGGACAAATGTGTGGGGAACTTGGCATGCAAAAGGCCGTTATTCAGGTAAAGATATTACTACGAATATTCACCAGGCGTTAAAATGGGAGAATGACAAAGAGACGCAAGAGATTAATTTCTTTGATACAAAATTTGTCGTAGATGAAATGGCTGCTAAACAAGCCGCTGAAAAAAAATAGTAGAATTTTTGTTGAAAAGGGTATGGAAAAAGGGAGCGCTTTTAGTGCCCCCTTTTTTATTTTACCGCATTCTCTAAATCCGCGATGACAAACTTAGACATCTGCAAAAACGCATAAGTTGCCTTGGGAGCGGTTTCTGGATTCGTCATTAATTTGCCCAAAATAGATGGGACAATCTGCCAAGAAACCCCATACTTGTCTTTCAACCAACCGCATCTTCCTGGTGCTCCTCCCTCGACTAAGTTATCCCACAGCTGATCAATTTCCTCTTGCGTATCCACCGTTACCATCATCGAAACACCCTCGTTAAAGTTATGCTGATGATCCATCGAACTCTCCATTAAATGGAAGGGTTTCCCATTTAACGTAAACTGAGAATATTTTACATTCCCTTCTGTATCGTGTTCGCCTTTTTCGTAAAGTGCTTTAAATAGAATCTTTGAATTGGGGAAAAGTGAGGTGTAGAAATCAATTGCTTCTGAGGCCTGGCCGTTGTTCGCTCCATTGAACATCAAGTTAGGTGCCAGCTTTTCGTGCGACTCATGATTTTTCATGATCTGCCAATTCACGCCAAATTGATCCGCGCACCAGCCATAGAGCGGACTCCAAGGATAGGAGTTTAGATCCATCAAAACGGTGCCATTTTTGGTTAATTTTTCCCAAGTCTCTCGGATTTCATTCTCCTCTTCTAGGTTGATAAAAAACGAAATAGATGGATTTATCGGATAACCTGGTCCCCCATTCAGGTGCATAAAACGACGACCTAATAAGCGATAGTTAACCGCCATTGGATTTTCTGAAATAGGTTCAAAACCTGAAAATGTGCTCTTGTAGAAGTCAGCAGCCTCTTTTGCATTCTTATCAAACCAGAGGCAAGTAGCGATTTCGTGTATCATATTGGATTAAATTTCGATAGAAATTTTGACTTTTCCATTCCATCTTAACAGCTTATTGATAAAATAAAATTAACTAAAAAAATAGTTAGAAATATTTTGTAACTAAAAATTTAGTTATACATTTGCCTCAACGAAATACGAAAAGATGAAAAAACTAACACAGGCAGAAGAGCAGGTGATGCAAGTGATTTGGAATTTGTCAGACGGCGGATTCTTAAAAGACATCATCGAGCTATTGCCAGAACCTAAACCGCATTCGAATACGGTCGCGACTTTGTTGAAGATTTTAGTGGAGAAGGACTTTGTGCAAATCACGAATCCGAATCGCAACAACTTGTATTCTGCGAAGGTCTCGAAGCGGGATTATTCAGGCCAAAGAATGGCCGGTCTAACCGAATCTTTTTTCGATGGATCTTATGCGAATGTCGTTTCTTATTTAGTCGACAAAAAGCAGATGTCCATCGAAGATCTAGAATTGTTATTGCAAAACCTTAAATCGAAAGGAGATGAATGATACATTTATTTACCTGTTGAAATCGATGATTTATGCAGGAATTTTCTTTGGGTACTATTCACTATTCTTAAAGAACACGATATACCATTCCTACAATCGCTATTATTTATTAGCGTCGATGGCTTTGAGTGTCGTTTTTCCATGCGTCACAATAACCTATAGTCCTATCTCCAAAGAACAAGTGGCGGCAAATCCTGCATTGAAATACTTGATGTATGGTTCCACCGCTCCAGTTCAAGAAACGCACATTCCTTGGGATCTAATAGCTATGGGTGTAATCAGTGTTTTATTGCTCTCTTATTTAGCCTATTCTGTCCTTCGAATTTTCCGATTGAAAGCGATACATAGTAAAACCCAGATGGGCGAATTCACCTTCATTGAAACGGATTTAGAGGAGGCGCCGTTCTCGTTTTTCTCGAACCTTTTTTGGAAAAAATCCATCTCCATAGAAGAAGAGAATGGCCAAAAAATGCTGCATCATGAGCTCGTACACATTCGCCAAAAACACACCTGGGATCGCTTATTTTCTCAATTTATTTGTGCGATTTTCTGGATGAATCCTTTCAATTGGATCATGCAAAAAGAACTGCAAAATATTCATGAATTCATTGCTGACCGGGATGCGGTGGGCACAGGTGAAGTGGATGCTTTTGCCAAAATGCTTTTACAAACCTATTACGGTAATCATTTTTTAAACCCGAGTCATTCCTTTTATTATTCATCCATTAAACGAAGAATTATTATGTTAACAACCTCAAAAACCCCGAAATACGCCTACCTCAGAAAGGTAGCTGTATTGCCTCTATTTGCCATTTCTTTGATTTTGATCTCGTTTCAGCTAAGCGCACAAAAGCCCAAATCAAAGAAAGAAGAAGCTGCTCAATTCACAGTTACTATGCGTTCAGATTCCACTACTTTTTCTGATCCTAAAACAGGGAAAAAAGTATTCACGGTAGCCACGCGTGACATGCCACCTCCGCCGCCACCAGCAGGTGCACCAGCGCCGCCGACTCCGCCGGTTCTCACTTTACACGGCTCAGGTTCTGAAGTCAAATTGATTACTATCGATTCAACCACGGTAGAATTCAAAGGTAGAAATAGTGAGGGAAAACAAGTGGTATTTCGGGCAGAGAAAGTGGGTAATACCGCTACTTCTCCTAAAGAAAAACCGCTCATCGTCATCGATGGCGTCATCACTTCAGATCTTGATATGAACAAAATCAACCCGAACAATATCGCATCGATGAATGTGTTGAAAGGCGAAAAAGCGACAACTAAATATGCTGAAAAAGGAGCGAATGGTGTGATCGAAATCACCACCAAGAAGCCCTAGCGACGACGAGTTTAAAAAATGATAGAATAATATGTAATAGGCGGTGATTTTCACCAGCCTATTACCGTTTAGGGGCGTTAAAAACTAGCGGGATCTGGGCAGTTCCCCGCATAAAAGTCGAGATCCCGCTGAGAACAAACACCTGGATAATCCCCGTGAAAACCCTGCATATCGCGGATCAATTGAAAATGTAAATGCGGAGGCCAGCCACCATTTTCGTGCGGCTCTCCCAGATGGCAAATAACCTGTCCCTCAGCTATAGGCATTCCCTCGTACAGACCTTCCAAATCTGTAGTAGCCAAGTGCCCATATAAACTATAAATTCCCAGAGCGGGGTGGTGTAAAATGATGGTAGGTCCATAATTCCCAGAACCCGGGTTGACCTGAAAACTGTGTACCACGCCATCCGCCACAGCGAAAACAGGTGTTCCTGCAGCCGTCCAAAAATCAATGCCTAAATGGATGTTCCTAAAATCCGCGGAGGCCGTGGCGAAATTATCGTGTGCCTCATAGATAACCCGGTGTTCGAGGTAGCCGCCTACACCGATTTTGGCCCCTAATTTCTGATTAATATACGCGCAAAAAGACGAGATGTCCCCGAAGATAGCTGGATTCAACTCCTGATTCGAAGCACTGAGATCTAGCGCAAGGCTATTCGAGGACGTAAGGGGCTCAGAAAACAGGCGATGAGTCATTCTTGAATTTATTTGCTTAAATTTAATCAAAGATAAATAATGCGCCTTCTAACCTTACTTTTTCTTGCCCCCTTTTTCATTTTTGCTCAGCAGAAATTTCAACTAACTGGGTCCGTGACGGAAAAAGGGACGACTATCATCCCGGGTGCCAGCATTTTCATTGAGGGAACCACGATGGGAACGCAGTCGGATGCTACAGGCCACTATGTGCTAAAAAATATTCCTCCGGGCCGTCACCGTTTGGTCGCTTCAATGGTGGGTTATGTACCTAAATTAGTGCTCATGGATTTTCCTGGAAAAATCACAGAGCTGAACATCAATTTAGAAGAAGACAACAAAACACTAGACGAGGTCCGCGTGGTAGGGTCCCAAGACAAGCTATGGGAGAAGCAATTTCGGGAATTCGAGAAAGGATTTTTAGGGGAAAGTTATCATCGGAAGGAGGTCCTCATCACGAATAAGGAAGTGGTCGATTTTACGGAGTCGTCCGACGCTTTCAGTGCGAAAGCCTCGCAACCTTTGCAGATCATCAACAAGTCTTTAGGCTATAAGGTGACGTATTTTATGGACAATTTTGAAAAAACGAATAGCTTGACTTCGTTCAAAGGCCTCGCGAGTTTTGAGAAATTAGTGCCAGAAGATGCGAAGCAAGAACGCAAATGGAAGCGAAACCGAGAGGAGGCATATGAGGGTTCTTTAAAGCATTTTCTGAAGGCTTTGGGAGATAATCGAATCGAGGAGGAAGGCTTTAATGCCTATTTATTGAAGCCGGAATACTTGAATAATTTGCGGAGGGGCCTGTTTTTTGACCGAAATAATGAACGACATGTGGCTTTTAAAACCACAGACTTAATCGGGATAACCACGCCGGATGGATTAACGATGCTTAACTGGAAAATCCCCATGGAGATCGTATATAATCGAAAGCGGGTCACACGCCCCATTTTCATGGATGCGCCTTATCCCTACACTATTTTGATCCCGAGAGGTCCTATTCAAATTACGAGCGCAGGAGACTTAATGAATCCCTATTCGATCGAAATGCGGGGAGAAATGGGAAAAATTGGGATGGCGGATTTATTGCCTTTGGATTTTGATATTAGTCAACCCTAGTCTATTCATCGCCGGGATCTTAAGAAACGTCTACTAGACTGCCTGTAAGCATACTAATCTCTTACCTTTACGTTTAGGTAAAAATTCAATCCTATGCGCTATTATTCACTGCTTCTATCTCTTCTTCTTTTCAGCTGTAAAGACGCGCTCGACACGGCCGTAACGGCGGATCCCTATACCGAGATTAAAAAAGCTTTATCGATTGATCCGGCTGCCTTAGAAAATTACGCGGCGCAGGGCAAGCCGACTTATGTGAACAAGGATAATACCGCGGCGAATCCGATTACAGATAAAGTCGCCACCTTGGGTCGGGTCTTGTTTTATGATAAGAATCTCAGTGTTAATAACGGGTTTTCGTGTGCGAGTTGCCATAAGCAGGAATTTGCATTTGGGGATACCGCGGTGTCTAGTTTAGGGGTGGATAACGGCCGCACGATTCGCCATTCGATGCGCTTGATTAATTCGCGTTTTGCGAATGAGGCGAAGTTTTTTTGGAATGAACGGGCGACTAGTTTAGAGGCCCAGACGACGATGCCCATTCAGGATCATTTGGAATTAGGTTTTAGTGGCCAAACCGGACGCGGCAACATGACCTCCCTCATCACAAAACTAGGAGGAATAGGTTATTACAAGGAATTATTTAAACTCGCTTATGGCGATGCCACGATTACAGAAGCGCGGATGCAGACGGCTTTAGCTCAATTCATTCGTAGTATTCAATCCTTCGATTCGAAATACGATGTAGGTCGCGCACAAGTGCCAAATGACGGTGCCCCTTTCCCTAACTTTTCGGCACAAGAAAATGCGGGTAAAAACCTGTTTTTAGCGCCGCCTATTTTCAACGGAAATAGCGAACGAATTGGGGGTGGTTTTGGCTGTCAAGGTTGCCACCAAGCGCCGGAGTTTGACATTGATCCGAACTCCCGAAACAATGGTTTCATTGGCGTGATTGGAAGCACGCAAATCGACCTGGACAATACGCGTTCCCCTTCTTTACGCGATATTTTGAATGCATCGGGCGTGGCGAATACCCCCTTTATGCACACCGCGGCCTCCCAGACCATTCGCCAGGTGTTAAATCACTATAATACGATTGCGGCAGGACCGAGGAATACGAATTTAGACGCCCGTTTGAAGCCGAATAATATAGGCCAAAACCTCCAAATGACCCCTGCGGAAATCGATGCCATGGTCGCCTTTTTACGTACCCTAACCGGAAAGGATGTGTACACGAATAAGAAATGGGGGAATCCCTTTCTGTAGATAATTGTGTAATATTGTCGGAATTAAATTCTTCCGATGAAAAAAATCTTACTACTCTTAGCGCTGCCCTTGCTAGCTCAAGCGCAGAAAATTGACAAAATCATTACGCGCGCAGAAACTGAGCGCATCGAAACCTATTTAGCCTCTAACGAACTGGCGGGCAGAAAACCCTTCACGCCGGGCATCGAAAAAGCCGCCAAATTTATCGCGGAAGAATTCGATAAAGCAGGTTTACAAAAGACGAATGGCACCTATTTGCAATCGTTTTCGATGTATCAATCTAAACTCCTGAGTGCATCCGGTACCCTAGAAGAGAAGGTCTTAGCAGACAAGCAAGTGGCCATCATTTCGAAAGAGGCCTCCATTCAGATCGATGAAAAATC